>ERZ773065.841-NODE-841-length-16397-cov-4.633337_pt1 | contig 16397 bp, 14 predicted proteins | sample MGYA00580623_ERZ773065 | MGnify/ENA primary metagenome ERZ773065 (study PRJEB29015, sample SAMEA2738017) | human oral metagenome | biome: human oral; feature: human-associated habitat; material: dental | place: China | collected 2047 ... | reverse complement strand
ATCGATGAGCACCTGCACAATCTCTTCTTTGAGGATGCCATCGTGCGCGGACGGATGCCCGAGGTAAAGGGAGCCATCCTCTCAGGCGAGATCTCGCCGACACAGGCGGTCGCGGAGCTGCTCAGCGTATTCGACGTACATCGTGCAGCGGGGCGGCAGGTCGACCTCTTTACGAATTGAGAACAGCCTCCCCCGTTTGCTGACCTGTCCGAGAAGCAAGCCCGAAGGGCACAGCTGATCGGGTAACAGGTCGTATGGGAAAACGTCCCAAGAACACGAGCGTTAGCGATGTGTGATTGGTTGACGTTGACCGCTACGGGGGAGGGGGACCGCGTAAGCGGTGGAAGGGGGACTTAGATTGCACAAACGCATCTGCCTCTCGGGCGCGGATATGTACGAGCTTGAGGAGGTCTTTACGGGGCGGCGCGGCATTACGAGCGTCCGCACGGGCTACATCAACGCCGCGCCCGATGCCCGCCATGAGGATGTGGCGACGGGTGCGGCGGGCGGACGCATGGGGGTCGAGATCTGCTATGATCCGAAGAAGATCGACATTTCTCAGCTCCTCGACCTGCACTTTGCCGTCGTCACGCCCTACAGCATCGACGGGCAGGGCTATGTGCGCGGCAGTATGTACCGTGCGGGCGTCTTCTACGAGAGCGCGGAGGACGAGCCGCAGGTCGCCCTCTATCTCACGTTTCTCGCGGGCAAGGGACGCTGTCCCGCCACGGGCGAGCACCTGACGCTCAACGATCCGAACAGCAGCGCGGCGGCGCGGCGTGTTCTCCATGCGACCATGGAGCGGTTGACCTCGTTTCAGCCGGCGGCGGACGAGCATCAGGGCTATCTCACGCGGCACCCCGAGACGGAAACCTACATCGACCTCGCGCGTCTGCGCGAACTTGTGAAACTGTGAATGTGTCTGCTGCATGGAGTGAAAAACTTCACGCAGCAGATCTTTTTTATAGAATCTATCGTGCAAGTATAATAGAAAAAGGCACTATGATAAAAGTTACGGACAAAAGAAGATACAGTACTCCACGCAGCGCGCATCCGTAACAGCTGCCATAGATAAAAAAATATATGTTTCTCCTCAACATCTTATGATATAATCAGTAGAAATAAAAAATGTTTACCGCGTGCGGCGAAGTTGCGCGCAATGCAGTAGGGGGACGGACATGAGCATACGCAGCAAATTACAGTCGATTCTGATTCTGCTCTTCGTATTTATCGTGGGGCTGGTCGGGATGAACTTCTTCACCTTCAACGAGCTCAAGGGGGACTCGCCGGCGGTCAACGCCTCCGGCTCACTGCGTATGCGCGCCTATCAGCTCGCATGGGGGGCGGCACGGCTCGTCTCGGCAGACGAGGGCGATGCACAAACGCTGCGCACCTCGATGCAGAAGGATCTTGCGGACTACGACAAGATCCTCGCCGGACTCGCGCAGGGCGATGCGGCGATGGGGCTGACTGCGCCCTCCGATGAGGAAGTGCAGCGGCAGCTCGCCGCCGTGAAGCCGCTGTGGGAGGAATATCGCAGCAACGTACGCGGTGTCATCGAGGGCACGGACGAGGAGGCACGCCGTGCCGCAGAAGGGAAGGTGGCGCAGGAAGTGGCGCCCTTTGTCGCGGAGGTCAACAAACTGGTCGTCGCCTACGATGCCGCAAGTCAGACAAAGATCGAAACCTCCAAGGATATCCAGCTTGGCGTGATTCTCCTCGCCATTTTTGTGGTGGGCGGCGCACTCTGGCTGATTCTCACGCAGATCCTGCGCCCGCTGGCGGCACTGACGGACTCGTTTCATGATATTTCCGAGGGGGCGGGCGATCTGACGCAGCAGCTCCATGCGGAGCGCGATGATGAGATCGGGCGGATCGTCCTCTACTTCAACACATTCGTCGGAAAGCTGCGCACGATCATGCGCGGCGCACAGGAGAGTGCGGCGGAGGTCGCACACCTTGCCGGCACACTCTCGAAGGCGAGCGGGGAGAACAGTCAGGCGGTCGAGCAGGTTGCCGGCTCCGTGACGAACGTCGCAGGACAGGCGAACGCACAGAACGGCGATATACAGACCCTCGCGGACAACGTGACACAGATCGCGGAAAACATGGCGCAGATGCTTGCCTCTGCCGAGCGCTCCGCCACACTCTCGGCGGACTCTGAGGAAAAGGCGGCAGACGGGCGGAATGGTGCGGAGCGCGTCACCGCGCAGACCAACGACCTGCGCGAGATCGTCATGACGATGGATCGGAACGTACAGGCATTGACCACCTATGCGGAGGAGATCAACCAGATCATCGAGCTCATCAAGGGACTCTCGGGGCAAACCAACCTGCTCGCGCTCAACGCCGCCATTGAGGCGGCACGCGCCGGCGAGAGCGGGCGCGGCTTCGCCGTCGTTGCGGAGGAAGTTCGGAAGCTCGCCGAGAACTCAAGCCTCGCCGCAGATGATGTCACGGCGAAGATGGAGAGCATCCGCCGACAGGTGCATGAGACACAGGCGGCGAATCAGGAGCTTGTCGCCGCGCTTGCAAAGATCACAGAGGCAGTTGGCACGGTGCGTTCCTCGCTCAATGATATCGCTGCAAGTTCCGAGGAGAGCCGCAGGGCGGCCGCTGAGATCGTGCGGCTGAACCAGATGGCATCGGAGGGGGCGCGGAGTGCTGCGGACACCTCCGGACACGTCGCGACAGCGGCGAAACAGATTGCGGGACTCTCCGAGGAGTCGGCGGCCGCCATCGAGGAGCAGAGCGCGACCATGGAGCAGGTCGTTGCCACCGCTGAACAGCTGTCCGGACTGTCGTCGAAGATGGATGGACTCGTCGGCAAGTTCAAGGTGTGATCGCAGAGCACACGTATGAATACATCGTATTCTAACTAGATTTGATCGAGAATCTATTGAACACGTATCTTTCTGCGCTATAATAGAAGAGAGAACTTTTTAGAACGAGAGGGAAAAATGTCAATCCATAATAAATTGCGAATTACACTCGTTGCTCTCTTTGTCTTCATCATCGGACTGGTCGGGCTGAACTTCGCGACCTTTGCACAGCTGGACGGCGATGCGCCGGCGGTCAACGCTTCCGGCTCGCTGCGCATGCGTGCGTACCAGCTTGCATGGCTGTCGGCGCGCATGGTGTCCGCCGATGCGGGCGAGGCTGCGGAGCTTCGCCGCACGATGATGGCACAGATCGAGATGTATGACCGCATCCTTGCCGGGCTGCGGAGGGGAGATGCCGAGCTCGGACTCCGACCGGCGTCGGACGAGGCGCTCAAAGAGCAGCTGCGCACGCTGCAGCCTCTCTGGGAGGAGTACCGCACGCATGTATTCGCCGTCGCGGGGGCTGTGGGGACGGAGGAGAAGTATGAGACAAATGCCGTCGTCGCCGCCGAGGTCGAGGACTATGTGACCGAGGTGGACAAGCTCGTCTCAGCGTATGACAATGCCAGTCAGGCAAAGATCAGCGTTTCCAAGAAAATCGGTGTGGGTGTGATTGTCCTTGCATTCCTCGTGTTCGCCGTTTCCTCCTACTGCATTATCATGGAGGTGCTGCGGCCGATTGCGGCTCTGACCGTCTCGTTCCGTGAGGTGGCGGGCAGGGAGGCGGATCTCACGCAGCGGCTCACCGCCAAGCGACTGGATGAGATTGGGCGCATCGTGCAGTCGTTCAACACATTTGTCGGCGAACTGCGCCAGATCATGCGGAGTGCACAGGCGTGTGCGACCGAGGTGGCGGGGCTGTCGGATACCATGTGGCGGGCGAGCGTCGAGAACAGCAAGGCGGTCGAGTACAACGCCGTTGCCATTACAAATGTTGCCGCACATGCAAGCGAACAGGACGAGAACATACAGCTGCTTGCCACAAGCGTCAATGGCATCTCCGCACATCTGGCGGAGATGCAGGCGCTCACGCAGGCGGAGAATGTGAACCGCACGGCACTTCTCACCTCCATTGAGGCGGTGCGCGCCTGTGCGCAGGTCGCGGCAGCGGCAGCCGAGGAGGTCGCAAAGGCGGCGCACGAGATTGCGGAGAATACGACGGATGCTGCGTCTGCCGTCGAAGAGGAGACTGCCTCCCTCGATGCCTTTGCCGCAACTGCCGAGCATCTCAAGAGGCATGCAGGTGAGCTGGATGAGCTGGTTGGGCGGTTCAAGGTATAAATGTGTGCGGAAAATGGGCAGATGCACAGTCTGCTCTGAGGGAATCGCTGATAAAATAGACCCCCAGATTGGCGTAGATTTTTTCGTCCGATTTCGGTGAAGTCAGTGATATTCCGGAGACCGCATGGGAACACATGTGCAACGAACATGCTGGCAGTGTGCGGAATCAGCATAAGCCGTAAATCTTTTCAACACAACAAAAGCGTCGCTGTGAAAAACGGCGGCGCTTTTGTTATCCTTAGAGATTTTCGAGAATCCGTATCTCGTTCTGCATGAGATATTTGCTGCGTGTGGGTTCGATGCAGCTGATAAGGCGGTCATAGGCGAGCTGCATGGCGATTTGTCCCTGACGGCGTGGGTGCTGATAGATAGCAGCGTCAATGATGCCGCTCTGCATCGCCGCGCGAATGGCGGGGATGGTGTCGAATGTGATGACGGTGATGTCCTCGGCACGTCCCTTTTTGACAAGTGCCTGACAGACACCGTGCGCACCGCCGGAGGTGGCAATGAAGAAGGCATTGATCTCGGGATGTTCCTCAAGCATCTCGAGGGTGCTTTCATACGCCTTTATGTCGTCATCAAAACTCGTCGCCATGGCGGAGAGCGTGCAGCCCTCCTCTGCCGTAAGGCGCTCACGAAAACCCTCAATGCGGTTCATGTGACCGAGCATTCGCACGCCGCTGTAGATTACGCCCGCGTGAATGGAACCCGTGCGAAGCTTGCGCAGGAGTGCCGCAGCAGTGCGTCCTCCCGCAGCATAGTCGCTGCCGACGTAGACGTGAGGAATATCGGACTCAAAGTCGTTGTTGAGTGCGATGACAAAGATATCGCTCTGAATGCACTCTTCAAGCGCCTGTATGATCTCCGGCTCGCTCATGGGGTTAATGATAATTGCTGAAGCTCCTTCCGCCTGCAGTGCGGCAATGGCAGCGCACTGTTCAGCCGCATTGTACCCCGTGAGAAGATGCCATTCCGCCCGGAGCCCAAAGCGTTCGTAGTAGGTGGCAGCCTTGCGCAGTGCGCGGATAACGGGCGCGAAGAACTGAATCTCACTGGCGGAGATGATGACGCCGACAATGGGGCTCTGCCTCTGGGAAACGAGGGCGCGGGCCGCCGGATTCGGCTGATAGCCAAATTTCTCCATCGTTTGGAGGATGAGAGCTCGCTTCTCCTCCTTGACTTTGCCGCGCCCATTGATGACACGATCGACGGTACCGCGTGATACACCGCAAATCTCTGCAATCTGTTTGATGGTAATCATGATATTGCCCCTCTCTACATACCTATTATACCGATTCTCTAACTTTTTACAAACAATTTATCGAGAAAGACCTCAAAAAGGTTGTTCGAGCACATTTATTCATGGATAAAAAAAGATTATTTTACTATTGACAAAACAGGATTTAGGTGATATTTTATAAACAAAGATGTGCTCGAGCACATAACGGGAGATATGGAAGACGAAAGTGAAACAAGGGAGGAACGCCTATGATGAAGGGAATGCAAGTGGTGCTTGTGGCTATGCTTGCTGTTTCGATTGCGGCGCTTACACAGGCAGGGCTTGAGCAGGGTCTCTTAATTCTTGTACTGTTCGCCTTTTCGTCGAGAGCGTATTTCCTCGTACGTGATCTTTCAGAAAATGAGGATAGAGAAGGCTACGAGAAGCAGATGAAGATTGTGCAGACATTCACCGTCGCCTGTGCGCTTCTCTCGTTTTACTGGCCGGAGAGTATGTACTTCAACGCGGGGCTTGCCATATGTCTGCTTTTTCACATTATGGCCACACAACAAGCCAAAAAGATGGCAAAGAATTACATAGACTGAGGCGACAGCAGCCCATAGGAGAGAAGATGCTGGTGTCGCTTTATATCGCAGGGCAACCTGCAAGGATGTTCAATGTCAATTTAGGAGGGACTATTCCATGAAGAACATCAAAAAAATCTTGGCGCTGCTGACCGCCTGTCTCATGATGATTGCGGCAGCAGGGTGCGGCGGAGACAATGCCGCAGACTCCGGGACGAAAGCACCGTCCAACGGAAAGCGCGTCGGCGTTGCGATGCCGACCCAGTCATCCCAACGCTGGATTCAGGATGGCGCCAACATGAAGCAGAAACTGGAGGCGCTCGGCTACGAGGTTGATCTGCAGTATGCGGAGGACGATGTCCAGGCACAGGTTTCCCAGATCGAGAATATGATTACCAACGGCGCCAACTGCCTCGTCGTCGCGTCCATTGACTCGAGTGCACTCGTCAATGCGCTGGCACAGGCGAAGGCACACAATGTCCCTGTCATTGCCTACGACCGCCTCCTTATGGATACGGACAGCGTTTCCTACTATGCGACGTTCGACAACAAGGCGGTCGGCACGCTCATCGGCAAGTATGTCGAGGAGAAGCTCGGGCTCAAGGAGGGGAAGGGACCCTACAACGTTGAGTTCTTTGCGGGATCGCCGGACGACAACAACGCACACTTCCTCAACGATGGCGTGTTTGAAGTTCTGAAGCCCTACATTGATAAGGGACAGCTTGTTGTTCCGTCGGGGCAGACGGACTTCGATACGATCTGCACGCTCCGTTGGTCGCAGGAAACCGCGCAGAAGCGCATGGAAGATATCATTTCGGGATACTACACAGACGGAAAGAAACTCGATGCCGTTATCTCCCCCTTTGACGGTATCAGCTATGGCATCGCGGCTGCACTCGAGGGTGCGGGTTACAAGGTCGGGACGAACTGGCCGCTCATCACCGGACAGGATGCAGAGCTCATGGCAACGAAGAACATCCTCTCGGGCAAGCAGACCATGACCGTGTTCAAGGATACGCGTATTCTCGCCGACAAGTGCGTCACGATGGTTCAGGCAGTTCTCGAAGGAAAGCAGCCGGAAATCAACGATACCAAGTCCTATGATAACCACAAGCTGGTCGTGCCCTCGTATCTCTGCACGCCGGTTGCTGTCGACAAGGCGAATGTGAAGAGCGCGCTCATCGACACGGATTACTACAAGGCATCGGATGTCGGGCTTTGATGAGGAACAGTTGATTCTGAAATCACACATATAGCGAAAAGGTTGGAACCGTTGCATCCTTCACGCTCTTTGCGGGAGTGCCTCACGAATGACGGCGTGCTGTAAAAAGCGGCGGTGCAGCGGTTCTTTCTTTCCTACGATATGTGCTCGAGCACAAAGTGATCGGGTGAGAACAGGAGCATTGTATGGCAGAGAACATTTTGGAAATGCGCCATATCGTCAAGGAGTTCTCCGGCGTCAAGGCGCTCAGCGATGTCAATCTCGTTGTGAAAAAGGGCGAGATTCACGCGCTTTGTGGCGAAAATGGTGCGGGAAAGTCCACGCTGATGAATGTCCTGTCCGGCGTCTATCCTTACGGATCTTATTCCGGCGACATTGTCTACAAAGGCGAGGTGTGCAAGTTCAAAGATATTCGCGAGAGTGAGAAGAAGGGCATTGTCATCATCCATCAGGAGCTGGCACTCATTCCGCTGCTCACGATCGCAGAAAATATCTTTATCGGAAACGAAAACATACGCTTCGGTAGCGTCATTGATTGGAATGAAACGCAGCGAAAGTCGATGGAAGTCCTGAAGAGCATTGGCATGAACCTCAACGTCAACAGCCTTGTCGGCGATCTCGGAATGGGACAGCAGCAGATGATCGAGATTGCCAAGGCACTCGCGAAGAATGTGGAGCTGCTCATTCTCGATGAGCCGACCTCCGCACTCAATGAGGAGGAGAGCAACACACTCCTCGAACTCATGCTGAAGCTCAAGAGCAAGGGCATTACGTGCATTATGATTTCACACAAGCTCAACGAAGTCTCGCGCGTTGCGGACAACATCACCGTTATTCGCGACGGCAAGACCATCGAGACGATTCAGCGTGAGCAGGACGCCCCCATCGACGAGAATCGCATCATCAAGGGCATGGTCGGGCGCGAGCTGACGAATCTTTACCCCGAGCGGCATGCAACGATCGGCGATACTGTACTGGAGGTAAAGGACTGGACGGTATACGACGAGAACGAACCGACGCGCAAGCGCCTCAAAAATATCTCGTTCAACGTCAGGGCAGGTGAGGTTGTCGGATTCTCGGGACTCATGGGCGCAGGTCGCACCGAGTTGGCAATGAGCCTGTTCGGGCACTCTTACGGAGTCAATTCTTCGGGGAAAATCTTCAAGCAGGGAAAAGAGATCACCATTCCGACGGTACAGAGTGCGATTGACCAAAAGATCGCATACGTGCCGGAAGACCGAAAGACGTATGGGCTTGTTCTCATCAATGATATTAAATGGAACATGACGCTCGCGAGTCTCGGCAGCAGATTCTCGGAGCGCAGCGTGCTCAAGCAGGATGATGAGATCCGCGCGGCAGAGGACTACCGCAGTCGGATCAACATCAAGACGAACTCCATCACGCAGCCGGTGGAATCCCTCTCCGGCGGCAATCAGCAAAAGGTCGTCTTGGCAAAATGGATGCTTTCCGACCCCGATGTGCTCATTCTCGATGAGCCGACGCGCGGTATTGACGTCGGTGCAAAGTACGAGATCTACACCATCATCAATCAGCTGGCGGAAAACGGAAAGGCGATCATTGTCATTTCCTCTGAAATGCCGGAGCTGCTCGGTCTTTGTGACCGCACTTACGTCCTGAACGAAGGAGAGGTTGCAGGCGAGCTGCAGAAAGAGGAAATGTCACAGGAGGCCATCATGAAAATCGTTATGGATCATACAGCAAAAAGGGGGCGTGCCTGACATGGGGACAGAAGCTGCAAAAGCAAAAATCTCCGATGAGCAGGAGATGAAGGAACACATCAAAAACCTGAAACAGTACGGCATGATTATCGCGCTTGTCGTCATCTATGCGATATTTGCCTTCCTGACGGACTTCAAGAACATCTCGCCGATGAACGTCAACAACCTCATCATGCAGAACTCCTACGTCATTGTTCTGGCACTCGGCATGTTGCTTTGCTGCCTTACGGGCAATGTCGATCTTTCAGTAGGTTCTGTCGTCGCCTTTGCGGGGGCAATCGCAGCAATCTTAGTCGTGGATTACCACGTGGCAATTCCTCTGGCGTTTCTTGCCGCACTCGCGATCGGTCTGCTTGTCGGCGTCTGGCAAGGCATATTTATATCACTTCTAGGGGTTTCTCCATTCATTGTATCACTTGCGAACATGCTCGTATTCCGCGGGCTTGCCCTCGTTGTTCTGAACGGTCAAACCAAGGGACCGATGCCGCCTGAGTTCACACAGATTGGCGCAGGCTACCTGCCGCAAATCTTTACGACAATCGGCGGCACGAAGATCGAACTTCTTGCGCTCGTTGCGGGCATTGCGCTCTCTGTCTTTCTCGTCCTTATGGAGATCCGCTCCCGCCGCAACAAGGCGAAGAACGGCTTCATCGTTCCGTCAATCGCCACCAGTGCATTCAAGGTTATTCTTTCCGTCGCTATCGTCAATTTCTTCACGGTAAAGCTCTCCATGTATATGGGGCTTCCAATGGTTCTTCTGGTCGTTCTCCTGCTTGTCATTCTCTACACCTTCATCACGCAGCGCACCGTGCCCGGACGGCAGATTTACGCCGTCGGCGGCAACAAGAAGGCTGCCGCCCTCTCCGGCATCAAGGTTGACCGTGTCATGTTCTGGATCTATGTGAACATGGGGCTGCTTGCAGGTCTTGCGGGTCTCATTCTCACGGCGCGCAATGCGTCCGCTACACCGAAGGCGGGCGATATGTTCGAGCTGGACGCCATTGCTGCCTGCTACATCGGTGGAACGGCAGTCGCGGGCGGTGCCGGAACTGTCACTGGTGCAGTCGTTGGTGCGCTCATCATGGGCGTTTTGAACAACGGTATGTCGCTGCTCGGATGGTCGGTCGATATCCAGCGCGTCGTCAAGGGCTTGGTCCTGCTTGCGGCGGTCGCCATTGACCTCTATTTCAAGAACAAGAAAAACAGCTGAGGAGAGTGTTATGGCAAATCAAAAAGCACTGGAGGAACTGTGCGTGCGTATGGTATCTTCCACAAATGAAGCACGTATCTGCTATCTAAAATCCATGCAGGCGGCGCGGGCGCAGGAAATGGGTGCCGCTGCCGATCTCCTCGCACGTGGCGATGAGCAATACGCTGTCGCCCATGCCGTGCATGTCCAGCTTCTGCAGATGGAGGCGGGCGGCACGCTGGATCATGTCAGCCTGCTCATCCTGCACGCGGAAGATCAGCTTGTCAGTGCCGAGACGTACAAAGCACTTGCGGTCGAAGCAGGGCATATCTATCAAATACTCGCAGACAAATGACTTTTCTAGAGCCTCCCGTTACCGGTATCCACCGGAGTCGGGAGGTCTTTTGTTGCAAAAGAGCAAGGTTTTATATTTGTTCGAGCACATTTATATTAAAAGATAAAAATATTTATTTTCCCATTGACTATTATGGAATGGTGTGCTATCTTAACAGCATAAAATGTGCTCGAGCACATTTAGAAGAACCGCAAAGGAGGATGTTCAACATGGAAGAACAAAAGGAAGTGCAGCAGAGTTCGCTGCGCAGCCGCCTTAGCTACTCGCTGACAGACGGGTGCGGGAATCTTCTCTACTGTATTATCGGATCTTATCTGCTCTACTTCTACACGGATGTCTTCGGGCTCTCCGTCGCGGTGACGGGCACGCTGCTTCTTGTCACGCGCCTCCTCGATGCCATCGACGCGCCGGTCTGGGGATTCATCGTCGACCACACGAAGTAGAAATACGGACAGAGCCGCTCGTGGTTTCTCTGGCTGTGCGTTCCGTTCGCCGTGTTCATGTGGCAGCCCTTTACAACGCCCGACCTGAGCGGTACGGCAAAGATCGCCTACGCCGCTGGTACGTACTCCTCGCGGGCGTGTTCTACACGGGCATACAGACCGCTATCACATCCATCCTGCCAAACCTTTCGCGTGATCCAAGCGAGCGCATCGTACTCAATACGTTCCGCATGGTCGGCGGCAATGTCGGTGCGTACATCTGCATGACGTTTACCCTCCCTCTCGTCGCGTTCTTCGGCGGCGGTGACGATCGGTTCGGCTTCTCGGCGACGCTTGCATTCTTCGGCATCATTGCGATCATCCTCTTCATTGTCGCGTTCAAGAACCTGCGTGAGGTGAATGTCGAGAAGATCAAAAAGATTCCAGTGAAGGACAGTGTCCGCGCGATCAAGGGGAATTGGCCGTGGGTGATCCTCGTCACCGCGAACCTCATCTTCTGGATCGGCTCTTTCCTCGTCGGACTCATGTTCCCGATTATGACTGCGGCGTTCTCACAGGCTGCCGTCTTTGCCATCTTTGGTGTTGTCTGTCTCGTGGGTGTTCTTTTCGTCACGAAATTCGTGCCTGAGACGCGGTGACGTACCCTTGAGGAGATCGAGGCGCAGGGGGTTCGATGGTGCGTTTTGTATAGGAGGTTTCGGATATGGATTTCAAACAGAATGCTGCTGCGATCGAGAGCGGTGCGAGTATCTTGGGCATCGAGCTTGGCTCAACGCGAATCAAGGCAGTCCTCATCAACACGGACTTTGAGACGATTGCCTCCGGCAGCTATACGTGGGAAAACGAGCTGAAGGACGGGATCTGGACGTACGCGCTTGCCACGGTCTGGACGGGCGTGCAGACCTGTTACGCGCAGCTTGCTGCCGATGTGCAGACGCGCTATCATGTGCCGCTCACGAAGATTGGCGCGATCGGGATCAGCGCGATGATGCACGGCTATCTTCCGTTTGATGGGGAGGGGAAGCAGCTTGCAGAGTTCCGTACATGGCGGAACAATATGACAGGCGCGGCGGCGGACATCCTCACGGAAAAGCTGCAGTTCAACATTCCGCAGCGTTGGAGCATTGCCCACCTCTATCAGGCACTCCTGAACGGGGAGGAACATACAGAGAAGATCGACTTTATCACGACGCTCGCAGGCTATGTGCACTGGCGGCTCTCGGGCGAGCAGGTGCTCGGCATCGGCGACGCCTCGGGGATGTTTCCCGTCGATGAGGAAACGGGGACGTATGATGCGGATATGCTCGCCATGTTCTCGAACCTTCCCGAGGTCAAGGCGTGTCCGTGGAAAATTGAGGGAATCCTGCCGCGTGTCCTGCGTGCAGGGGAACCTGCAGGGCATCTCACAAGCGAAGGCGCCAACCTTATCGATCCGAGCGGCAGACTCTCGGCAGGAGCCCTGATGGCACCGCCGGAGGGGGATGCCGGAACGGGAATGGTGAGTACGAATGCCGTGCGCAAGCGGACGGGCAATATCTCAGTTGGGACGTCGGCATTCTCGATGAACGTGCTGGAAGAACCCTTGCAGAATGTACATCGCGACATTGACATTGTGACAACGCCCGAAGGGGCACCCGTTGCGATGGTACACACGAATAACTGCTCGTCGGACATCAATGCGTGGATTGGACTGTTCCGCGATTTCGCTCAGTATCTCGGGCAGCAGGTCGCGCCCGATCAGCTCTATCATTTGCTCTTTGTCCACACGGCGAAGGCAGAGCCGGATGCGGGTGGACTCGTGAATTACAACTGCCTTTCAGGTGAGAATATTACAGCGGTGGAGCGTGGGCGCCCACTCTTCCTGCGGACACCGCACAGCCGCATGAATCTGCCGAATTTCATGCTTGCTCAGCTCTATTCGGCATTTGCCCCGCTGAAGATTGGAATGGACATCCTCGTGCGTGAGGAGGGCATCCGTACAGAGGTCATGATCGCGCACGGCGGACTCTTCAAGACGCCGATCATTGCACAACAGGTTTTGGCAAATGCACTCAATATGCCGATCACACTGATGAATACGGCGAGCGAGGGCGGTGCGTGGGGCATGGCTGTTCTTGCATCCTTCGCTTTGCGTGGGGAAAAGCTGTCACTCGCGGATTTCCTCGATGAGCAGGTGTTCCAGCGGTCTGAGAGCACAACGCTGATGCCTGAACCGTTGGGGGTAGAGGGCTGTGAGAAATTTATTGCACGATACAAGACGGCGCTCTCTGTCGAGCAGGCAGCAGGCGTTTTGACGGACGAATAAAGGGGGGACATTTCATGCTGGAAGAACTCAAGCAGGAGGTCTACGAGGCGAATATGATGCTGCCGAAGCTCGGCATTGTCACATTTACATGGGGGAATGTTTCGGGGCTGGATCGTGACAAGGGACTTTTCGTTATCAAGCCTTCGGGCGTGGAATATGAGAGGCTCCGTCCCGAGGATATGGTCGTCGTCGATCTGGACGGCAAGGTCGTCGAGGGCGCGATGAACCCATCGAGCGACACACTTACACATACGGTGCTCTATCGGGAGTTTTCGGGAATCAATGCCGTTGTTCATACGCATTCATCGTGGGCGGTCTCCTTTGCGCAGGCGGGGGTGGAGATCGATGCGATGGGGACGACCCACGCGGATAATTTCTACGGCACGATACCCGTGACAGAGGCGCTGACGCGCGAGGAGATCGAGAGCGCGTACGAGGAGAACACGGGGCGGATTATCGTTCGTACCTTTCGTGATCGTGGGATCGATCCCGTGGCGGTGCCCGCCGTGCTCGTCAAGCAGCACGGACCCTTTACATGGGGGGCGACAACGAAGAAGGCGGTCGAGAATGCAAAGGTGCTCGATCTCGTTGCCGAGATGAACTATCATGCGATGATGCTCACGCACGCGGATACGCGCGTCCCGCAGTATCTCTTGGATAAGCACTATCTCAGGAAGCACGGCGCAAACGCATACTATGGGCAGAAAGCCTGATCGCAGGCGGATACAGGAAAAGGAGAGAATATCATGCTGCAGGTAAAGAATTATGAGTTTTGGTTTGTTGCGGGCAGTCAGTTCCTCTATGGTGAGGAGCAGCTTGCAAACGTGGCACGCAATGCGCAGGATGTCGTCGACAAGCTCAACGCGAGCGGGAAGCTGCCGTACAAGGTTGTCTGCAAGGGGGTTATGACGACGCCGGACGGCATCACGCAGTTTATGAAGGACGCGAACTATCACGATGAGGTTGCAGGTGTCATTACGTGGATGCACACATTCTCGCCTGCGAAGAACTGGATTCGCGGCACGGTTCTGCTGCAGAAGCCGCTCCTCCACCTCGCGACGCAGTATCTCAACGAGATTCCGTATGCGACGATTGACTTCGACTACATGAATCTGAACCAGAGTGCGCATGGCGACCGTGAGTATGGGTATCTGAATGCGCGTCTCGGCATCGACAACAAGATCGTCTATGGTTGGTGGGGCGATGCCGATGTGCAGAAGGAGATTGCGGACTGGCAGGATGTTGCGGTTGCCTACAACGAGAGCTTCCACATCCGCGTCTGCCGCTTCGGTGACACAATGCGCGATGTCGCCGTTACGGAGGGCGACAAGGTGGAGGCACAGATCCGTCTTGGCTGGACGGTGGACTATTGGCCGATCGGCGAGCTGGTCGAGGTCATCGATGCGATCGATGAAACGGCGATTGATGCAGCGTATGCAAAACTGAAGGAAGACTATACGCTCGCGCCTCAAAACAATACAGCTGAGAAGTTTGAGGGCTCCGTCCGCTATCAGCTGCGCTGTTACCTCGGTCTGAAAGCATTCCTCGAGGACAAGGGGTACAACGCATTCTGTACGAATTTCCAAGATCTGAAGGGGCTGAAGCAGCTGCCGGGACTCGCTGTTCAGCTGCTTATGAAGGATGGGTATGGGTTCGGTGCGGAGGGAGACTGGAAGCACGCGGCACTCTCACGTCTCCTCAAGATTATGGCGCACAACGACCGTACGGTATTTATGGAGGACTATACGCTCGACCTGCGCAGGGGGCATGAGGCAATTCTCGGCGCACATATGCTCGAGGTCGATCCAACGATTGCGAGTGACAAGCCGCGTGTCGAGGTACACCCGCTCGACATCGGCGGCAAGGACGATCCCGCACGGCTCGTATTCACCGGATCGGACGGCGAGGGCATCAACGTGACGATTGCGGATTTTCGCGACGGCTTCCGGCTCATCAGCTACCCCGTGGACTGCCGCAAGGCAGAGGCGGAAACCCCGCATCTGCCCGTGGCGAAGCAGCTTTGGACACCGAAGGTCGGGCTGAAAAAGGGCTCGATTGCGTGGATCAAGGCGGGCGGCGGACATCACACCGTACTTTCCTTCCGCATTACGGAGGAGCAGATCCACGACCTTGCCGTCATGTTCGGCATCGATCTCGTCGAGATATGCTGATGTTGTTGTGTGGTTTATAAAAAAGCGTTGTATGAAGTTTGTAGTGCCCCCCAAAAGTTAGGGAAGCACTGATAAATTCAGCCCACTATCTTGGCGCATCTTTTTCGTCCTGTCTTTGTCGACAAATCCTCCACATAGCCTTTGCTATGCGTCCGGTTTGTCTTCTTGACAGGACAAAAAATCTACACCAATCTAAATGGACTTCATTTTATCAGCGATTCCTTAGACCTGAAGCGTAGGGAAGTAATTTCCTGCGCTTTTGTTATGCACTTGATGTTTGTGGCGATACTGCGCAGGGCTAAGCCAGCCAAGAGCTTTCTTAAGGAATCGTTGAAAAATTCTTTTATTGCGTGAATCACCTCCGAAAGATTACAATAGGGGCATGATTTTGCACTTCTTGCATGGGAAACTGTAGATTTTATGCCTGTGGATAACGCGAGCCTTGTTATCCGTCGTTTATCAGCGTTTCCTATACTCTGTACTGTATTTTGACATAATAATACCCCCAAAAGTTAGTTTTCCCAAGTCTAACTTTTGGGGGGGGCAGGTCAAATTTACCTTCGTGCAACAGCCTCTTTGTTATACTGCGATGCGTTACTCCTTGATCGGTTTCTTGAGCAGGGAGAGGATGACGGCACCGACAACAGCGCCGATGAGGATGCTTACAAGGTACATGAGCGGGTTGCCGATGGTCGGGACGACGAAGATGCCGCCGTGCGGGGCACGCAGGGTGCAGTCAAAGAACATGGTGAGTGCGCCCGCGAGTGCAGAGCCCACGACCATGGAGGGGATGACGCGCACGGGGTCGGATGCCGCGAACGGGATCGCTCCCTCGGTGATGAAGGAGAGTCCCATGACGTAGTTTGTGATGCCTGCCTTACGCTGGCTCTCGGTGAAGCGGTTCTTAAAGAGTGTGGTCGCAAGCGCAATCGCCAGCGGCGGCACCATGCCGCCCGCCATGACTGCCGCCATGACGTGATACTCGCCCGAGGCGAGGAGTCCCGTGC
>ERZ773065.840-NODE-840-length-16397-cov-6.366969_pt1 | contig 16397 bp, 11 predicted proteins | sample MGYA00580623_ERZ773065 | MGnify/ENA primary metagenome ERZ773065 (study PRJEB29015, sample SAMEA2738017) | human oral metagenome | biome: human oral; feature: human-associated habitat; material: dental | place: China | collected 2047 ... | reverse complement strand
TCGGTGAGCAGCACCGACATCATCTTGCGCTCGGAGGTGAAGGGGACCTCGCCGATTCGTCCGAACCGGCCCTCGCGGTGCCCGTGTGTGCCGAGCTTCTTCTCCGCGACCAGGAAGGCCCCCTCCGTCGGGTCGCCGACGACGCTCCACACGTCCTCGGTGACGGTGAGCTCGGCGTCGGAGGCGAGCGCCCCGCCCGAGAGGACCACGGTGACCTCGTCGCGCAGGGGCCCTTCGAGGGGGCCGGCGTCGGGCCGGCCGTCGCGGTCGGCGTCGGGGGCGACCTCGCCGTCGGGCGCGTAGCCGATGCCCGTGACCACACAGGTGCCCGAGGCCGTGACGACCTCCTGGACCGTCATCTCCGAGCGGGTGAGGGTGCCGGTCTTGTCCGAGCAGATGACGGAGGCCGAGCCGAGGGTCTCCACGCTGGTGAGCTTCTTGACCACGGCCTTGCGGGTGGCCATGCGCTGCACGCCCAGGGCCAGGACCACCGACAGGATCGCGGGCAGCCCCTCGGGCACGGCGGCCACGGCCAGCGAGACCCCCAGCAGCAGGGAGTGGACGATCGTGTCGGGCGTGCGGTCGGCCGCCAGGAGCAGCAGGGTCCCCACGACGACGACGGCGATGACGACCACGACGATCCCCAGCATCTTGGAGACCGCGTGGATCTCCTTCTGCAGGGGCGTGTCCTCCTCCTCGACGGAGTCGAGCATCCGCGCGATCGCGCCCATCTGGGTGTCGGCGCCGGTGGCGACGACGACGGCGCGGCCCGTCCCCTGGGCCACGGAGGTGCCCCGGTGGACCATGCAGGTGCGGTCGGCCAGATCGGTGTCCGCGCCGACGGCCCCGGGGGTCTTGACGACGGCGTCGGCCTCACCGGTCAGGGAGGACTCGACCACGCGCAGGGCTGCGGCGGAGAGAAGGCGGGCGTCGGCGCCGACCTGGTCGCCCTCGCCCAGGACGAGGACATCGCCCACCACCAGCTCGGAGGAGGGGACGACCAGGAGCGAGCCGTCGCGCAGCACGGTGGAGGTCGCCTCGGTCATCGCGGAAAGGGCGGCGACGGCGTCGGCGGCCTTGTTCTCCTGGACGAAGCCGAGGACCGCGTTGAGGGTGACGACGGCGAGGATGACGATGGAGTCCACCGGCGCCCCCTCGGCGCCCTCCAGGACCCAGGCGGCGGTGGAGATGGCGATGGCGGCCAGCAGCAGGTAGACGAGCGGGTCGTTGAACTGGCTGAGGAAGCGCCTCCAGGCGGGCACTGGGGGCTTCGAGGGGAGCTCGTTGGGCCCGTCGGCGGCCAGGCGGTCGGCTGCGGACCGGGCGCTCAGGCCTGTCGAGGCGTCGGTGCCGAGGCCGGCGGCGACGGCCCCGGCCGGACGGGAGTACGGGGACGTCGGCGCGTCGGCACAGGGTGCGTGGGGCGTTGGCATGGGCGCTATCCCATCAACGCCGGCGGTGCCCTGTCAAGGCGCCGGTGCCGCAGTGGGCGCCCACGGGTTCGCGCGGTGCGCATGGATTGGGGCTAACGGTGACGGGCGCGACAGAATCCACTATGCTGGCTGCACTGCTCCCGCTCCGTTGATCCCGTTCCCAGGAGGATCCATGTCGACTCCCACGCCCGACGACGGGAACCAGGCCCTGTCCGCGGACCAGCCCGCCACGCCCTGGCCGCAGTACGGGCAGCAGGCCGCCCCGGAGCAGTCCGGGTCCGCCTACGGGCAGCAGGCGGTCCCCGCGGCTTACGCGGCGCCGCCGCAGCTCCCCAGCCGTGCGCCGGGCGTGCTGTGCATCGTCTTAGGGCTAGTGCTCATGATCATCATCGCGCCTGTCGTCTTCTTCTCCACCGCTGTGTCCTCGATCGCCGACGAGTTCTCGGACGCGGCCGCCGGGGTCCAACGGCTGTCCAATGGCGGTGGCGTCACCCTGGAATCCCAGGACGGGTACTACCTGCAGGTCGTGCCGCCCGATACCGCGACGGCGTGCTCCCTGACCGACTCCGCCGGCCAGTCCCACGCGATGCAGAAGCGGGACGGCACCGGGAGCCTGTTCTCCGCCGAGGGGCTCAAGCGCGGCTCGTACACGATCGAGTGCACTGGGGTGTCCGACACCGCCACGTTCATCGGAGTGCCGTTCTCCGGCGGCGTTCTCGAGAGCAGCGCCCGCAACAGCCTCATCTGGTCCACGGTGGTGGGGGTGACCGGCGTGGGCGTGCTGATCCTGGGCATCGTGCTGGTCGCGAGGGCGAACAAGCGGCGCCGTGATATCCAAGTGGACATCATGATGTCAGGAGTCCAGCGCCAGTAGTGCGGCGGAAGCTCGGCGCCGGGGATCCGGCGCCGACGCCCGCTGCGGGGCGCAGAGCCCAGCGCGGCGGGCGGAACTGAAAGGCCCTCATCCATGTCCTCCCTGTCCTTCACCGGCGGGCGCTCCGTGCGCTACCCCGCGCCCGATGTCGCGCGCGGCTTCATGCTGCTGCTCATCGCGCTCGCGAACGTCCCCTACTGGCTGCGGTACTTCCCCGCCTCCCCCGATGGCCCCTCCTCCGCGGACCGCTGGTGGATCCTCATCCGCACCGCGCTCGTCGACCGGCGGGGGTACCCGCTTTTCGCCCTCCTCTTCGGTTTCGGCGTCGCGACGATGGTGCGGCGCCGCATCGAGCGCGATGTCGAGGCCGCCCACCAGTCGGTGGATCCCCAGGTGCGCGCGTCGTGGGCGCCCCGCGTGGCCGCGCAATGGGAGGCCCTCGTCCGCCAGGAGGCCGTCGACGACGCGGCGCGCCTGGTGCGCCGCCGCGGATGGTGGATGATCCTCTTCGGATTCGTGCACGGCATCGTCTTCGCCGGCGACATCATCGGCGCCTACGGCATCGTCGCCGTCCTCTTCGCGGGAGTGGTCGCGCGCAAGAGGAACGTGTGGATGGCGGTGTGGGGGTGCGTCATCGGGTTGGTGAGCGCGTGCAGTCTGACCGGCGTCGGCTTCTGGAAGGCGGGCCTGGGCGATCTGGGCTCCGTGGTCCACCCGCACGCCTCCCTTTCGGTCTACTACGTGCCCAACTCCATCGTCCAGTGGGCGATGGCGGCCCTGATCACGGTGCTCATCTCGATGGTGGTCCCGGCGTTCATGATCGGGGCGCGCCTGGGGCAGACGGACATCCTGTCGCGCCCCGACCGGCACCGGGGCCTGCTGTGGGCGGTCGCGGGCGCGGGCGGGCTGATCGGCGTGGTCGGCGCGCTCCCCTACGGGCTGGGGGCGTCGGGGATGGTGCTGCCGGTGCCGGTGTGGAGCGTCGTCCTCTTCCACGTCTCCGGGATCGCGGGGGCGTGCGCGTGGCTGGCGCTGTTCGCGCTCTTCGCGGGGGTCGGGGAGCCCCGCGGGATCCGGCGGGTGCTCGCCGCGGTCGGCAAGCGCTCGATGACCGCTTACCTCAGTCAGACGATCCTCTTCGTCGTGGTCCTGGGCGGCATGGGGCTCGCTGGTGTCCGCGCGGTCCCCGACGCGTGGGGCGCCGTGATCGCAGCGTTCGTGTGGGTGGCGGCTCTGGTGCTGTGCTTCGGCCTCGAGACCGTCGGATTCCCGCGCGGCCCCTTCGAGGTCCTCCTGCGGCGCGCGGTGGCGCGGTCGGCGGGACCGCGGGCGGGGGTGCCGGTGCCGCCCCCCGGGGCCGGAGTCGTGGAGGCCCCGCCCGGCCTGGCCTTCCCGCCCCCGGGCGCGCGGATGGCTCCTCCGCAGGGGCCCCAGCCCCCGGCGGCTGGGACTCAAGGGGGCCCCCAGTCCCCGGAGGGCGCCCAGTCCGGGCCGCCCGGGCCATCGGAGGGCGAGGGACCGATGGGCCCCGGCGCCGAACGGAGGGTAGCGGGAGGGGGAACAGGAGGAGAGTAGACGCGCCCTGCCCCCAACTCATCTGTGTTCGTCGTCACGTTATGCTCGGCGCGGCGCGGCGTGAACGCGCCCCGTCTGCGCTCGGGCACTGGCGCATTCCGCCCATGACCTGGGGTTTTGGCCGGCGGTCAGTGGCGGGGTCGTCGGCCGGACCGGGGCGGGTGTCCGCCTCGTGTCCGCGAACCATTGGTTTTCTGCGGATTCTGGGCTACTGTTGATATAGGTGTATGAGGCGGATTACACCACTGAGGACAGGGAGGGGAAGTGATGCGACAAGAAGCCACGTCGGCGCGGCCCGCGGCATCCGCCGACCGCGTCCGTCCCGTCACCTACGACCGGCTCGAACGCCTCCTCGATTCCCAGGGGCTCGCGTGGAGCGTCGATGACGACGGCGAGCTCACGGGGACGTGGGGCGGCAGCCCCTACTTCCTGATCCTGGCCGGGCGCGACCGGCAGGTCCTCCAGATCGTGGCGATCTGGAAGGAGCCCGTCCCGATCAGCGCCCTCGAGGCCGTCCGCCAGTCGATCCTGCAATGGCACCGCACCAGGCCGTGGCCGAAGTGCTCCCACCGCATCGACGACGACGGGACGGTGCGCGTGGTCGCGGAGACCGTCGTCGGCTGGCAGTGCGGGGCGACCGATGCGCACCTGGTGCGCCAGATCGCGAACGCCATCGCGCTCGCACAGGACTTTTTCAGCGAGCTCGCCCGCGATATCGATATAGGGAGTTAAGAGGAAGAATCATGGGATGGTTTTGGAGAAAGGACGCTGATGGCGGCTCCGATCCCAACGACTCCGAACGCCCCGACGGCGCTCAGGGGCCCATAGACCCGTGGGGGTACGAGCCCAGTGCCTCCGGCGGCGGGGTGCGCACGGGCAACTCCGAGTTCGAGGCGCACCGCTTCGACATGGTCCGCCCGATCTCGCAGGAGAGGGTCGGCCTGCTCTTCGACGGCGAGGGGTGGGACTGGGAGATCGACCAGGACGGGGACCTGCGCGGGATGTGGGAGGGGCAGCTGTTCTGCTTCCGCTTCCTCGGGGACTCGCAGGAGGTCCTGTCGATCATCGCCTTCATGAGCGAGACGATCCCCGCCAAGTACGAGGCGGATCTGCTGCTGTTCCTGGAGGGCTGGCACCGCGAGTACCTGTGGCCGAAGGCGTACTTCCACCGCGAGGCGAAAGGCGGTCTGCGGCTGGTGGCCGAGGTCAACAGCGACTACGAGTACGGGGCGACCGACGCCCAGCTGGTCCAGCAGTGCATGTGCGCCCTGGCGACGACCCTGCAGCTCTTCCGCGCGGCCGGCGAGTGCTTCGGACCACCCGGGGGCGGTTCGGCGCCCCCGGGGGACGGGGGCGGGGGGCGCCAGCGGGGCTTCGACGGCCCGGCGTGGCTCCCGCCCTCCTCCTAGGCGCCCCGCGGGTGCTCGGCGCGCGGCGCCGGGCGCCCTTCGCGCATCCGGCCCGGGGGCGGGGTGTCGCCCGTGCCACTGCGGATCCGGAACTTGAGCGGAATAGACTCAACTTTACGTTCGTTGACTTCAGCAGGACGCGCCGGAGCAGACCGGCGCACATGTGGATGCGGTGCATCCGAAGGAGACAACATGAGCACAGAGTTCACCACGAAGGCGCAGGAGGCCATCGCCTCCGCGCTCCAGTCCGCCGCCGCGGCGGGCAACCCGCAAGTGGAGCCCACCCACCTGCTCGCCGCACTCCTCGAGCAGCCCGAGGGGATCGCGGCCTCCCTGCTGGAGAAGACGGGCGCCGACCGCGCCCGGATCGGCGCGCGGACCAGGAACGCCCTGGTCGCCCTGCCCCGCACCGAGGGCGCCGCCACGCAGCCCAGGACCTCGCGCGCCCTCATGGCAGTGGTCGCCGACGCGGGCGACCGCGCCGCGAAGGCCGGCGACCAGTACGTCTCGACTGAGCACCTCCTCATCGCGACCGCTGCCTCGGACAGCGAGGCCGGGCGCATCCTCACGGAGGGGGGCGTCGATGCCGGGGACCTGGCGGCCGCCCTGGCCCAGCTGCGCCCCGAGCCCCTGACCAGCCCCGACCCCGAGGGGTCCTTCGAAGCGCTGGCCAAGTACGGGCGCGACCTGACCGAGGTCGCCCGCGAGGGCAAACTCGATCCCGTCATCGGGCGCGACAACGAGATCCGCCGCGTCGTCCAAGTGCTGTCGCGGCGCACGAAGAACAACCCCGTCCTCATAGGGGAGCCCGGCGTCGGCAAGACCGCCGTCGTCGAGGGCCTCGCCCAGCGCATCGTCGCCGGGGACGTCCCGGAGTCCCTGCGGGGCAAGCGCCTCATCGCGCTCGACATGGCGTCGATGGTGGCCGGGGCGAAGTACCGCGGCGAGTTCGAGGAGCGGCTCAAGGCCGTCCTGGCCGAGATCCAGCGCAGCGACGGGGAGGTCATCACCTTCATCGACGAGCTGCACACCGTCGTCGGCGCGGGCGGCGGCTCCGAGGGCGCCATGGACGCCGGCAACATGCTCAAGCCCATGCTGGCCCGCGGCGAGCTGCGCATGGTGGGCGCCACCACCCTGGACGAGTACCGCGAGAACATCGAGAAGGACCCCGCCCTGGAGCGCCGCTTCCAGCAGGTGTTCGTCGGCGAGCCCTCCGTGGAGGACACGGTGGCGATCCTGCGCGGCATCGCCCCCAAGTACGAGGCGCACCACAAGGTGACGATCTCCGACGGGGCGCTCGTGGCCGCCGCGCAGCTGTCGAACCGCTACATCACCGGGCGCCAGCTGCCCGACAAGGCCATCGACCTGATCGACGAGGCCGCCTCCCGCCTGCGCATGGAACTCGACTCCAGCCCCGTCGAGATCGACGAGCTGCGCCGCGGCGTCGACCGCATGCGGATGGAGGAGTCCTACCTCACCGAGTCCGACCCCGACGGGAAGGACGAGGCCACCGGCGAGCGCCTCGCGAAACTGCGCGCCGACCTGGCGGACAAGCAGGAGGAGCTCAACGCGCTCGTGAGCCGGTGGGAGGCCGAGAAGGCCGGGCACAACCGGGTCGGCGACCTGCGCGTCCAGCTGGACAACCTGCGCACGCAGCTCGACCTGGCCGTGCGCGAGGGGCGCTGGGACGAGGCGGGGCGCCTGCAGAACGGCGAGATCCCCGATGTCGAGCGCCAGATCCAGGCCGAGGAGGAGCGCGCGGCGCTCGCAGAGGCCTCGGCCGCCGCCCAGGAGCCGATGATCGCCGAGAAGGTCGGCCCCGCGGAGATCGCCGAGGTCGTCGAGGCGTGGACGGGCATCCCCACGGGGCGCCTGCTGCAGACCGAGACCGAGAAGCTGCTCCACATGGAGGCCGAGATCGGCAAGCGGCTCATCGGGCAGAAGGACGCTGTGAAAGCGGTCTCCGACGCCGTGCGGCGCTCGCGGGCGGGGATCTCCGACCCCAACAGGCCCACCGGGTCCTTCCTCTTCCTGGGCCCCACGGGCGTGGGGAAGACGGAGCTGGCCAAGTCCCTGGCGGAGTTCCTCTTCGACGACGAGCGCGCCATGATCCGGATCGACATGTCCGAGTACTCGGAGAAGCACGCGGTGGCGCGCCTGGTGGGCGCCCCTCCCGGGTACGTCGGCTACGAGCAGGGCGGTCAGCTGACCGAGGCCGTCAGGCGCCGTCCCTACTCGGTGGTCCTCCTCGACGAGGTCGAGAAGGCCCATCCTGAGATCTTCGACATTCTTTTGCAGGTGCTCGACGACGGACGGCTCACCGATGGTCAGGGCCGCACCGTCGACTTCAGGAACACGATCCTCATCCTCACCTCCAACCTCGGCTCGCAGTTCCTGGCGGATCCGGGGATGGACGCCGACCGGAGCAGGGAGGCGGTCATGGAGGCGGTGCGCGCGGCGTTCCGCCCGGAGTTCCTGAACCGTTTGGACGAGATCGTCACCTTCGACGCGCTGAGCAACGAGGACATCGGCCAGATCGTCGACCTCATGGTCGCCACAATGGCCCGCCGACTGGCCTCGCGACGCATCTCCCTGACGGTCAGCGAACCGGCGAAGGGGTGGATCACACGGGTCGGCTACGACCCCGCCTACGGCGCGCGGCCTTTGCGCCGCCTGATCCAGCGCGAAGTAGGAGACCGACTCGCCACGTTGTTGCTTGCAGGAGGGGTCGTTGACGGGGACACTGTAACTGTAGACGTTAACGATGATCTCGACGGGCTGACCATGAATGTTGTGGAACCCTGAGAGTTCGCGTTAAGCTGGCAATAGTACGTAGTGGCAAGCCGTCCAAGGCGAAACCCGAAGATGGCAGGAGATGATATGACGGCGCAGAGGAAACCCCGCGGAGCCTACTCCGTTGGCCAGGCGACTCGCGAATCCATCCTCTCGGCGGCGATGGTGCTGATCGCGGAGCGCGGTTACAACGGGTTTTCTCTGCGGGACCTGGGGCGCAGGGTCGGGATCTCGCATCCCGCGGTCGTCTACCACTTCCCGTCGAAGGAAGCGATCCTGCGGGCGGCGATCCAGCGCCACGAGGACATGAACGCCCTTTTCAGGGTGTCCATCAACGAGGACGTGGAAGGGGGCTTCGAGGAGGGCGGCATCACCGCCGAGTCCTTCGTCGACTGGGCGGTCGGGGAAATGCGGTTCGCCATGATGCCAGAGGCGGACAACGCCATCGCCCTGGACTGCGTCCTGTGGGCCGAGGCCTCCTCGGAGTCCCATCCCGCCCACGTCCACTACAAGTACCGCACGGCCCAGATGGAGGAGGCGCTCACCTCCATGATCATCGCCTTCATCGAGGAGAGCCGCGTCGATATCGGGACCAAGCCGCGCACGCTGGCGAAGATCCTCATCCGCTACTGGTACGGGTCGGTCGTCTCGGCCCGCTACGCCGACGAGCCGATCGACGCCCGCGAGTTCGTCTCCGACTTCCTGGCGGTGTGCGTGCAACTGCTGCACCTGCCCGCGCACTACGTGCTGCGCCTGGGCGCTTCGGTGCCCGAGGAAGTGGCGGAGGTCTACGCGCGGATCCTGCGCAAGATCAGCGAGACCAACGAGATGAGCGAAGCCCCCGAGGCCACGGCGTGAGCAGCCCGGTGGACTTCCCCTTCGATGTCGCCCTCGTCCTGCGGGTCGGGGGCGACGTCGTCGCGTCGTGGGGGGACGCTTCGCGCGCCAGGCCGCTCGCCTCGGTGACGAAGCCGATCGTCGCCTGGTCCGCGCTGGTCGCCGTGTCCCAGGGCGCCCTCGCGCTCGACTCGCCCGGCGGCCCGGAGGGGGCGACCCTGCGCCACCTGCTCGCCCACGCCTCGGGGCTGCCCCTGGACTCGCGCGAGCCCGTGGCGGCCCCCGGGAAGCGGCGCATCTACTCGAACGCGGGCTTCGACGTCATCGGCGGCATGGTCGAGGAGGCGACGGGGATGCCGCTGCGGCGCTGGGTGGCCCGCTCGGTCTTCGGCCCGCTGGGCATGGCCAGCGCCGATGTCCCCGGATCGCCCGCCCACTCGGGGGTGTGCGGCGCCGCGGACCTGTCGCTCTTCGCCGCTGAGCTCACCCGCCCGTCCCTGGTCCCCGCCGACCTCGGGGCCGAGGCGGCCGCCGTCCAGTTCCCCGCCCTGGCGGGCGTCGTGCCGGGCTACGGGCGCCACTCGCCGTGCCAATGGGGCCTGGGCGTGGAGATCCGGGGGGAGAAATCGCCCCATTGGACGGCGCCCACGGCCAGCCCCGCCACCTTCGGGCACTTCGGCCAGTCCGGCTCCTTCATGTGGGTCGACCGCGCGCGGGGGGCCAGCGCGGTCTTCCTGGGGGACCGCCCCTTCGGGCAGTGGCACAAGGACAACTGGGCGGCGCTCAACGAGCGCCTGCTCTCGATGGCCGATGGCCGCGCGGGCGGCCCCGGCGCGCGCTAGGGGCCCGCCGCATCAGTCAGTAGTGGGTGACCACCGCGGTCCCCAACTCGTCCCAGTCGTACATCCACTGCGCCTCTTCGACGGGCATGTTGATGCAGCCGTGGCTGGAGGCGTCCGACCCGATGCCGAAACGCGCCACCCACGGCGCCCCGTGCATCGCGTAGGAGCCCTCGAAGTAGGACACCCACGGGACGCCCCGCGCGCAGTAGGGCCATTCGGGCGTGCAGCCCATGTCCTGCGCCGCGTGCTTCTGGTAGACGTGGAAGGTGCCGACGACGGTCTCGTGCCCCACGCCCCCGTGGTTGATGTCCACGGGCCCGTGCACGACGGTCTGGCCCTCGTAGGCGGTCAGGGTGGAGCTCGCCAGGTTGATGTCCACCCACTTCTCTCCCTCGTGTGCGGGGTACGCGTACGACTCGTAGCCGGGCATGGCCGGCATCGTCTTGGTCGGGGCCGTGGTCTTCTTGTAGTCGAAGTCCCCCTCGTAGTCGGAGGACGACTCCAGCGCGCTGACGATCCCGGAAGTGACCTCGTCGGCGTTGTCGACCTCGAGGCCGTCCGAGCCCGGGAAGGAGCGGACCAGGACGTTGCCCTGGGGGTCGACGTTGTCGATGGCCTCCTTGGCCCCGACGTTCGTGGACTCCGCGGTCGCCTCCACCCACGCGGACACGCCCGCCCGGTCGATCGTGGGCGTTTGGAGGGCCCCGTTGCGGGCGGTGACCGACACCCACTTGAGTTTGTCCCCGACCTCGGCGGAGTACGTGTCAATGCCGTCGGTGACGCTCACTTCCGGGGAGATCAGCCGGTTGGCGGCGTCGGCGGCGGAGACGGCGTCCGCGTAGGCGATGGTCGGCTCGACGTCGGTGGCGGTGAACTCGGCGCTGGACGGCGCCAGCGTCTCGGCGAGCGCAGTCGCGGCCTCCTTCAGCGCCGCGGTGTCGATGCCCTTGCCGGCGTGGCCCCGTGTGGCGACGAACGCCCCCTGGTCCGCGTCGGGCGACACGCCCGATTCGACGGCTGCGGGGCCCGCGGCCAGCGCCAGGTCCGATCCGGTCCGGGCCAGCGCGTCCTCGTCCAGGGAGTAGACGAGGGGGGTCTGGGTCGTGTGGAAGGGCGCGGTCAGGCGCGCCATGATCGAGGCGTTGGCGGCCAGGGCCTGGTCCGCGCTCGCCTGCGCGTCGACGGTGACGCCCAGGTCCGCCAGCCGCAGCTCGGTGGTCGTCCCGGACACGGTCGCGGTGAGCACGGCCTGCGAGGCGCGGGCGTCGACGGCCTCGGCGATCTGGTCGTGGGTGAGGCCGCTGACGGAAACGCCGGCGACGGAGGCCCGGGGGAGCCCGATGTCCGCGTAGTGGGCCGCGTAGGCGGCGGCGCCCACTCCCGTCACGAGGACGAGCGCGGTGGCCGCTCCCGCGATCCACAGTGTCTTCTTCGATGGTCTGCCCATGAGATGAATCCTAGGGAACTATTTCCTGTTGCGCAGTTCCCCCCGGCACCCGTATCCGGGGGGGCGGCGCCCGGGGAGGATCCCGGTGCGCTACTCCGCAGACTACCGCACGTCGAGGATCACTGGGACGTGGTCCGAGGCGCCCTTGCCCTTGCGCTCGTCACGGTCGATCCTCGCGCTGGTGATGCGGGCCTCCAGGGCGGGGGAGGCGTAGGCGAAGTCGATGCGCATCCCCTCGTTCTTGGGGAAGCGCAGTCTCTGGTAGTCCCAGAAGGTGTAGTTGGTGGTGCGGGGGCGGGTGGCCTCGATCCACCCGTCCTCCGCGAAGGCGGCGAACGCCTCGCGCTCGGGCGCGGAGACGTGGGTGGCGCCCTCGAAGGCCGCCATGTCCCACACGTCCTGGTCCTGGGGGGCGACGTTCCAGTCGCCGACCAGGGCGACCAGGGCGGCGGGGTCGGCGTCGAGCCATCCGCGCGCCTGGGCGCGCAGGGCGGCCAGCCACTCCAGTTTGTACGCGTAGTGCGGGTGGTCGAGCTCGCGCCCGTTGGGCACGTACAGGCTCCAGACGGTCAGCTCCGCCGGCGCGGGGGACCCGGGGGCGCCCTCGAGGGCGCCGGAGACGTCGATCACGACCCCCAGGGCCCGCGCCTCGACGACGGCGGGGTCGCCGAAGGCGGGCTGGCCGGGGAAGTGGTCGTGGACGCGCAGGATCGGGTGGCGCGAGGCGACGGCCACTCCGTTCCACTGGTTGAGCCCGTGGACGGCCACGTGGTAGCCGGCCTCCTCGAATGCCTCGGCGGGGAACTGCGCGGGCGTGCACTTGGTCTCCTGCATGGCGAGGACGTCGGTGCCCGAGCGCTCCAGGAAGGCGGTGGCCCGGGCGGCGCGGGCGCGGATCGAATTGACGTTCCAGGTCGCGATTCTCATGGCTCCAGGGTAGGGCTGGGCGCGCGCGGTTTGCGCGCGGGGCCCCCTATATAGATAATGATTCTCATTAACAATGTGATTGGAAAAGGCATCCCATGACACGAACCTCCCCAGCGGGGGCGATCGCCCTCGTGCTCGCCCTCGCCGCGCTGCCCCTGGCGGCCCCCCCGGCCTCGGCGGGCCCCGACCAGGACAAGGACTGGATCGTCTCCGGACAGCACGTCGACGCCCCCGTGCCCGTCTGGCACGCGGACACCAAGTCCTTCTCCCTCAACACCATCACCACGCCGATGGAGAGGACCGCCCTGTGGCTGCCCAAGGCGTGGACCGGCGACGCCGCGGGCGGTGAGGCCAAATCCCAACTCGTCATCCCCAAGGGCCGCGCGGACCTGGCCTTCCTGGGCGGGGAGGGCACCGTCCTCAACGCCGCGCCCCAGAACCCCGGCCCCGGGAACACCCCCATCTGGGCGGGCCTGGGCGCGGACGCCAGCGCCGAATGGGCCGCCCCCGACGAGTTCGACGGCGGGACCTACACCCTCGACCTCGTCAACGTCGACGGGCCCGGCCGCATGGAGATGTTCATCGACAACGGGGACTCCGTATACCGCTTCCTCTCCAGCCACGACACCGCCTACCGCAGCGTCTACAACCCCCGCCACACCCACCTGTACACGACCTTCACCCAGCCCGGGCGCTACACGGCCAACTTCATGGTCACAGCCAGGGCCGCCGACGGGACCGCGCTCTACACCTCGCCCATCACCCCCCTCGTGTGGCAGGTCGGGGGAGAGGACCCCAAGGAGGGGAGGATCAAGGACGTGCGCTCCGCCTACAGCGCGGCGCGCGCCGAGCGGTCGGACGGCTCCGACGCCCGGCCCTCCCTCACCCTGGCCCCCTACGCCGGGCGCGAGCACCCTGGCGACGAGCACCTCACCGAGATGTCCTTCTCCACGGGCGACCCCTCCGACACCGGACGCGTGTGGCTCACCGTCAACGGCTACTTCCTCACGGAACTGCCCGTCGAGGGGGGCGCGGCGACGGCGCGCGAGCTCCTCGGCGACGCCGACGCGAGCGTCCAGGCCGTCTACATCCCCGACGAGGCGGGGGCGGCGGCCCGCTGGATCTCCGCGCCCCAGGCATACTCCCAGCGCGACCAGCAGGCCGTCACGGTGACCGACGGCGCCGCGCAGATCGCCCCCGAGGACAATCCCGACCCCTCCCCCGTGTGGAACCCCGCCTCGATCGACGTCGTGGACGGCGCGGTCTCCGTCCGGTACACGCGCGCGGAGGGGGCCGAGGCCCACACGGTGGCCATCCGCGCCCGCGACCCGCAGCTCCGCGCCGCCTACAAGATCGAGTTCTTCGAGGAGAAGGGCGACTTCACGCCCTGGTGCGCCGTCGAGGGCACCCTGGGCGCCGGGGGCGCGGACGTCAAGGAGCAGGACCTGGGGGTCTGCAAGGACCAGCCCATGTACATGCGGGTCACCCTGCGCCCCCACCCCAGGTCCAACGCGACCCTCACCTCCGCCGGCGTCGAGGACCTCACGGTCTCTGACGAGTTCGGCACCGAGGTGTCGCTGGAACTGCGCGGGGCGCCCGAACCCGCCCCGTCCCCGTTCCCGTCCCCGCAGCCCACCGCCGCCCCGGATCCGGCGCCCACGGCGTCCCCGTCGCCGTCCCCATCGCCATCGCCATCGCCATCGCCGCAGCCCACCCCGGCCCCGGATCCGGCGCCCACGGCGCCGCCGACCGCGCCCCCTGTCCCGGCCCCGGATCCCGCGCCCTCGGATCTGCTCACCGTCCCCGTCACCCTCTCACGGGGGCACCTCGACCTGCGCGTCACCCAGGGCGCCGACGGGAACGGGATGCCCTCCTACGCGATGGCCGTCAAGGACGACACCCGGACCGCCGCGCGCGCCTCGGTGCTGCGCTCGCTGCCCTCCGTGACGCTGGCCGTCCACCCCAACGCCTACTACGTGCGCCCCCAGTCGCTGTCCGACCCCGGCTACGACGTGCTCGGCGCCGTCGGCGCGGGCTCCTACGTGCTGCCGCAGACCCAGAACTCCGACATCGTCTGGCCCGGGTTCTCCACCGAGGGCGTCGACTACGCGGGCCTGCCCGACGGGGTGGACATCGGCGTGCGCCTGCTCGACGGCCCGGCGGGCGCCTACGCGGCGTTCTTCCAGAGCGGATCGCTAGGAGGGAGGCCGACCGTCCACTTCGACTCGCGCGACCCGTCGAAGTCGGCCATCCACACCACCTCGTCCACCCACATGCACGGGAACTGGGTGTTCTCCGCCCCGGGCACCTACCACATCGCAGTGGGGGCCTCCAGCGGGGGCAGGGTCCTGGCCGCCCCGCAGGCGCTGACCGTCACCGTCGAGGGGGCCAGGCGCCCCGGTGGCGCCACACCCTCCCCGGCGCCCCCGCTGCCCGCCCCCACCGTGCCGGGCGCTCCGCCCTCGCAGGACGACCGGGCCCGCCCGGGGACACCGCCCTCGCAGGACGACCGGGCCCGCCCGGGGACACCGCCCTCGCAGGACGACCGGGCCCCGCGTGCGCAGGAGCCCTCCGGCGGGCAGGGGAGCGGGGCGGGGGGCACAGCCCCGGTGAAATCAGGGATCAAACCCGCTTCCTCCACCACCCGGCGGGTCTCCCGCGCCGCCTCAGCCCCTGCAGCCGCGCGGCGGACGGCTGCGACGGGCGCAGCAGGCGCCACGGGGGCCCAGTCGGGCGCCCAATCGGGGGCGCAGTCGGGAGCGGACGGCCCCCAGAGCGGTGTGGACGCCGCGCACGCGAGTAGCGGATCCGGTTCCAATCCGGGCGGACCCGGGGCCGCGGCCGCAGCCGTGGGCCACGGCGGTGGCGGCTCGTGGAGCCCGTACTGGCTGCTGCTCCTCATGATCCCCGCCGCCCTGGCCGGGGGAGGGGCCGCCCACCTGATCGGACGCGCCCGCCGGTAGCGCGCTGGCGCAACGGCTCCGGTGGCCTATCGTGGTCCCATGGGAACAGCGCTGGTCACCGGAGCCACTTCCGGTCTCGGGGAGGAATTCTGCTGGCAACTCGCCGCCGGGGGGCACGACCTGGTGCTCGTCGCCCGCCGGGAGCAGGTCCTGGAGGCGCTCGCCGACAAACTCCGCAATGTCGCCGGGGTCGGCGCCGAGGTCATCGCCGCCGACCTGTCGACGCCCGAGGGGGTGGCCGCGGTGTCCCGGCGCCTCGACGTCGGGGGGCCGGACGGCCCGTGTGGAACGGACGGGGATCCAGGCGGCGCGCGTGGAACAGAAGGCGCCCGCCGTGGAACACGCGGGAGCGCGGGTGGAACCGGGGAAGGGCCCGAGCGGCCGGTGGACCTGCTGGTCAACAACGCGGGCTTCGGGCTGGGCAGGGCCTTCGTTGATAACTCCGTCGCCAACGAGGAGCGCGGACTCGATGTCATGGTCCGCGCCGTCATGGTCCTCAGCCACCACGCGGCGCGCTCGATGAGGAGCCGTGGGCGGGGGGCCGTCCTCAACATCGGGTCGGTCGCCTCGCGCACGGGCGGCGGGACCTACTCCGCGCACAAGGCGTGGGTGGTGGCCTTCACCGAGGGGCTCTCCGAGGAACTGGCGGGCACCGGCGTGAGCGCCACCGTCGTGTGCCCCGGCCCCGTCGCGACCAGTTTCTTCGCGAACGCGGGCATCGACCTGGGCGGGCGCCTGGCGGTCGCGACCCCCGAGAGGGTCGTCGCCGACGCGCTCCAGGCAGTGCGCGCCGGGCGCGTCCAAACCACCCCGACACTCACCTACAAGGCCGCGATGGCCGCCATGAAAGTGGCCCCCCGGGCGCTCGTCCTGCGCGCCATGCGCTTCCTGCCGCACATGTGAGCGCCGACGGCCCACCCGGGGGCGCTGCCCGTCAGGCCCAGGGACCACGCGGGCGGGGGCAGCAGGCTCACGGAGGTGTCGTGCGCGCCCTTCCCGCATAGAGCCCGTTCGCCCTCGGGGCGCTGCGCTTCGTGCCGAATATGTTTGAGGAAGCCGGAGGACCCGCTCGCGCGCGGCGGGCGGATCCCGACTCGCGCATCGATGAGTACGCGGAGGAGGACCCGCTCGCGCGCGGCGGGCCCGTTGCGGCCTCCGCCGTCGCGGTGATGTGGTGGGGCGCTGTCCGGGTGCCGTAATGGTCCAAAATGCGTCTGGGTTTCGCCGTGTTTCGGCGGCGCGGGGGCGCGGTGTTCCATTTTGCGTCTGAGTTCGACGGTTTCGGGCCGATTCCCGT
>ERZ773065.839-NODE-839-length-16412-cov-24.304273_pt1 | contig 16412 bp, 16 predicted proteins | sample MGYA00580623_ERZ773065 | MGnify/ENA primary metagenome ERZ773065 (study PRJEB29015, sample SAMEA2738017) | human oral metagenome | biome: human oral; feature: human-associated habitat; material: dental | place: China | collected 2047 ... | reverse complement strand
ATACTCTCATTAAACCACGGCTAGTCCAACGTGACAATCGTTACGCCGCGACACACTATATCGCAGTCTCCGCGCATCTTTGCAGCGCATAAGCGATGAGCCCCATCACCCTGCAAAGCTAGAAAAACCTCTCCATCGCGACCAATAATAATTTCCACATCACGTATAGCCGGTTGACTTTTAGGGTCCATCGCTGCATACTGCCGAATAACTTCACTACTCTTCTTCCTGTTTTTGGGTTCCAAACCACGACCCTCACGCCAATCTTGAATCATTGGTGCCGCCACAAACAAATCAACTGGCAACGGAATATCGCAATTAGGTATGGCTCTCATGTTAGGCCATTCACCCTCGTATATGGATATCCGCACTCGTCTAGTGGACCTGTCTTGCATCGCTTGATTCAGCTTATCTAGCGATACAGGTTTTTCCACTAGATTAGCGTTAGTATTAAACAAACTATTCACAATTACATCAACTCTTGGATCGTTAGCTGCAATAGTATCAGGAAGCTCCTCGGCATATTGATGCAACTTAGGCGATTCTGTAGTACCAACCAGCCCCAAACGATCAAGATCCACATCAACTGGATTGAACGGTTTTTCATACAAAGATCTTAATCTATTCACTATCTTTCCATTATACACCTTTTTTGTTATTTTGTCAATTATTACCTCTGTCAGCCTAGGTTTATGCTATAATTTTATAATATGACCAAAATCACACTAGATATTGACGCACTAAACACTGAGCGGACTGAGCTGAGTAAATTTTTGGCGCAACCGGACGCTTATAGCTCGCCAGATTTTACAGCTAAAAATAAGCGTTTTTCTGAGCTGGAAATTTTAATTAATAAAGTCAAAGAACGTGAACAACTAGAAAAATCCCTGATTGAAGCACAAGAATTGGCAACGGGTGGTGATGAGCTAGCAGAACTGGCCAAAGCTGAGATTACTGAAACCAAAGAGCGCCTGGCTGAGATTGAAGAGGAATTATTTATTTTACTCACCCCCAAAGATCCCAATGATGAAAAAAATGTTATCGTGGAAATTCGTGCTGGCGCTGGCGGTGATGAAGCATCATTATTTGCCGCCGAACTTTACCGCATGTATCTCCGCTGGTGTGAAACGCATGGTTATAAAGCTGAACTGATTAGTGAATCAGCCAATGATTCTGGTGGCTATAAAGAAGTGATCTTTCTAGTCAAGGGTGATGCGCCATATGCTAAGCTAAAATTTGAAGGTGGCGTACACCGTGTCCAGCGCATACCAGTCACCGAAAGCCAAGGACGAGTCCACACTAGCACTGTGACAGTGGCTGTGTTACCAGAAGCTGAGGAAACTGATGTTGAGATTAATCCTAATGATTTACGAGTTGATATTTATCGCAGTTCGGGCCACGGTGGACAAAGCGTCAATACCACCGATTCAGCCGTGCGCATCACTCACCTACCGACTGGATTAGTCGTCACCAATCAAGATGAAAAATCTCAGATTAAAAACCGTGAGAAAGCCATGAGTGTGTTACGCTCCCGGTTATTGCAGATGAAAATTGATGAAGAAAATGCCAAATTAACCGCTGAACGCCGTGCGCTGGTTGGTACTGGTGATCGCTCAGAAAAAATCCGCACTTATAACTTTCCACAAGATCGGATCACTGACCATCGCATCCATTTTAGTCGTAGCAATATCCCCGCTGCGATGAACGGGGATATTGATGATCTAATTGACAATCTACAAAGATTTGAGCGTGAATTGAAAGCTAAAAACGCGAAAGATTAGTGTACTGTTTATCAGGCACAGCAGATTCTAATAATGCAGCCAACTTATCTATCTCATCTACCCCAACCGGTTGATGATTTATACCCCTATCCTTCTCTTCCTGCAAGGTTAAATCCCTAATAATAAATCCTCCAGTATTTTCATCAAAGACACTCGGTGTCCTTTTTGGCTTTGAAAAGTCGTTATCAAACCTTAAAACCTGACCATCTTCTATGTAATACCTATGATATTCCCCAACTTCAAGCTCTCTCGAGTCATCGACACTAATCTCTCCAGACCTGATACCATCGTTCGATAATGTTGATTCTACCCTAATGCCTACAGACGATCCATCTTCCTGAGGAACCTGCAACATCAAACTAAAACATTCTTTCTTATCCTTGTTAATCTTAAGGTGAGACCAGTCATTCACCTGATCCCGAAACTTCTCTAAAGTTGATTTAACCAATTTATCCAGTTTTTTTGCCGCCTCTTGCTTCTCTTGATCACTTAACTTATGATCAAAATCCGCAGCAAATGCCATTTGCTCTGCTGCTCGGCTAATAATATTAGTTTGTTCTGGTGAAGTCATTTATCTTCTCGCTTTCTATATATTTGGTAATATACCCCCATAATACTCTCTCTCTCTTGATTTGTCAAGGGTTTTTAACACTTTTCTCTGATTTTTGCAAGCATTAGCCCTTTTCAATCTTAAGAATATGTAGTATAATTAACAACATGATTATCTCCGATTGGCTAATATCAGCCACCAAAACCTTAGAGCAAGCCAGCATCCCTTCAGCCCGTTTAGACGCAGAACTAATTTTGGCGGAAACCTTAAGAAAAGACCGGACTTATCTACACGCTCACCCAGAGAAAGAAATTGACCCACGGCGTTTTGATATCGCAGAAGCCAGATTGCAATTACGCCTAGAACGCATACCACTGGCCTATATTTTGGGTTATAAAGAGTTTTATGGTCGTAAGTTCAAAGTCTCGCCGAGTGTTCTGGTGCCAAGACCAGAATCAGAGGATATGATTTCACTGTTTTTAACACTAACCAACGATGACAATTCACCAAAAACCTTGATTGATGTCGGTACTGGATCCGGAATTCTGGGAATTACCGCCAAATTAGAAAAACCGTCTTTACGAGTTATTTTATCTGACGTAAGTGAACTGGCTCTTGATATCGCAGCCAAAAACGCTAATAACCTTAATGCTGAAGTCACAATTCAACAGCAATCTTTATTAGCTGGACAAATTGAACCGGTTGATTATATACTCGCCAATCTCCCTTATGTTGATAAAGATTGGCCAACTTCACCAGAGTTACAACATGAGCCAAAAATCGCCCTGTTTGCTGACGACAACGGATTAAAATTGATCAAAAACCTCATCACTCAAGCCCCGCAACATATGACACCAAACGGTTTGTTGCTACTTGAAGCAGACCCAGAACAGCATCAAGCAATTATCAACTTTGCCGAAGCATATAGTCTACGGTTAATCGTTCAGCAACACTATATTTTGGCGTTAAGATTGATAAGCGCTGAGGGTTAATTCCAGTTCTAACTGTTTATTATCTCGCAAGATCGTTGCAGTCACTTTCTCTCCCGGCAAATGCTCTGATATCAAGGTTGATAAACCACCGTCAATACCAATGGTTTTATCATTGATTTTGGTAATAATATCACCTTTTTTGATACCAGCTTTATCTGCTGGGCTATTCTTCTCAATTACCTCGCCCAAACCGCCAACATATGCGCCAGTTTTGCTAGAAAGACTATACTTAGCTCTTACTTCAGGGGTGATCGACATATATTTAACTCCAACATAGGCTTTCTGGACACCCTTACCCGCCAGCACGCTTTTTGCCATTCCTTTAACTGAGTTGATTGGGATAGCAAAGCCAATATTTTGAGCATCGGATGCAATCGCTGTATTGATACCAATCACTTGCCCAGAAGCGTTAATTAATGGCCCGCCAGAATTACCAGGGTTAATCGCCGCATCAGTCTGCAATAAATCAACCAAACTTTCTACTTCTGTTGCATTGCTATCTTTAGCGGCAGATACTGGACGACCTTTACCAGAAATAATGCCACTGGTGACCGTGTTTTGATATTGTCCTAAAGAATTACCGATGGCAATAACTTTTTGACCAATTTTTACCGTACTAGAATTACCAAACTCTACCGTCGGCATATTTTTAGCATCCTTAATTTTCAAAAACGCTATATCATTCAGCGGATCCGCTCCCACCATTACCACGTCAGAGTATTTATCACCAGCATTGGTCACAATCTCAAAACCACGGGCGTTCTCAACCACGTGCTTGTTGGTTAAAATGTAACCATCAGCGCTAATAATTACCCCTGTACCAGCAGATATTTGATCTTCATCATTTTTACCAGAGGTAATAATTGACACCACACTAGCTGAAACTTTTTCCGCTACTTTGGCTGTATCAATTTCTTCCTCTGTTAGTTTAGTGTTACCGTCAGTCACAGCTCTGGCTGGGCTGGCTGGTTTCATCTGCTGAAAAATTGCCCAGTTTATCATAGTGCTGGTAACAACGCTAAAGATTATTAAAGAAATAGCCCCAATCGTGATAAGCCAAGCTGATTTTTTTGATTTTTTGCAGTTGATTTGAGGAGAAGTTGAAGAATCCATTATATTACCACCGAATTAAAAAATATTACCATCACAAAAATAATAACCAGACTAAATATCGCTGGCGCATACAGTTCATCTATCTTAATTTTATGTTGATGTTTTTTCCAAGAGCTATAAGTACGCTCTGCCAAAAATGACAGAAGCATCAATATAAAGGTTAATTGCGGAATTTTAGCAGACAATGCCACCAAGTAGCTAAAGTTCCAAAAATACGCCAGCCAGCCCAGCTCAGCAAAAACAATTCCCCACATCAAACTCAACAAAACCATCTGCTCCTCTTCATGACTATATAGAAAATGTCGTGCAGCGCTGTAGCCGATAGTAAATAATGCAAAAACTACCACAAATGCTGGCCAACTAGCCGAAACCGACATCAAAGCCATAGAACCGATAAAAATCGCAATAGCGGCTTGTAAAATAATTTGCCATTGTTTTGACATCGGTTTGATAATTATCAGCCAGATTGCGTATAAAATAGCCAAGATTACTCGTAAAACCAGACTAGCGCCAGGCATATACATTAGCCCGACAAAACCCAGTCCAACGATAATATCCACCAAATTAGCCTGAATATTTGTCCACCAAAAGCGTGGACGCACCGCCACTACCCGCCACTTTGACAACAGCACAAACACTAAAGCTGGGTACGGCGACTGAATAAATAATGCGATCAGTAGCAAGATAACAGCCAAACCAATGTTGAATACATAGTAAACTATTTCACTCCAAAAAGGCCGTCTTTTGACTGTATTTAGTAATTCCATGTCTATTGATTATATCATAGAAAACGCTTATAATTTGAGAAATGGAAGCAAATTTTCTGGATCGCCATCCAAAACTTCAAGATATTCTTGGCATGGCAATTTTTTTCTTGGGAGTTATTATCGGCACAATTCTGTTGAATAGTTTTGCTTTTCAAGTTTTCAACGTGCAGGGCGCCAGCATGGAAACAACGATGTACACCGGTGACCGATTAATCGTTAATCGTCTACCTGTCACTATCGCTCACCTACAAAATAAAAATTACACGCCAGAACGTGGAAAAATTATTGTCTTCAAGAATCCAAATTATGGTTTGCGTGGCAAAGATGAATATATCGTCAAGCGAGTTATTGCCTTTGCTGGTGAACGTGTAACTGTCAAAAATGGTACTGTAACAGTTTATAATGATGAACACCCCAATGGCTTCAACCCTGACACAACAGTTAATAAAAACGAGCCAGGCCAACCCACCTCAGGCGAAGTTGACAGAGTAGTGCCAGAGGGGACAGTTTTCGTGATGGGTGATCACCGTGAAGGAAATTATTCCTGTGATTCACGCAGTTGCATGGGAACGATTCCATTATTTGATATAGTGGGACCAGTTGGTATCAGATTTTGGCCGTTTAATAAAACTCGTGGCTTTTAATTTTCCAGCAATTGACGAATTCTATTGAACTCTTCTTCACTCTTAAAAGCGATGCTGATCTGCCCCGCCCCTTTACTATTGGTGCGGATCTTCACGCCAGTTTTGAAACGGCTTTTCAGACTTTCAATCGCTTCAGCATGCGGCACTTCTACTGGTTGCTTCTGCTTGGACTCGCCATTCTCTTGTGCTTGTCGCCACAAAGTAATTACCTGTTCAATTTTACGTGACGACCACTCTTCTTTAATAATTTTATCCAGCAAACTTTCAGCTAACTCACCAGGAATATTAATCAATGGTCGCACCTGACCCTCGGTTATTTTATTATCAAATAAAGCTTGCTGAATCTTCTTTGGTAATTTTAATAGACGAAGCTTATTACTAACCGCACTAATTGATTTCCCACCCACTCGCTGACCGATTTGTTCTAATGTCATATTAAACTGATCACGTAGTTTAAGATACGCCGTAGCGGTTTCCAGCGCATTCAAATCATGTCGTTGCAAATTCTCAATCAAAGAAACCTCCAAACGGTGCTGATCACTCATACTACGAACAATACACGGGACTTTTTTTAATTGTGCTATCTTGGAAGCTCGCCAACGACGTTCACCCGCCACGATCAAAAACTTATCTTTCTGTGGAGCCACTACAAGCGGTTGGACGACGCCATGCTCCTTAATTGATATTGCTAGCTCCTCCAAAGCATCCTGGTCAAAAACACGGCGTGGCTGATCCGGGTCAGGAATAATTTGTTCAATTGGAATGTGGCGCAATTCAGACATTTTATCATCTTGATGAGCGGTCGGATCAAACGCCTCGTCTATTAAATTTGTTGGGATTAACGAATCAAACCCACGTCCTAAACCTTTTTTCATTCTCCAATCCTCTCTATGATTTCTTTTGTTAGCGCTTTATAAGCTCTGGCACCCTTTGAAAATCTGTCATACGCTCCAACCGGCGCTCCATGACTTGGCGCCTCTGCCAAGCGAATATTACGCGGAATGGTTGTTTTAAATATTCTATCTGGAAAATGCTTTTTAATCTCCTCATACACTTGATTTGATAAAGTGGTACGAGAATCCATCATAGTTGGCAGTACGCCCAGCAAATCAAGTTGCGGATTTAATCCTTTACGAATCAACTTCATAGTCTCCAATAATTGTCCTAGCCCCTCCAGGGCATAAAATTCTGCTTGAACTGGCAATAAAATATAGTTCGCTGCAATTAAACCGTTAACCGTCAGCAAACTTAAACTTGGTGGATTATCAATAATGATATAATCGTAATCAGAAACAGTGGCTAATGCTTGACGTAAACGGATGAATCGCCCTTCAGCTTGCGCTAACTCAACTTCAGTATTAGCTAAAAATGAGGTCGTCGGTGCGATGAATAGATTTTTATAATCTGTCGGCAATATCACGTTCTCAAGAGGAATTTGTCCAGTAATCACCTCTGTCATCGTTGCGCCCAGCTGTTGCTTATCAATCCCCAAGCCACTGGTGGCATTGCCCTGTGGATCAAAATCTACCAGCAAAGTTTTTTTGCCAGCTTTTGCCAAATAATACGCCACATTAATACTAGTTGTTGTTTTACCAACTCCGCCTTTTTGATTGGTGACTGCAATAATTTTTGTCATTCTTTCCCCTTCTGTCTGCTTATATTATAGCATAAGCGTGGCAAAATATATGCGGAAATAAAAAAGCACCCCGCAAAGAGTGCTTCTACTATATCAACTCAAATCAACAAATGAGTGTTATTTAATTGAACTAATTTCAATCTTGGTGTATTTCTGACGGTGGCCAGTCTCTTTGTGAACCCGTTTTTTACTCTTGTAGCGAATAACCCGGATTTTGTCACCTTTGACTTCCGCCTCAATAACCTTCGCCTTTACCGCAACACCTTTGACGGTTGGCGTACCGACTTTTGTTTTATCGCCATCCACTACCAAAAGTGCGTCGAGGGCGAGTTCTTTTGTACCTTCAGGGAGGAGATCCACCAAGAGGGACTCTTTTTCACTGACAAGATATTGTTTGCCAGAGATTTTTACGACTGCTTTCATTTCGTTCCTTAATTATTACAATTTACTCTGACAATTTTAACAAATCCCGTGATAAAAATCAAGAGGTTATTTATTTTGGCAAACCACCGTATTAGCATGCAGCCAACCCTCTGGCGTACCACCATCAAGGTATTGCCCCTGTACAGTAACAACTCGCATAATGCCACCGCCATCTACATACGAATTGATCGCATCAGTTATTTCATACTCACCACGAGATGACATCTCAACGTCAGCGCACATTTGAATAACTTTTTTCGTCAAAACATACTTGCTGATATTAATCAGATTACTTGGCGCTTCATTGACGTCAGGCTTTTCAACAATTCTCTGGTAATTCCCTTGATCATCAACCGCAATCACACCGTATCTTGAGACCTCCTCTGGCGCTATCTTTGCTGCCAGCAAGCTACATTCATTAGCTGGCGTGGCCGCCAACAATCGGGCTATCTCACTTGAACCGTCAGCATTATATATAAAGTCATCACCCATTAGCACCACTGCCGACTCATCATCTTCAATATAATCGGTGGCTAGTGCCACTGGGACAGCCGTACCATATTTACCGTAGCTCGGCTGAATTACAAAATGCATTTTTGCTTGCAATGGCCCGACTAAAGGCAGTAAATCCACCTTACCTTTGCGCTTAAGATAATCATTGAGCTGAATATTACTACGATAAAAATCCTCCAATTGTGAACTGTTTTCACTGACGATAAAAATAAACTCATTAATTCCCGCCGCCAAACAATCCTGCACCACATAATCAATTAGCGGCCGATTACCAATTGGTAACATACATTTCTCGATAGTTTTCGTAATAGGTAACATGCGCGTACCCCAACCCGCCACTGGAATAATTGCCTTAGTTATTGGTTTCATTTTCACTCCTACATCTTAAGTTCTTTATGACTACGCTTCAAAATCTCTAACATTTCTGCATAACGCTGTTCTTCTTGTGATAATTTAGTATACAAATACACCACATTATCTACCACCTCAATATTAACCTTAATGTCTTGATCATATAACCATGCCATAAAACTTGGATTTAATAGCTCAAAGCTAGTAACCTTATCAGTATCTGTTGCACAAACCCTGTAGCGTTTATTAAAATCACCCCACTCTAATTTAACTTTTTTATAACCCTTTGGTGGCGACATCATTTTCTTAAGAATATTATTATCTCTTTCAATTAAAATACCTCCGTAAGACTTCGGTAAGGCAATTTGTCCAATCAAATAATAAACCATGTCCTTCCTAGGTCCCTCGTCAGTAAAGCCATTCCCTGTCCTTACACCACAAGTGTAAAGCTGGACAAGAATTCCTCCCTCCCAAAAACCAATAATATGATTATTCACATCTGTACTAGAGAATTTGCTTGGATGAAACAGCTGTCCACGGGTCGGTAAAAGCAACTTACCCCAATCTAAGCTAAAATACATTTGATTATCTTCAGCAAACTGCCGAAGAGTTTTGACCAACATACTTTCATCCTCAGTGGACTGATTAATACTGTCCAACTTCCACATATTGTCTTCACGAACGAAATTCCACTGTTCGGCAAATTCTTCATTACTATAAGACAGATCCTTTCCAGTCGCAACATCTACTAACCTATCCTCGGCTTGAGCCAAAAAACCAACGCTAACACGATCACTCTTATTATCAATATCATCGTGTGCATTGGTGAAAATTATCTCCTCTATTTTCACCTTATCCATAACGTTTCTACGCCCCATCTGATGTAAAGCATACAACATTAAACCAACATGATTGGCGTAGCGTTGGGTGGTGTACTGACGGATTGACTCAGAGTCTAGATTACTCCAATCATATTGAAATCTATTAAAAACTTGTGTGGCGTAATCGATAATATACTGCGGTTGCCACATCGCATCGGTAGCTGAAGCTTGGTGAACTACTGTCGTAGCAGACTTACTATTTTTGCGAAATACGCTCAACCTATCAAAGGATACACCACCATAAGCGCCAACCAGCGTAGATACAATAGCGAGCAAAAACCAGAATATACCGCCAATAATTAAGTATAGCAAGCTAAAAACTAGTCCAACGACAGAGCCGATCAAAAATGCTACCCACTTTGAGCGAGTCTTCTTTTTTGCAAAACCAGCGACACCGCCCGCTATAAGTGCCGGAAGCGCCAGTATAATGCCCTCACCACTATCCGAGCCACCAGAACCGCCAGAAAAACTGCCACCACCGGAACCACCACCCCCGCCTGAGCCACCGCCACCGGCACGAGCAATAAACGTGAAAATAATATCATCAAGCATGAGTTTATTATACCACCAATCTCATACTAGATGGAGCTATCTACTTTGAAAAATCCAACCCACCACCAGAGTGGATATCCGCCTCCACTTCTGACCAAAATCGCTGTAAATTATCGATTGACTCCGCATCATCAAAGTCAATCGCCTGCTTTTCTTGTTGCTCGGCGGCTATTTGATCACCCAATCCATCCGCTAGCGGATCAACTGGTTGGAATGCTAATGATTTGGAAAATATTTTTGTAAAAATGTTCATTTTTGCTTTTTATATTAGTCTACTCTTTTATGATAGCATAAACTTTATAAAAAGTCAATAGTTAACGCTTTTGTAGGCAGATCACCAACTCTTTCCCCTCTATTTTGACAATTGTTTGATTCTCCTCAGTCTCGCCAATAATCGCTAGGGTTTCTGCAGCAATCGTTACCTGATGAATATCTATCGACTGGCGCAATTCATCGTCATCGGTAGTCAATTTCAATATAATCCGGTCATCAACCTGCAAGCCAGCCTTTTTACGCGCGCTTTGCACGTGGCGAATGACTTCGCGCATCAGGCCTTCGCGTTTGAGTTCGGGCGTTAAGTGCTTACTAATTTCTACCCAGCTCTCTGGCTTGATCATGCCCTCAGTCACATCATAGTCCGCCAGATGCTCGTCTAGACTCTCAATCCAGCGAATTTCCTTAACATTTAGCTCCTCGGCCATGATCTGTTCATAGTAATCGTCAAGTTTATTGCCCGCATATGAAGCAAATTGCAATGGCTGACGCACCTTAATAGACTCCTGGTGCTCGTCCTTTTTCATGCGCAGACTCAGACCATTATTGATCAATTCACGAGTACGAGCCATAGCATCCAGTACCGCCTCGTCCACAGTATGATTGGTTGGCCAGTTGAGTAAATGCACCGATGTTTCACCACCACCAAGATTCTGATATAACTCCTCAGCGAGGAACGGCGTAAATGGCGCCATCAGCACAGACAGTTTTAATAGCACATAGTGCAACGTGCGGTAAGCGTCATTTTTATCACTATCATCCTCCGACTTCCAGAAGCGGCGGCGTGAGCGACGAACGTACCAATTGGACGCATCATCAAGGAATGGTAAAATCGGACTCAGCGCATCAGGAATATTGTAGGTATCCATGTGACGCTCAACTTCTGCCACCAGCTGATGCAAACGACTAACGATCCAGATATCGAGCGGATTAGTCAACTCGCCCAGCGGATCTTTCAATTCGCCATTAAATTCCCAGCCATCAACCTCCGCATACATAGTAAAGAAATCATACATATTCCAAATCATACTCAGCTTACGCGCCACGTCGCCCACGTCCTTGTCGTGCAAAGCAAAGTCCTCGCCATTAAGTAGCGGGCTACTCAGCAGCAAGAAACGCAAACTATCGGCACTAAACTTATCCATCAGTTCATTCGGGTCGGTAAAATTGCCGAGGGACTTACTCATCTTGCGGCCATCATTGCCCGCCACCACGCCGGTGGTGATGACGTTGCTGTAGGCATTTTTATGCTGGGCGCCGGCCTCACCAAAGGCGCCGATTTCCGCCAAAGCGACGTTGACGGCATGCACGTAGTAGAACCACGCCCGCACTTGACCAATGTACTCAACTATGAAATCTGCTGGGTAATTCTGCTCAAACTTGGCCTGATTTTCAAACGGATAATGCAGCTGCGCAAACGGCATCGAACCTGACTCAAACCAGCAGTCCAGTACCTTGTCAATGCGAGTAAATTTCTCGCCGTCAATTTCAAAGGTGATGTCATCCACCCACGGACGGTGGTAATCATCCAACTCCGCGCCGCTCAGTTCCTTCAGCTCTGCGTACGAGCCAACCACCTTGACCGTGCCGCGGTCACCCTTCCACACTGGCATGGCCGTCGCCCAGAAGCGGTCGCGGCTCAGATTCCAGTCTGGCGCCTGCTCGATATTTTTGGCAAAACGACCGTGCTTCAGATGCTCTGGAAACCAATTGATATGCTCATTTTGCTCCAGCATCAGCGGTTTCTGCCCCTGGATATCAAAGAACCACGACGGAATCGCCCGGTACATGATGCGCTGCTTGCTTCTAGGGTTAAACGGATATTCGTGGCGAATGTACTCAATCTTCCACACCGCACCCTTTTCCTTCAAATCTTTGGCGATGAATTTGTTGTTGTCCCATACTTCCAGGCCTTTGTAATTGCCATCTGTGTAGTAGCCGTTATCGTCGATGACATGGAAGGCGCTAATGCCGTGGCGTTTGGCTAGCTCAAAGTCGTCCTCACCATAAGCCGGCGCGATGTGCACGATGCCCGTACCCGACTCGTGCGAGACGAAATCCGCCGCATAAATAGTGTGAATCTTGTCATTCTCTGGCCAGGCCGAGCCAGTATCAAGCGGCTGATATTTTTTACCCACCAATTTGCTGCCTGAGAATTTGCACAGCACTTCGTAATCAAGTGGCTGATGCTTTTCATCCTGCAGGGTGCGCTCGAGAGCTTCCTCGGCGATAATCAGCTTTTCGCCGTCGACCAATACTTCGCAGTACGTCATATCTGGGTTGACCGCCAGCATCAGGTTGGCTGGAAGCGTCCATGGGGTGGTGGTCCAGGCCAGGATTGCAGCGTCGCTGCTATCCTCACTAGCTAACAATTTTTCAAGAATAAATGGTTCTTGCTCCGCCAAAAAATGTCTTTTATTTGCAACTGTTTTATACAACGTTGCATCAATATTCTCAGCAATATATTGCATGGATGGCTTGCGGGATTCCGAATCGTTATTATCTTGCAAGATCGTCTTATGCGTCGCCTGACTACTTATTTTGTCAAAATCAAAGTCATAACTGAAATTATCGATAAACCGCTTTCTCTCGCCAGTTTCCGTATCGATATCATCGCTTCCTTGATAAAACTGCTCTAGGATTGCTGGTGCTACCAGCATGAGATGGTGAATCTTGTGCGGCAATTTCTCTAACACGCGCATCGCAACCAATCCTCCTAGACTATGACAAATCAGAATTGTATTCTCGTCAAATACAACGTTATCAAGCACATATTGTACTTGTTCGCTCTCTCTCGGATTATCGGTATTAGGGAGTTGAGGCGCTTGTACTCTCGCCCCTCGCTGCTCCAACTCGGCCTTGAGCCACGGGATGAAGTTTGTATCGTTCCTCCCCGTATAGCCGTGAAGAATAACGAAGTTGTACTGTGAAATATCGTCGCGCTGTGCAATGGGTTTGCTATTCGTATCAACCAACTGAAACTTCACATACACACTCGGGTCGGTCACCGTCTGGTAAGCGTCGTTGTCCATAGTCACTTCGGCCTTACTAACAGGGGTAGCAAACTTAGTGTCGTACATCAGCACCTTTTCGCCTTCGTAGATCTTGCCAGCTTCATACAACTGCTTGAAAGCCCACCAGACGCTCTCCATAAAATCCTTGTCCATGGTGCGGTAGGCACCTGTGAAATCCACCCAGCGGCCAATCCGGTCGATCACACCCTGCCACGTTTCGCTATTTGCCACCATGCTTTCGCGCGCCTTGGTGATGTATTTTTCCAGACTGATAGTTGGTAGTGACTGACCGTCTTTATCCAGCGGCGCTGGCTGGTCGCTACTCGTCACAATCTGCCGCCGGTCGGTAATATTCAGCTGCTTTTCGACGAAATTTTCTGCCGGCAGTCCGTGGCAGTCCCAGCCCCAGCGGCGCTCCACACGCTTGCCTTTCATCGTCCAGTAGCGCGGCACCGCATCCTTAACGATTGAGCTCAGTAACGTACCATGATGCGGTACACCAGTAATAAACGGCGGCCCGTCATAAAAGACGTAGGCATTATCTGCCGACCGCTGTGCCACTGACTTTTCAAATGTTTGGTCGTCCTTCCAGCGTTGTACCCAGTCTTTTTCATACTCCGCCGCTCGACGGCGTGTGCCGTGTTTGAATTTCATTGTGTTACCTCCTTTAATGCTTTGATAATCTCATCATGCACAATTCCATTGCTGACAACTGCCCCGCGAATGTTACGGTCATATCGCTGTTCTTTGCCGAATATATCAGTCACTTTACCGCCGGCTTCTTCAATAATCACCTTCGCTGCAGCCATATCGACATTTTTACCTCTCGTGCCAGGAAATAGTGACGCAACATACTCACCGCGCGCCACCAGCATTGCTGCATGCGTCGTACTACCTGGCGATAATACATACACCCCTGTCTTGCAGGCAAGATCGTGAGCAACCTGCATAACATCCCACTCAGCGCTCACCCACCAGTCAATATTCATCACTGCGCCTCGCTCGAGTACTTTCTCATTCACCCGTATCGGCTGATCATTCATAAACGCCCCACCACCGCACACAGCATGATATAGCTGATTAGTAAACGGTGCATACACTACACCGATCTCCGGCTGGCCATCAATCACCAGTGCGAGCGAAAAGACCGATACCGGCAGCTCCATTGCAAACGGTGCTGTCCCATCTATCGGGTCGCACACCCACATATACTGAGAGCCACGACAGTCACTCGTCTCCTCGCCATCAATATCATGATCGGGATACACAGCTTTGACACGATCAATCACCAGACGATTGATCTCCTCATCGGCCACTGTTACGATAGTGCTATCCGCCTTCAGGTGAGAGTCTGGTTTTTTGCCAAAATACTTTCGCATAATATCGCCCGCCTCCAGCGCCACGCTTTTCGCAAAATCCAGCCATTCTTGATGCTGATTAGTCATAGCCGTTCCTTTCTCATCTCCAAAATAAAATCACCTCTTTTGACTTCGAGAATCCGCTGGAGGTGTTTCAAACGGACGGTACCATCTCGATTCCAAAAGAAGTGATTCTTTTAGCTCTTAATTTTAGCTTTTACGGAGCTTTCCCGCCCAGTTCTAATCAGTTTTCTAAACCTTTCTTCTGGGAGCTTCACGGTTGATAGCCGCTCATTTTGCGCTGACCTCACCAGGAAAAACCCGTCAAGCACACGCAAAAACGCCCTTACTCACATTCTACTACATAAAATTAAATAACGCTATACCTAGTGTAAGCACACTAGATATAGCGTTATTTTGAGCCAGTCCAGACTAGAAATCTCGTTTTCGGCAATCACATCTTCCGGCAAGCATTTTACGGGAGCTATTCCCCCAGAAAACATGCCAGTATAATATATCGCTAACGATTACCAAAACGAACTGACTTCTTACGCCGTTTGACAACGATAATTATCACAATTACTAGAATAATGACAAGCAATAATCCGCCACCGATCAGCGCCAGCGCCGTAGTTGACGGCCAGAAAAACAGTTCTTTAGGCTCAATAGTCTTCGTTATTAACTCATCTTGATTCTGACTAATGCCCCATTCACCAGCTTTTTTCTTATAAGAAATCGAGAGCTCTGCTGTATATTTTCCACCCCAGAACGGCTCCAACTTACTTTCATAACGAAATTGACGAGTCTCGTTGGCAATTGTTGCGTTCACGCCTCCATTCTGATAGACAACATTACCAGCTGGATCCTTAACCACCAACTTTACATCAACATCAGCTGAAACGTTGCCGACATTTTTTAGGGCAATTTCATACAATTGGCTGCCGTTGGTGTTCTTAATGTCAAATTTGTCAATCGCCACATCACGATGAATATCGCCAGGCACAACTATCGCCATCCGAATAGCCTGCCGCGTTTGTATCTGGACACCACCAGTTGCCGCCGGTTGGGTGTCTTTTCGCTGCACAACAATGCAGGCATTATGCTCGCCAACATCCACCTTATTAGGGACGGTAACGGTGAAATCGACCAATTTATTTTCTTTTGGCTCAAGCGTCACCTCCTGCTTGGGAATAGCAACCCACTTACCAGCATCAATCTTATCCTCTACTTTTTGTTTGCATGTCATGTCGCCAGTTGCCGTCACCGTGCCGTCAACAGCATACACCTCAACTGTTGCTTTTTCGTCTAGTCCGTTCTGAAGTTGCAATTGGTCTGACTTTGAAGCGCCGCCAGAAAGATTGTAAATAAAAATCGACTGCGTTCGTGGATTATTTGGGTCGGGATGTGCCGGTCGACTGCCAATTCCAGCAGCAGATACTGACATAGGTAAAATTAGCGCTGCAATGACAGCTGCTCCAACTATTTTACGCCACAATGAACTATTCATATCCCTCCTTGTCAAAACTATACTGCTTATTATACCAAGATAATCTGCTTATGGCTA
>ERZ773065.833-NODE-833-length-16500-cov-5.817756_pt1 | contig 16500 bp, 19 predicted proteins | sample MGYA00580623_ERZ773065 | MGnify/ENA primary metagenome ERZ773065 (study PRJEB29015, sample SAMEA2738017) | human oral metagenome | biome: human oral; feature: human-associated habitat; material: dental | place: China | collected 2047 ... | reverse complement strand
CGCGGTGCGGCGAGTTAGAATAAGGGCATTCCCCACTTTGAGACACTCTATCTCACTAGGTAAGGGTACCCTCCCATCATTCACGAGGATCGATTCTCAGGGCCTTTCAGCCGCGCCCCTAGGTGACCGTACCGCCGCGCTCTCTGCGCGGCTCCTGTGGCATCCTCGTGACGATTTAGGGCATGTGGGGGGGCGCCAGCCCCCCCGCTCCGCCTCACCCCTCGAAGTCTTCGAGGATTTCTGCGAGTTCGTCTGAGTAGTAGCCGTTCAGTTCTTCGTAGTACTGGACGTTCATGGTCAGTTCCTTTCTTTCTTTGACCTTATGCTTTAATACTACCCTGAAACATATATCCCGTCAATATTATTTAGAGTGACCTTCTTCACAAAATTCCATGCGATGCCCTCACACGGATGTGGTATACTGTAAACACAGCCCGAGAGACGGGCCCAACAAAAAGGAAAGGATAAAGAGAGATGACCGAAGACATTAGCCCTGATGTCAAAGCTGCACAGTACGCGCATAGCCTATACGCGCAGCGTCGTATCGACATCGCCGATAACTACACACAACAGTGCAGCGAAAACAGGGACCGACTCGCATCAGACCTGGCCGACATCGCCCTGGAATACAACATTGCACCCACTCGGGTCATCAGGAACGCTTTCTGCGCGGACCGAACCGATTTCGTCAGTCTCGTTCGTCGAGCCCTTTCAGCTAAGAAAAGTGCTCAATCCTCAAAGGAGAAGGACTGACTGTGATCAAACTCGAAACGGACCTGCGCAGCATCCAAATCACGTCCGAAACGGGCGAGGAGACATCATATCTGTTCGCCTGCTACACTCGCAGCGTTCCCTTCACTAGGTGGGCTCCAGGTTCGCTTTACGGCCTCGCATTCTACTCTCTGCCGCTCCTGACATTCGTGAGCGACGCCCTCGTTAAGCGGATCGAACCCGGTGTCACCTACAGGCTGCCGGAGGGCGCCTGCAAGGCGATCGGCTCCGACGAAGACCTGAGCCTCATCCCGCTGAACGTCGAGTTCACTCACACGCCCTACGTCAACGTCGTAGAAAACGACGCCGGCTCCGTCTACGTGCCTCCCCCGGGGCAGCACGCCGACGTCGAAACGATCCATCTGACCCGCCTGCGTTGCGGGTCGTGGTTCGTGTGCGGCGTCCTTCAGACGGATCAGGCCCGTGAGTGGGCCGGCCTCAGCGACGCCGAGTGGAACACCCGCAGCCTCTTCAACAGAGCGCACAAAGGATTGGACCCTTCATGGCAGCCCCTTCGACACCGCGGGCGAACGACTCTCGCCTTCGCACCCCCGCTGTCGCTTAAAACCGTAGAGGTTTCCCGTGAAACGGCATGAGCTCCTCGCCGAAGCCGCGCGTCGGCGCAAGACCGCGGTGGGCAAGATGCGCACCCACCGCAAACGGGGCGTCGAACTCGCGAACAGCGAGTTCGACCCTCGTGTCGGCACCCACGCCCAGCTTCGTACCATGTCCGACAAACAGCTCGTCGCCTACATCGACCGCATCAAGCGCTTCAATCTCCGCGGCAACCAGTACTATTTGACAGCCAAGAAGGAAATTGTCAGTTCCTATCGGGTCGACGACTTCCTCCGGCAGCAGCGCAGTCTGGACCGTTTGCAGGCCGACGTTGACAAAGCCTTCGGCGACTTCGAACACCTTGACACCGGCGAGCGCGTCTCCGACTACAACGCCCGTATCAGGAAAGGCTTCGAAGAGCGCATCTACCGTAACGCCCAGAAAGTCTACGGCAACATAGTGCGTTCACGCAGCGACTTGAAGAAATTGTCGCGTATGCAGCGTGAGGCGCTTCGCTTCGGAAAGGCCTCCACCTTCGCTGAGAAGGCAGAGGCCAAGAAACGAGCTGCCAACGGCTATTTGGACGCCCAGTACACCAAGCACATGGGGATGCTGACCAAGATGATCGGCGACAGTTCCGTTTTGGACCCGCGCCTCATCCGCGACTTGCAGGGTCTCAGCAAGAAGGCGCTCGTTTCTCTCGCCAAGCACTCCAACATCGTGAACCGTATAAGAGACGCCTACGAGTATGAGAAGAAGCACAACTTCTCACAGCTGGCATTGGAAGGGGGTGCGAAGGGCCGTGGGTCAGCGTCCGAACCCGTTCGGGCTATCATACACGCCTACGCTGAAGCGGATGCTAATCGATCCAAGTGACGTCGCAGCGCTCGCCTACGATCTAGAGACGGACGACTGGTTCGTCCGGTCCTGCACCGGCGCCGTAGACGCTGGCACGGGCGTCGACACGCTCCTCCCCGCCCTCGCCCGCTACAGGCGGGTGTGGGTGTGGGAGGGCCAGCCCGTCGTCTACCGGCTCGCCGCCATCTGCCACCTGGAAGGCCTTCTAGACGATGAGAAGGCCGAGCTTCAACTGACGAAGCCCGGCTTCACCTCCTTCAAATACCCGGCCCGCCTCTACGTGAAAGGCGCCCGTTATAAGACGACCGTCCGCTCGCTGCGCGACTACGTCTCCGCTCCCCCACATGTGCCGCCCGTCGGCCTGGACGACGAGGCCGAGTGGGTGTGCGGCATCCTCCACGGCACCCACCTGGATTCCGTCGACGCCTTCGCGCCCATGGCGATCGCCCAAGCGGAGTTCTCCGACTACGTCAGAAACGAGATGGACGTCCACCCGAGCCTGTTCGGCACCGACTTCGACGAGCTGCTGGACGGCGCCGGGGGTTTGTGCGGCGTTCTCCGCACATCGGAGGATGTGGAAGGCGTTGACATTTGGGACGTCTCCTCCCTCTACCCCGCTATCGCCTCATGCATGCCCCTGCCCACCGGCTTCGGCGTCCGCGACTACGCGGTTGACGCGCTGAGTGACCTGCCCGATGACTGTCTGTGGATCGCCAACGTCGTCCTGCCGGACGGCACGGTCCATTGGGTGACTAGCGTCGACTACCATCACACATACAGTGAGACGCTGTACCACACATACGGCAATTCTATTACAGTCGAAGCCGCCGATGTGCAGTACGCGATCTTCTACGACTCCGTTGCCGGTCTCTATCGGGCCTGCGTGGATAATTGGTATAAGAGTAAGAAGAATAGCGACGGTATCGTCAAAGAGTTCTATAAGAAGAAAATGAACTCGTTCTTCGGCTCTCTCGCCATGCGGTATACCAAGCGCAAAGAACGGGCTGTCTACAGGGACGGCTACGGCTTCAACGTCGAAACGGTCGGGTATACGGAGCACGAGCCGGGCAGTCTCTTCCTCCATCAAGTGTTCATCGTCGCCTACGGTAGGGCTATTCTGACCGACGCCCTTCGCGAGTACGAGGGGCACGTCGCCTACTACGACACGGACTCCGTGCATCTGGTCGGCGTCGATCCGTCCGATGTGCGGCTCAGCGGCGTCCCCGTCGGGGACCGCGACGATGACCTAGGGAGGTGGACGCTGCGCGAACGCAATGCCACTGTGCGCTATCTGGGCCTGCGCCGTTACGCCCTGCTAAAGGGGCGTACGGAGGCGTATGCGGAGCTGCGTCTCGCCGGGTACAGGGCGCCGACGTTCCTGCAGTCCGGGAGGTGGGACCGAATCCCCCTGGACTACCTGGACGAACGTGACTGTCTCCCGTCTCTGACCTATACCCCCGGGCCCGATTCTCTGACTCCCTCTTATACGTCGTACCGTATTAAGCAGGTCGTGTATCCGGGCGACATGCCGCCTCAGGTGCACAGCGAACGGTCTATCGCAGCCGATTCCGATGCGGGTGGAACGGATCAGTGTGCGGATGCAGAGATCCGAGCGGCCGCCGCGAGGATGTTTCAGCGGCCGAGCGATAAGGAGGCCGTTAAGGCGAGGCGTCTCGCCATCGCCCCCTGTTAGTCGCACATGGTGGAGAAGAGGACCGCTGCCCAGTCGGGCGGCGGTCCTCTTCACGTTGTCGCCGGTTCAGCGCGACTCGGTATGTGATATACTGTGTATCAGGCGGGGCTCCATCATGTCGTGGCGGAGACTGCGGCAGGTTGTCACGGGCTAACACCCGCCGGCCTCAGATGGATTTGACAACCCTTCGACCAAGACGGCGGATGCCCCGTCGCATACACGTTAGGAGAAATGAGTGGCAGACGAACAGGCCATCGATACAGACAATGAGGACCAGACGCCCGCGGAGGCCGCCGGGGAAGACGTCCAGGCAGACCTGGCGGAGCTTATCGACGAAGTCCGCGCCCTAGCCGTCCAGGCGCTCGACGAATGCAAAGAACTGCGCGCCATCATCACCGAGGAGGCCCTGGACGAGGCCGCCGACGACGCTGACGACGACGGCATAGAACCGGAAGATCTTCAAATCGAAGACCTTCTCGCCTGACGAAAGGACCTATTAGACAATGGCATCCACCTTCAAGGGGTTGCGCCCCGGGACCACCAATGAACAGCTTCTTCAGGTATCCATCAACGCCGCCTCTATGGGGTACAAGAAGCGCATCCCGTCCCCGACGCAGGCCGGCATCGACCGCACCCTAGACTACCTCAGCCAACACCGCGACTTGTGGAACCCCATCTGCCAGTCTCTTCTCAATCAGGTGGTCCCCGTCTTCGCCAAGAACCGGTCCTGGTCCAACCCGCTCGCCGAGTTCAAGAAGGGCATGGTCGAATTCGGGAACGGCGTCGAAGAGATCCAGACCGGCCTCATCAACGCCGTCGCCTACGATCCCAACGACGACGTCGACGCCAAGGCGATCTTCGGCCGGGACGACTTCCGCGTTGAAACCGCCTTCCACACGCGCAACCGCCGCGACCGCTACAAGGTGTCGGTGGAGAAGCGGCTGATCCAGTCCGCGTTCCTCAACGGCGGCGATGTCGCCGAGCTCATCGACCGCCAGCTGAACGCCCCCTACGAGTCCGATCAGGTGGACGAGTTCCTGCTCATGGCCCGCCTGCTCACTGAGTACGAGGAGCGCGGCGGCTTCTACCATGCGCACGTCCCCGACGTGGCGCGCACACGCTCCACCGCCGACGACGCCAAAGAGCTTCTGCGCAAGCTGCGCGCCATCGCCGGTGAGATGCGGTTCAAGTCCACCGCCTACAACCCGGCGCGGATGCCCACCCACTCCACGCCCGACGACATGATCCTCCTCACCACGCCCGCCGTCAAGGCGGCCCTGGACGTGGAGGCGCTCGCGTGGGCCTTCAACATCGACCGCGCCGACGTCCAGTACCGGGTCATCGAGCTCCCCCAGTCCGCCGTCCCCGGGAAGGGCTTCCAGGCGGCTATCGTGGACAGGGACTTCTTCCAGGTCTACGACCACATCATGGAGACCACGTCCATCGATGTGCCCACCGACCCGAACACCTACAACGTGTTCTTCCACCATCACCAGACGATTTCCTGCTCCCGCTTCGCCCCCACCGCTATGCTGTGGACCGGCGCTGACGACGAAGTCATCGAGATCCTGCCGCCCGTCACCGCGATCGGCGTCCTCGAATGCCTCGACGCGGACAGCAACACGCCGTCCCAGCTTGAGAAGGGCGGCAACTACCGGGTCCGCCCCCAGTCCGTCACCGGCGGAGGCGCCAACCCGGCCCTCGAATGGACGATCGTCTCGTCCACGGACAACCACACGTCCATCTCCGACGCGGGCATCCTCTACGTCGGGCGCCTCGAAAAGGGCCCGGTCAAGATCAAGGCGGCATGCGACGGCGTCACCGCCGAAGGCGCCTTCGCCGTCAAGGCCGGCGCGGACGTCCCGTCCTGGCCCGACCTGAAGTCTTCCGTCACCGGTCTCACGGTGCTCGGAAGGGCGATCGGTAAGTCGTTCACACCCGAAACCAAGGAATACACTGTCACGCGGGTTAAGAAAGACGAACTGATCAAGGACGTGCAGGACAACACGTTCCCTCATGGGCGGAGAATCGACTACACGGTCGAGACCGCCGACGGCGAAGGTGGCGCTTACAAGGTCACCATCGCCGTCACCGGAGCCGACGGAGTCTCCTACGGCCCCTACGTCGTCACCGTCAAGTAACGGGTAGCGGCCCCGCGGGGCGCCGGGTTTCCTTCCTTTCCTTTCCCCCGGCGCCCCGCATCCATAAGAAGAACCAGACAGCAGGAAGGCGACATGCCGAGCGTCAGCGAATGGGCCGCCGGGGCCGAAGTCACACTCACCACGGTGGCGTGGGACTCCACATACCGTGACATCGTCAATTGGCGTGACTACGCACACCGCGCCAACTACATCGACCGTCCCGACGCACACCACCTGACGCTGCGCAACGCCCAGACCATCGACTACGGATCTCAAGTCGTCCTCGACGAACCCTTCTCGGTGTGCGTCAAATACAACTACGTCCGCGTCGTCAACCCGAAGATATCCAAGCTGCACCCCGATAAAGAGCAGCCGACCGTCTTCTACTATTTCATCCAAGACGTCGTCCGGGTCGCCCCCGATGCCACCCTTCTGTCCGTCCAGCTGGACGTGTGGACCACCTACTGCGGCAACGTCCGTCTGCGCAACGCCTTCGTCGTCCAAGGCCACCTGCCGGTGGCCGCCACGTGGCGCGGCCGTCAACACGACGTGCTCAGGGAGGCCGAGGGGCTCGATCTAGGTTCCGACTACATGGTGCGCTACAGCGAACGCTACACGGTCGCCACCCTCGCCCAGTGCTGCGTCATGATCGTCGCCTCCACCGACTTCTCCTCCGATCCCGGCGAGACGTCCAACCCCAGCTTGAAGACGGCGAAAGGGTCCGCCTTCGAGGGTCTGCCCAACGGCTGCGACATCATCCTCGTCCGCGACATCGGCACGTTCGAGTTCTTCGCCACCGCCATGTCGCCCTTCCCGTGGGTCGCGCAAGGCGTCCAGATGATCATGGTGCTGCCAACACCCGACGACATGTTCGACCGGATCATCGGCTCCCACAACACCGACAACGTCCACGACAAGTACCGGCAGGGCGTCGACCCGAATACGGTCAAGATCATCCGCTCCCGCAAGGCCGGCCACGAGGGTGACGTCATGTGGGGACGCGACCAAACGTTCTTCGCCGGCGGCGCCCTCGAACTACTCGATAAGGCGAGACTCGCCGACTGGCAGCGCAACTACACGAAGCTCGCCACCGCGCCCTATCTGTTCATCGAGCTCACCAACTACCAGGGCCAGTCCATGGCTGTCCGCCCCGAATACCTGCCGGACGGCGGGAAGGTCACGCTGTCCAGGCTGCAGCACTTCTCCCCGCCCGGGCCCCGTGTCGTAGTGTGGCTGCGCGACTACCTGTCGGAGGACAACGCCACCGGCAACCCGCTGTCGAATTCGTTCCTGGACGGCTCCCTGTTCTTCACGAACTTCCCCATGTTCTCCATCCCCAACAACTCGGGGTTGAACGCCATGGCGTCTCAAGCGCACAGCATAGCATTCGCCTACCAGTCCGCCGACTGGTCTCAGCAGAAGGCGTTGCAGGGCAACCAGGTCGCCTACGACCAGGCGTCTTATGCGATCGGGACGGCCCGCCAGTCCATGGTGGCGTCCAACACCGCCAGGGGCGCGCAGACAGCGCTGGCGAACGCAGCCCGCACCCAGTCGACGGCGATCACCAACGACGCCGCATGGGGCCACACGCAGAACAGCATGATCCAGCAGGGCGTCTCCGGCGGCATGGGCGCCGTCGGCTCCCTGCTGTCGGGCGATATCGGCGGAGCCGTCAAGGGCCTGGTCGGCACTGGCATGGGCATCCACATGGCCAACTCGAACTACAACATCGACGCCAACGCGAGGGATGCGCAGACTGACCTGGCCAACTCCACGGCCTCCCAGTCGACGGCGATATCCAACAACCTGGCATCGAAGCTCACCGGGTTGCAGAACGCGCAAGCCGCATACAACAGGGACACGAACAAGGAATATGCGGACATGGTCGCCAAAGGCGACTATGCGAACACCATAGCGGGCTTGAAGGCGAAGATACAGGACACGAAGATGGTCCAGCCGTCCATCTCCGGCCAGGTCGGCGGCGACGCGTTCATGCTCGCCACCACCGGGTGGATGGTGGATGTGCGCTTGAAGTCGCCCCACCGGGGCGCTATCCAGGCGGTCGCCGAGCATTTCGCACGCTACGGCTACCGGTGCAACCGGACCGTGGACATGACCGCCTACGACCTGACGCTCATGTCGCATTTCACATATTGGAAACTGGCGGACTGCCGGATCGACGCCCCGTCCGTGCCGCAGATGCACGCCGAGACGATCAGGGGGATCTTCGAGAAGGGCGTCACCGTGTGGGATGAGCCGAAGGAGATAACCGAGATGCATCTGTTCGACAACGGACCGAAGAAAGTGGTGCAAATGTAATGGCGAGTACGAAGGGGCTGATGAACGGAGACCTGATAGGCGGTGGGATGGAGCCGTCGAAGCGGGATGCGGGCCGGTTCCGGTCCAACCGGGCGAAGGCCGTCAGGGGCGGCGAGTTCTTGATGTATCAAAACATGCTGTGGGGCCTGGCCGAGTCCCGGTTCGTCTGGGACGGCCTACCCGACACTGTCAACGAACGCTACCTGGAGCGCACACTGCACCGGCACGGCTTGGTGGTCTTCTTCGAAGACCCTCGCCTGCACGCCTTCCTCGCGCTGCACGCCGCCGGCACCGGCGACGTCGACGTCTACGGCGACCCGAAGACGTTCCGGGTCACTGGCAACCGGTACATCAACCGGGAGGTATCGTCTAAGGATTGTGTGCCCATCTGGGTGAACAGGAATCGGGTCAACGACCAGTGGATCGTCAACTACTATGCGGCCCAGCTGGCGGAGGCGGCCGTCACTGTCCAGGTGAACGCGCTCACGTCGCGGTATCCGACGATCCTCGCGCTCAGCCAGGAGCAGAAACTAACGGGCGAGAACCTCTACCGACAGATTGCCGAAGGCCAGCCGGTCGTGTTCACCGTGAAGGACGCGATGGGCGGGGATGTGTCCAGCGCCGTCCAAGCGCTGGACAACCGCCTGCCCCCCAACGCGATATCGGACGCGATCCGGGTCAAGAAGGACATTTGGGACGAGGCAATGCTCATGCTCGGCATCCAATGCGCCCCGCCCGATAAGAAGGAACGGCTTGTGGATGACGAGGTAGAGGCGCTGCAGGGGCAGATGGCCGCCTTCCGCGGCGTCGCCATCGGGGCCCGGCAGGAGGCCGCTGACCGCATCAACGAACGCTACGGTCTGAACGTGTCGGTGCATTGGCGGCACAGCCGGGAGCAGGTGCGCGGCGTCAACGATTCGGGGGAGGGCTTCATTGGCTGATTTCACGATAGAGCTCAGGGATGTGTGCGCCAGGTACAGTGACGCTGAGCTCGGGTTGGACGCCTACCCGATCTTCGACGAGGCCTATCGGCCCCGCCTGAACAAGCTGATCAAGGACCACTACTGGTTCAGGGAGACAGCCTACGAGACGGCCGCCATGTTCGCACACCAGCTGAGGCACCGGCTTGAGACGATCATGCCCTACTATAACCAGCTGTACGAGTCGACGAGAATCAAGTTCGACCCGCTGTCGACAATGGACGTCTCGTCCGTCTCCGACGGCACGCACACGTCTAAATCTGAGACGAAAGGCTCTGGGTCGACGAAGAACCGGGCGTCGGGCTTGTCTAACTCCGATTCACGGGACATGCGCTACCCCGACACGGCGATCAACCAGCACGGCGACTATGCAGTGTCCGGTACCAAGTCGGATGCGAGGACTGAGGGTGCGTCCGAGACCAGTAACAACAGCACTTCGGAGGCGAACGGCGATGAGACGTCGCATGCCACGTCGCATTCGACGGGCCGATCCCAGTCGGCGGCGTCGTTGCTCGTGGAGTACAGGGCGTCACTGCTCAACGTCGATAAGATGGTGCTGAGCGAGCTCGGCGACTTGTTCTTCGGCTTGTGGTCCTCGAACGACGAGTATACGGGCGGGGACTGCTACTGGGGGCTCGGTGCCATGCTCGGCTGGGGCTACTGGCTTTAACGACTAGGAGGTTATCGGATGCCTATAGAGAACGTGCCGTTCTTCGACTTGCAGAACAGCCCGCTCACGAATATTACGCCGTTCGCGCACAGGGACGCCTACACCTACCAAGAGGTGTTGGAGGACCTGATCCAGAATTACAAGCGGATCATTGATACGGTCAACAAGGTCGTGGTGTTGACCAACGACGTTGACAAGCGCCTGATCGAACTGGAAGCCAGGCTTCGTAAGGAAACGGATGACAAGATCACCCGGGCGATCGACGAGCTTTACCGGCGCCTCGCCCAAAGAGGGGCCAAGGACATGATCGTCCACGACCCGGTGTGGGGCCGCACAGACCGCACCGTCTCGGAAGTTCTATCCGTTCTCTACGACAATGTGCGCACACATGCCAGGTTCGCCAAGGGCGCCGACGACATCGGGGCGACGGCGCAAGCACTGGACGAAGCCAACTGGACGGCTCGCCAGTGGGACTTGGACCCAGAATACAAGACCGACCACGCTACCCGCTGACTACTGCTATTAGGAGGGCACGAAAATGGCTAGCACTAATAAGACTGAGGCGCTGGGTCTCTCCCAGTTCATCGACACCGATAAACCCACCTGGCGTGGTGACTACAACGGCGACATGCGCAAGCTGGACATCCGCGCACAGGAGGACACATCGAAGTTCAACTCGTTCGAGACGCGCATCAAGGCAGCGGAGACGACGGTCGACGCCGACCACAAGGCAGTGGCGCAGATTGACCAGAAGATCGGCGAGGCGGAGACGAGGGCGAAGCAGGACGCCAGCCAGCAGGTGGCGAAGTGCTATGACGACCTGTTCACGAAGGTGAGCGACCGCTACACGAAGGCCCAGTCGGACGCCCGCTATATTCTTAAGAACGCGGCCAGCCCGGATTCGGGCGCGGTGATCGTCGGCACGTCGAATGTGGTGCGGGGCAAGTGGCCGACGCTCATGTGCCGGGCGCTCGGGATACCCGAGCATAACTTCGCGGTCGGCGGCACAGGCATGGTCAACGGCGCGGACAACTTCTCCGTCCAGCTGAACAGGGCGATCGCCGATGGGAGTTTCAACAACAACGACATCAAGTACGTGATCATCGCGGACTGCGGGAACGACGCGATGGCCAACAACGACATCTACAACGGTCTCGTCAGCCTCATCTCGGACGCTAAGAGGGCATTCCCCAATGCTCGCGTCATCGTGTTCTCCGCCGTGTGGGCGTGGTCTAACCTGCATTCGCTGCTCAAGAGCAAGAACGGACTGGCCGTGTGCCTTGGCACTATGCAGGAAGTGTGCGGGAACTACGGCGCGGAGTATGTGGGCACTGAATTCTGGTGCTTGGGCTACTCGAAGTATTTCACGGAGAGCGAAATCCACCTGAACTCCACCGGTGACACGAGGTTCGCCACCCTGGCGGGCAACTACTTGCAATATGGGAACGAGCCGATACCCGTGTCCTCCAACTACAGAGTGGGCCTGTCGGGCCTCAACCACGACCAGGGAGCCCCGTTGACGTTGCGTCTGAACGGCGGGATCGTCTCGCTGTCGGGGATCGTGGATTCGGGCGGGACGGCGATCGGCGATGGCCACGATTGGGGGATGATCCCTGAATGGGCTGCGCCGCGGTGCTCCGTTAACCTGCAGGCGACGGGCGGAGCGGACGGAAGGACGCCGATCGTCACTCAGGTGCACGCCAACCAGCATATCCAGTCGTGGACGGGCTTCACGGGCAGGGTGCAGGTCTCCGGCACCTGGTCCATCATCTAAACGCACACCCATGAGGAAAGGTAGGTACTGTCATGGCGTGGGACGCTAAAGCAAAAGCGGTCGCTATCAAAGCGATCGGGACGGTAGAGTCCGGCATGCGCTATGATGGTATCTACCACACCGATCCGATAACTATCGGGATAGGGCAATGGTTCGGGCCAAGGGCCTACGGCCTCTTGGTCCGAATCAAGCGGGAACTGCCGGCAGAGTTCGCCAAGCTCCCCGGTGAGTTGCAAAACCTGGTGAACGCGAACAGCGTCAACTGGGCGACGTACTACTTACCGAACTACTGGGACGGCCAGGTCAAACCAGTGTTGAGGGCCGCCTACAAGGTGCAGCAAGCGCAGATGTCGGAGGACTTAGAGGCCTACGTGCAGGTGGCGCGCAAGTGCGGGATCGATCCGGACGGCGCCACCCAGTCGATGATCATGTTCTTCGTCGCCTATCACCAGTCGCCTCGCCGCGCGCTGCGCATCGCCAACCAGATTGGCGGCGCGACGTTGGGCAGGTGGCACCAGGCGCTTCTGTCGGAGCCGGTGCTGGGCCGCTACAGGAACCGGTACAACACGGCCTACAGCATCATCAATGCGATGGACAGCTCGGGCGTGGACCTGCCGGGGCCCCCGGGCGCGGGGACTCCGCCGCCGACGGGCGGGGACGGCTCCGGCGGCAACCCGGGCGGCAACGTGAACGCCCCGCAGCAGAACGGGTCGTCCGTCGGCGTGCTGTCCCGGGTGGAGCGTTGGGGCGACACGGTGATCGCACACATGGCCGACGGGAAAACCGTCCAATGCGCCCCTACCGGCTGGGGCCAGTACACGGCGGGCCCCGGAGGGGCGGGGACTCCCCCGCCGACGAACAGCGCCCCGGGCGGGCAGAACGGAACCCCCGGCACAGGCGGAGGCGGAGGCCAGCTGGCGCCGGGGACGTCGGAGACAAGACAGAAGCTCGTATGGTGGATGGCCAGCCGCGAGAACAAATTCAGGTATTCGAACGGAGCCGGCAGGCTGGACCCGGACAGGTCCGGCGTCGGAGACTGCTCGTCGACCTGCCGCCGTGCCTACCTGGACGTGTGCGGCATCGACATCGGCGGTAACACCGTCGCTCAAAGCGCCAGCGGGCACGGAGTGTTCGTTATCAACTGGAACACGGCCAAGAGTATTTCCCAAGCCCAGTTGGCGTTGATGAAACCAGGGGATTTGGTGTTCTACGACTGGGGCTCCGGGAGGGCCGGCGTCGACCACGTGGAGATGTACGCAGGCGGCGACTTGACGTGGGGGCACGGGGGCGGCCTGAACGGGACTGTTCCAGGGCCGCACAAGAACAGTCTGAGCAAGTTCATTCGCGACACGAGGGGGATCGGCTGGTGTGTCAAACGCTACATCAACGACTGATAAGAAGCTCACATACTATGACCCGTCGCGGATACTGTCGTATAACACCCCGTGGTCGTTCGTGACGGGCGCCCGCGGCAGAGGCAAGACGTATGCGTTCAAGAAGCGTGTGATCAAGAAGGCGATCGAAAACGGCGATGAGTTCATCTATCTGCGGCGGTTCAAGGGTGAGGCGGCGACGTTCAAGACGTTCTTCGACGACATCCGCTGGGAGTTCCCGGGCGTCGACCTGACTGTGAAGGGCAAGGCGGCCTACATCGGCGGTGCGAAGGGCGGGACGGCGATCGGACAGGTCGTCTACCTGTCGGCGGCGCAGATGCTCAAGTCGGTCTCACTCAAGAGGGTGAAGCACATCCTCTTCGACGAGTTCATCCTTGAGAAGGGCGCCACCCACTACCTGCCGGATGAGGCGTCGATCTTCGAGGGCCTGTATTCGACGGTGGACCGCTGGGACGACCGGGTGCAGGTGTATTTCCTGGCGAACGCCTTCTCTCTGACGAACCCGTACTATGTCAAGTACGGGATCGTGCCGTCGGACGAGTTCACAGTGGAGCCGGGCCCAGACCGTTTCTGGGCAGTGCACACGGACCGCTCAGAGGAGTTCGCACAGCAAGTCTCGCAGACGCGCTTCGGTGCGTTTTTACGACGCCAGGACGATGAGAACTCCCGGTACATGATCGACTCGACGTTCCGGGACGGTGGCGTGGAGATGGTGGCTGCGAAGCCGCCGTCGGCGATGTATTCGCTGTCGATTATAGGCGGTTCGAGGCCGCTGTCTCTGTGGCTGGGACGGGATTCAACGGTGTGGTATGTGACGGAGGGGCTGCCGCGCACACCGAACCGGTTCACGTTGGCGCCGTCGAAGGTGGATGAGGCGACGAGGCTGCTCACGACGAGCGACTCCTACCTGAAGAACATCCGGGCCGCCTATGCGTCCGGGCGTGTCAGGTTCGACAAATTGACGACGCGGAACTTATTCATCAAAGAAGTGTATAGGGGGTTGTGATGACTGAGTCTGTGTTGACGGGCTTCGGGACGGCATTGGCGGTGGTGTTGCCGCTGGTCGCCGCGCTCACGCCGAAGGCCCGTCGGTTTCTTCACTTCATCGATGATTTGATGGGCGAGGAAGAGCGCCCGGGCGCTGAGCGGCGCCCGGGTATACTTGAGCGTCTCATGTTGCTTGAGGCGCGGCTGGAGCTGATAGAACGGAGGTTGAACGCGATTGAGTCACGCACAAAGTGTGAGGACGGCCATAGTGGCGTGGATGGCGAAGCACGACGGTGACTTCGGCTACACGAACGACTACCGCCGCAAAGACCCGGAGCGCTACGGCTGGGGCGACTGCAGCTCTACGATAGCGCAGGCCTACAGGCAGTGTGCGGGTGTAGAGATAGGCGAGCGGAGTTTCAATATCGCGACGAACGGTCGGGCTGTGCAGAACGCCGGCTCGTGGCGAGACCTGGACGAGGACGTGATGCGTCCGGCCGACGTCATTTGCATGGGCTGGCATTCGGGCGCTTTTGCGGGGCGGATAAGCCACGTCGAGCTCTACGCCGGCGGGGGCTTGACGTGGGGGCACGGGGGCCCGGGCAGAGGCCCGCGGCTGCACCGTCTGTCGGATCCGCGTCTGACGGGCTCGGCGACGATCGTTATGGTCCGTCGCTTCATCGAAGACGACAACGACAACACTAGTAAAGGAGACGAGTTGACACCCGACGAGCACAACATGCTCAGCTGGCTGTACGAGAACATCAAGGTGCCAGGGGAGGGCTTCGGCTACCCCCAAGCGACGCAGAACACGCTGGGTGATATTCAGAAGACCGTGGACGGCGTGAATGCGCTTGTTGCGAAGGTCAACGACCTGTTGACGGTTCCGGGCTACGCGTTCGGTTATCCGGCTGCGAGCCACAACGCCCTTGAGGAAGTGGTGACGAAGCTGAACGAGGTGCTGACGGAGGTGAAGAAGAGGAATGGCTAAGCATCTGGCTATCGACGACGGCGTGTCGGCGGAGCAGCGCGAGGCCGCGGCGAGGGCTGCGGCGGACACCGTGGCGACGGACGGCCGCCCGGCCGGGGACGGCGACCTGGTCGACGCGACGGGATCGACCCGTTACTTGGCGCTCAGGAAATACCTGTACCGGGCGCTGACGGGGCTGATCCCGGTGGCGACGGCATGCGGGTGGCTGACGGGAGAGCAGGCCGCGCTCGTGGCGCCCGCTCTAGCCGGGTTCCTCGGAGTGGCCCTGGCCGCGGCGAATACGCGCTAGATTCGATTCTGAGGCCCTGAAAGACGCCGGCCTAGGCGACCCTACAGAGAAGGCCCCTAGCAAGATGCTAGGGGCCTTTTCGTGCGTCTGGGGCTATCTCAGGCGGCGGGGGTGGGGGACAGTCGGTATTCGGAGGCGAACTCGGAGATGCGGGTCATGAGGAAGAAGAAGAAGAAGAGCCGCTCATTGCCCCGCGCCTTGGCGGGGGCGCGCACCCAGCCGATCATGGAGGCGTCCCAGTCCTGGCCTTCGTAGACGAGGGGGACGACGGCGAGGACGGGCGTGTCGTCGCGGAGCGAGTCGGTGACGTAGACGTTGTCGTGTGCGATGTGCCAGCCGAAGGTGCCGGCTGTATGGGAGTGGTGGGGGAGACACTGGTAGAGGTGCTCGTCTAAGGCAATGAGGGCTGAACTGGTCATTTGATCCATCCTGCTACAGTTCCGGCAATGATAAGTGTTGTGAGGCATGAGATGAAGGAAAGCGTTGCAGCGCCGAGTTTGAGGCTCTTCTCCCGGACGATATCCATGTAGGCGACGTACCAGATTAGCGCGAGCATCGGAATGAAGGTGCATAGCAATGCGATCTTGTGGAGTGTCATCGCTTGCACCCGCCCGCTGCAGCGTCGTCGCAGCCGCCTGCGCCCGGGTCGGTGCCTTCGCCGGTGTGGGACAGTCGCTTCTCCATGTCGTCGAAGTGCTTGCGGGCGACGGGCGCCTTCTTCTGCACGGGCTTGGCCCTGGTGGGTCTGGCCGTGGGCGTCGTTTCATGTGAAACGGCGGACGGGTCCAAACTGGGGTGGACGGTGGAGGGTTGTTCGGGTGCAGTGGCGGTGATACTGACCGTGACGTCGGGTGCCGGCTTAGACGCGGGCGCGTCGTTGAGCGCGGCGTAGGTGAGGCCGATGCAGATGAGGACGGTACCGACGAGGGAGATGGCCAGACCTGCACCGCGATGGAGGTAGGAGTAGACGACGGCTGCGAAGAGGTTGACGGCGACGATTGAGAGCGCCGCATAAAGAAGGATACTCATCTCTCTTTATCCTTTCCTTTTTGTTGGGCCCGTCTCTCGGGCTGTGTTT
>ERZ773065.832-NODE-832-length-16502-cov-6.307168_pt1 | contig 16502 bp, 11 predicted proteins | sample MGYA00580623_ERZ773065 | MGnify/ENA primary metagenome ERZ773065 (study PRJEB29015, sample SAMEA2738017) | human oral metagenome | biome: human oral; feature: human-associated habitat; material: dental | place: China | collected 2047 ... | reverse complement strand
AAAGGAGTTTTCTTATGAGAAATCGTTGGTTTATTGCATTAGCAGCCATTGGTCTACACATATCCATTGGTAGCGTATACGCATGGAGCGTACTTACACGTCCAATCATGGTAGATATGGGTTTTACCTTATCGCAAACAACATGGACATTCTCATTAGCCATTTTAATGCTCGGTCTATCTGCGGGTTTTCTTGGATCCTTTGCAGAAAAAATAGGTCCTAAAAAAAGTGGCCTTCTCGCTATGTTATTCTGGGTAACCGGATTATTCGGTACGGCCTATGCACTTAACATACATAATCTTACCTTACTCTACCTCTTCTACGGCATCATTGGTGGTATTGGACTAGGCATTGGTTATATAACACCAGTGTCTACGCTCGTAAAGTACTTTCCAAATCGCCCAGGATTTGCTACCGGCTTAGCCATTATGGGTTTTGGATTTGCTTCACTCATTGCGGGACCTCTTATGCAATACCTCGTAGCTCAGGTTGGATTAATAGATAATTTCATTATCCTCGGTTTAATCTATCTCGTAGTTATGGGTGCCTCTTCGCTCTATTTGAAAGCACCCCAACCAAAGCAACCAACTCGAACTACTAAAGATAAATCTACCATGTACGTTCATAACCATGGCATGCTAGCCAATGATGCCATGAAAACTTGGCAATTTGGTGCCCTTTGGTGGGTATTCTTTATTAATATTACCTGTGGTATAGGTCTCCTATCCTTAGCATCCCCAATGGCGCAAGAAACCATTGGTATGACACCTGTGGCAGCTGCATCGCTGGTTGGTATCATTGGTATCTTCAATGGTGGGGGGCGTATTGCATGGTCTACTATTTCCGATTACCTTGGAAGAGCACAGACTTACATACTATTCTTTATTATAGAAATCGTCGCATTCTATCTACTCGCCCAAACCAATAGTGCGCTAACATTCCAAATTTTAATTCTTCTCATTATCACATGCTATGGCGGTGGATTCGCCTGTATGCCAGCATATCTTGCAGATCTCTACGGTATACGTCAACTTTCTACTATTCATGGTCGTATTCTAACTGCATGGGGATTGGCTGGCATCGTGGGCCCTATGCTCGTATCATACTTTCACGAAGCAGGATATGGCTATACTACTGCTTTAGAATGCTTTGCCGCTCTGTTTGTAATAAATACAATTATTGCTATAGCCCTAAAATTATACGGCAAACGAGAATTACACAACTAATAACTCCATTTAAACATGAAGAAACGGCCTGACATATCAATGTCAGACCGTTTCTTCAAATTTTTACTTTAGAAGCAAAGTCTGGCGTCGAAACCATTTATGCCTCACTTTGATATAAATTATATCATATCTAAATAGGGAAAGAAATCAAAAGATTTCTTTCCCTATTTTGTTGTTATAAACTTATATATATTCATCAATCATGTGATTTTATAAAATATTTGCTTAGATATCCTCTAAAGTATAAATAGGCAAGTATCTTTGCGCGAATGCAAGGTTTTTATTGAGTTCTGCCCATTTCGGAGCATCACCAATAACATAAACATATTCTTTTGCTCTTGTAAAAGCTACATTAACGTTGTTAGCATTAACCCATTTAATAGCACCATTGGCAGAACCATCACTTTGACAGCCTAACATATAAATCACAACTTTAGCTTCTTTACCTTGGAAGGTATGAACAGTTCCGATATTATCATTTAGCCAATCTTTCTTATTATCCTCTTTAGTCCAGTTCACAATATCATCACTGATGGATTTTATATACTTTTTAAAACCATATGCGACACTAGTAAATGGTGTAATGATAAAGATATCCTTAAACTTAGTATTTCTTGCTCGTAACTTTTGTATCAATTCAAAAGCAATTTGACCTTGTAGTTGTATATATCTATCTTTACTAGTGCTTGAGCCAATATTACTTGCATCATAAGTTATCCAACAGCTCTCTTTACATGGATCAATAGGCTCTTTAGGGTTCATAGTCCTATTAATCATGAACCCACCATAAGATAGCTCATTAGAAACTGTAAACATTGGATCTTTACAACGTCTATGAATAACGAGTGGGCACCCTACCCAAGATTCGGAGCCATCAAGATTTTTGATAATACCTGCAAATGGATTTTGAGCATCAGCTAAACTTTGTACAGACAGTTCTTTATTCCTATATTCACCAATACCTTCGCCACCAATCCTTTCTACAAACAAATCCTGTACTGTTTGTACCGGTTCAATTTGTTTAGGATCACCAACTACGATTGCTTTTTGAGCACGGAATAATGCCCCTACAAGCATATGAGGTGATGCTTGCCCCGCCTCATCAATAATGATGGTCCCCAATGAGCTTTCAGTTTTACAATTAATCAAGAACCGCTCTACTGCAGCAAAAGTGGAAGAAATAACAGGAACAGCAATCATCAAAGAATTAAGTAATGCAGGGAAAATAATATCAAGGTCAAAGTTTTTCTGTATTTTTTTCCTGTCACTTAATGAACCCCAATACTGCCTAAGTAATTGCATGTTTTTTCTGAAAGCATCACTCATAACTACAGCCTTTTGTAATTGTAAGGCATCATATAGCAAACGTTCTCTACATTCATTCAGGTAGTTACACACATATAAGAAGGCCGTATGTGCCTCTGCTCTATCCGTATCAGATGATATTACCTTTGACGCTATATCATCAAAGCAATATATCGTATCTTTACCACTAGATTTTAATGTACCTAAAATCTCTTGCTGTGTTTTTTCAGCTTCTTGAACAGTACCATCAAGCGCTTTAATATCAGCTAATAGACTATCTTTCGTTTTGATTATAGAATCACGCTCATTAAACAACTGGTGTAATGCATCCAATTGCTGTTTAACATTTTGAAGCTCTGTAGTGTTCTCTTCAATAGCAGATAACAATGCAGGATTACTCATAGCTTTTAAAATAGACCAATTAGTAGCATTCCAAAGCTTATCAAAAATAGAGCGTTGATTATTATACTCTATTAATTTAGTCTCAATACTGTTTTTATGCTCTATCAACTTCAACAAATCATCATCTAATGTATCATATTTACTTAATTGTTCATTGATTGAAAGAACGTCTTCTTGTAACTGATTCGTTTTAAGATTCAACTCTTGAATCAATTTGATATTGTCTTCATATACTGTTACATAATCAAATAATGTTTTTACAAGATTATATTGTGCCTGAAACTGCTTTTTAGCACTTTCAAAAGCATCTTGAACACTAGGAATTCCCATAATAGAAAACATATCTGAGGATAATACATCTAATACTGGCATAAAGGTGTTTATATTAGATTTCTTACCAAGTCTAGCAGAAATTAATCCCCATTGTTCATTACTCTCTGCTAAACGATCCGCTAAAAATGTAAAATATACCTCATTAGATTTAACAAATTGATACTTCTTATCCTCAGCAAAACAAGATAAATCAACCTGTTGTTCAGAGGAATCAGGATTAAATAATGTAGACCCATTAGTCCCCTCTTCCACAGAGGAAATATTCGGTAATTCTAATGTAATGTTTTCAACGGCCTTATTGTTTGATGAAAGCACCAGCATGCCATATACTGCAATATCACTAGGTATATCATAGTAAAAAAAGGTTTCATCTCTGCCAACAACCTTTTTGAAGATATCATTTACATGATTACTTTCACAAAACTTAGCAGCACGCTCAACAATATTACTAGCAATTATATCCTTCAATAACGTAGTTTTACCTGTACCAGGAGGACCATTAACAGAAAAGATATCTTTAGGGTTCTCCTTAGCAATATTAACAGCAATTTGCTGCATAAAGGATAAATTAAACTTTGAAGGCCATCTACCATATGGTAAAACCTTAGGATTATACCATTTGCGCATCTGATCCGTATCTTTTAACAAATCATAATGCTCAATATCCTGATTAAGACTATTGATATAAGACAATACCTTATCTTTATCCTTTAATGTATCAATGTGTTGTAACACCAACTGTAAATCATCGAGGAAAAAGCTAGATTTTAAATCATTAATAGGCATTGTCTCAGCTTTAACTAGCTGAATCTCCTCTGCCTGAAAACCACAGTAGCCATAAATATCACCAGCACGGAACATGGTAATACCCATAGGTTCTAAGATATGCTCTCGTAAATATGTATTAATTACACGTGAAGCATTATCAAGAGATACTTTTTCCTCAGGAAGATTAAAACTATCTTCAATTGATTTAACAATCTCATGCCAACCATCTAGCTTAATATCTTTAAACTCCACATCAGGCTGAGACATCATTTGATAAATCACCCAAATAAAAGGAGCAATTTGAAGACTCCCCTCTTTATAGTATCCCTCTGCATCAACAACAAACGATGCACTATACACATTCCCTAAATATGGTTTTTCAGGATATTCAATTTCTAGTTTATCAATGAAAGCTTCTAGTACTTCAGTTCCTTTGACTACACTTAAAAGAACAGCATGTTCATCATCTAAAACATAGTCCTTTTCATCCTTAAAATATTTAATCTCATCAATAATAGAGTAATTATAAGGATCATTTGGTAACGGTACTACATACGTAGAAACACGTGAATTTGTTCTTTTCCAATAAGGTTTTATTACAGACTGTTGATAAATAGTAGTTCTATCATTTTCAGTAGTAAATAAGAGCTCTTTAATATACTTCTTAGAAATTGCTTTATACTTAGGAACCTCTTTCGGTTGCAAACATTCAAGTGAATACCAATAATTTATAATTTGTTTTGCAGAATCTTTCATCTATATCTACCCTCTCATTAGACTAATGAAAGTATTATACAGGTAAAATAAAAAGATTTCATGAAAGGCAAATAAAAAAGGTTCCCATTAGTCAATAATATGTCTACTAGGAACCTAAAAGCTATTTATTTTTCATATTTCGAATCTACGGTTTTAGAGTTCACTAAAGGAAGATAAAAATTCTCCATAAACTTAAGGATAACACTCATAAAAAGAGTTAATATAGGATTAAAAAATATTTCTTAAATATAAATTCAGAAGAATAAGAATTCCTACAATATCATTCAAAACTATCTTTTAAAATTTGAAAATAACTCCTAAAAGTTACGTTATAGAATTATAACATTACCATTTTACTTAGCTCCAATTCAATTCGTGACATTTAATCTTGGAGGAGCTATCAAAATATGCTTGATAAATCTTAAAATCTACTCTAAACTTATCTCGATTATTTTTAACTTCTCGAATTAAGGTCACTTTATCTTTTTCATTCATATTAACACCTAATATTACTCCTTTTAATATATCTTTAGAATAATATATTTTTCTTTTTTCTGTACTATCATATCTATACTGATGATCTAAAATTAAGGCTCTTACCTCACATTCACTTTTCCAATCAATAGTCTTCTGAGTAAAAATTGATTTACATAAGCTTGCATAATGAATCGGCCACTGTCTATCATAACGTTTATCATAAAGAAAGCACTTATTATCTTCATGAGTATACCAAAAATCCAACCATTTATCGCTGTATCTAATTAATAAAAAGAAATTAATTGGAATCATAGTTTCCTTATACTCAACATCATATAATCCTTCAACCTCATTACATCCAATACGTAAATCTTCGCCTATCCCCTCATCAAATATTAAACATATTCCTTTATGATTATCAGCATAATGCCCCCACATTGCTGAATTATCAAAAACTTTTGAAAAACATGACATATATGCTTTAGGTTTTATAATATCCATTAATCGATCAATATACATTGATGGAAACTCTAAATAAAATAACATCAATCTAGGCTCATCAATCTCCATAGTTTCATTTTTCTCAATTTTATTTTTCAATCTATTAAAAGCCAAATCAATTCTAAAAGGCTCTGGTAATTTTAAGATCCTTTCTTTATCAAGATTATCTGACGGTTCAAATATATCAACCAAATCCAAATTTCCTAATTTAGGATTCGGTAACATTCCACATGCTGCAAATTCATCCATAATAGTTTCTAAAATATAGGGATGAACTATTTCTAGATAATACAATAATGTATTTTTATCTACTTTCCATTTTATAAGAATAGATAATACTTTTTTAACTATATCCATCTCTAATATAGTATTATAAACATTATTATAAAGCGATCTATAAAAATCAGAATATAATATACTATCATTTATATCTATATCCAGATAGTCTGATGTTATCTTATAATTACCTTTACTAAATGATGCCTGCAAATATAAATCAGCTAAGCATAAAATATAGTGTTTAAACAAATTATGCCATAAAATACTATCTCCATCCCAAAAAACATTTAGAAACCCTTCCATCGGGTCATTTAGATTTTCTAATTCACTAAAATAGAAATACCTATCACGTAACTCCTTACGGTTTAATATTTGTTTAATTGTTCTATATCTATATACTTCAGACATTTTTTCTCCTTTCAATTTACTTGGGAACAGCGTAAGTTGGGAGATTTAGCTGAAATTGTACGTGGTGCATCTCCAAGACCAATCAGTGATCCAAAATGGTTTGATAATAATTCAGATGTAGGTTGGTTAAGAATTGCAGATGTTACAGCCCAGGATGGTCGAATTCGATATTTAGAACAAAAAATATCTGAATTAGGTCAAGAGAAAACTCGTGTTGTTAAAATTCCACATTTATTATTGAGTATTGCAGCAACAGTGGGAAAACCTGTAATCAACTACGTTCCAACAGGCGTTCATGATGGTTTCTTAATTTTTCTAAATCCTAAATTTAATATTTTATATACTTTCTGGTGGTTAGAAATGTTCCGAGAAAAATGGAATAAGTATGGTCAACCAGGTAGCCAAGTGAATTTAAATTCTGACTTAGTAAAGAATCAAGTTATTAATATACCAAATGAAAAAGAACAAGAAAAAATTAGTTCATTTTTAGAGTCTCTTGATAAAATTATTACCCTTCATCAGTAAAAGCCATTTCTATATAATAATTCTCATGCTAATCCAGCCATAGATCGCATCACTAGATCAATATCTCTATTTTCCATTTCTTGAATAATATGTATATATGTTTTTTGTGTTGTCGTCATACTCGCATGCCCAAGTCTTCTTGCGACACTTGCAATCGACACTCCTGCAAAGAGTAGTAACGAAGCATGTGTATGTCGTAATCCATGAATTGATATGACTGGTATTCCCAACTTTTTACAATACCGTTCTAATACACCATTTATTGTCGAATTGAATACACGACCTTTAACAAATATAGGCTTATCTTCAGGTAAGCCTTTAATTAGTTCTGAGAACTTTATGATTGTTTGCCAATCAAGCTGTATTTTTCTCACTGATGAGCGATTCTTCGTTGGCAGGAATCCACCATTTCCTTTATAATCCCACGTTTTATCCACAATCAATGATTGATGTGAAAAATCAAAATCCTTTGGCGTTAATGCTAAAGCTTCTGAAAATCGCATCCCAGTTTTTGCTATTATCAATATCAACCAATCCCAGTTAATCTCGGATGTCAACTTCAAGTTAACTAACAAGGTATGTAATTCAAACTGATTTAGATATTTGATTTTCTTTATTCTCGGTGACCGACCTTTTATAATAGCTTTCCGCGTCGGATCCCTATCAATAAATCCTTCATCTACTGCATCCAATATAGCTGCTTTAATTTGATGATGAAAGTCCATTGTAGTTTGTCGTTCATGAAACTCTGCATAATCATTTAATAATTGTTGATACGATATTCTGTTTAATTGTGAAAGCTTAAGTTCAGGAACTAATTTTTTTAACCATAATAGAGTTATCTCATATTTTCGCATTGTTACATTACGAATAGCCCCTTCTTTATAAATTCGTATCCACTTTTCGTAATAAATATAAAATAGTTCGGATTTTTCCTCTATTGTCAACATAATTCCACCCCACCATTTACGCTGTTCCCACATAGAAATGGCTCTTGCTGATGAAGGGTAATAATACTATCTATTTTTGATAAAACATTGGCAATCAAGTTTTGTTCTTGGATTGAACTAGGTATAACTATACTTTGTTCAATTAAGTCAGTTTTGGTAATACCCTTTATTGATGTTCCTTGAAGAATTTTAGCATTTTCTTGCATTAATCGATATAGTTGATATGCAAAAAATTTAATATCATTTCCATCAAAATTACTCAAAGACAGAAAATCTTGACTAGTAGTAAAATCTTGATTTATTACTGCAACTTTACCAACTCCCACTCTCGTAACTAAAGCAATTGAATCACGAGAGATTAATTTAGCTGCTGAATTTTTTAACGCTCTATCATTAATATATTTATTTATATTAACATGTACAATATCACCTTCAACTAAATCAGATGACTGTATCCAAGGTATGTCACCACTCCAATATTCAGGATTAGTCGTTTTAGGAGTTCCTCCACCAGTTTTTATTTTCACAATATCATCTAACTTACGCTGTTCCCAAGAAAATAAAAAGCCGTATTAAACACCATATAATGTCTAATACGACCAAATCTAAACGTTTCTGACCATATACGGACAAAACTTCGGATATTCTTTTATTAACAAATATACTATAAGATTTTATGTTGCTACTTCAATTCATCTCTTAACGGTATAACTTCATCAAACAAACATACTTCCCATGCTTCTATCATGTGTTGAGGGTATGAAAATGGATCAGAATCGGGGTGTTGTTGTACATATACAGGATAGTTAGCACTGCCTACTATTCTATTTTTATTGTATATCTCTTCACCTAGTGTAGATTGATTTACAGAAACCATAAGTTCATCCGGATCAACACACCATATTGATGCAAAGGATTCAACAATAGAGTCATAAGCTTTAGTAAAATATTCTCTTTTTATTTTCAATAGATTACTATCTTTATCTATCACCTGTGTATCAATATCATCAAGAATATGTTTATAAATAGTACGGACTGATTCACTCTTATTCAACTTTGTTAAAGCATCTTCAATTTTTGCACGAGTATCTTGACTGTTCGCCTCATATTCACTTAATAAAGCATCTATATAGCTCTTATCAACAGTATATGTCTGTACTGTACTAGAATCAAAGAAATCAATTAATTCAATACCAGGTTCATTCTTATCATCAGGTTTTAAGGATGCTTTTATCGTATTATATAAGCCAATATTGTCTTCTATAATTGCAATCTTTTTAGAAAAGGTACCATGTTTGTCATTATCAAGTTCTATGTTAAAGTCATCATATGAGGCAATAGCACGATAAGCTTTATTTAAATCCTGGAAGCACTTCACAAAGTTAATTCGATCTGAAACGGGAGCATATTCAGTAATAGGATTATTTGGATTTATAGCCTCTAATTTTACTAAAGCTGTATATGCAGCATTAAACTTCTTTTTAGATTCTTCATATGTTGGGTAGATCAAACTACTATTATTATTCGTTTGAGAATACAACCGCGTTGCTGCATATACATGTTCCTTCATCGTCGCAGGTTTTCTAAAGGTTGTAATCAAACCTTTATCTTTTCCTTTATATGTTCGATTAGTTCTAGAAAATGCTTGTATGAGTCCAGCATATTGTAAGTTCCGATCTACAAACAAGGTTTGACATCTAGGAGCATCAAATCCTGTTAATAATCGATCTACAACAATAACTAAATCTAAATGTTTACCAAATTCTTTAAACTCACCCTTTTTACGCGCTAGCCTATTGTTAATGTCACCATTATAACGATTAATACTTTCAATAGACCAAGAGGTCCCAAACATCTGATTATACTCATCAATAATCTCAGCCATTTCAGTTTCTTTTAATGCTGAATCCTTTGTATTTTCCTCTAAAGAGTATGTAATTGCCACACGTGGAAAATCTGGATCATTCATAACCGCACCCTGGCGCAAAGGATTATTAGGAAACTGTGTTTCTAACCAGTTCTTATCGGCCGTAAATTTCTTAATTGCCTTATAATAACGCTTCGCCATATCAATGGAACTAGTTGTCAAAATAGCAGACATTGTTGGCTTACCATCTTTGAATACAAATTTACTATATGCATTGTTAGGGCTTAAAATTTTGCGAATTACAGATTGAATATGGTCATCTGACTCATAATGTGTACTCTGTAAATATTGCTCTTTATCAATATCCTTCATAGATTCAATAGTAGACACTAGCTCCTCATCGGTATAATTGATATTTTTTTCTTCCGAACGCATTGCTCGATACACTACATTCGCCAGTTCATCCTGATGTATAGTAGATTCATGTTCTACCTGAAATCCCAATACAGATCCATCTTCAAGCGCATTTTTTATAGTATATCGATGTAAAACTTCTCCATATTGATCATGTGTAGTGCGGGCATATTGACCATCAGAACTCTTTTTATTCTCCTCAAAAATAGGTGTACCTGTAAATCCAAACCATGTCGATTTTGGAAATACTTTTTTAATATCATCCATATTTTGAGCACTAATAGCTCTATGACATTCATCAACAATAAATACAATATGTTTTCCTCGAAGGTTAGCAAGTCTTCCTGGTTCTTTTTCTTGCAAGTATTCAACAGCCTTATTTAGTTTTTGGCGTGTAGTCACAATTACTACATTAGAACTTGAATCCTGTTTAAGAGCATTTGAAAGCTCCTCGGTATTCCCCGTGCCGACTATAAGTGTATTTTTGTTAGTATTTACACCTGTTGAGTAAGCAGAGGCAAATTTAGTAAACTCTGATGTCGTTTGATTATCTAAATCTTTTCTATCTAACAGCATAATAGTTCTATCTATCCCACTCTTTTGGGCAAGTAGTTTTGTAGATACAAAACTAGTTATAGTCTTACCTGAACCAGTTGCATGCCAAATATAACCAGATTGATGTTTACTTGCAGCCTCAAAAATTGCTTCTATAGCATGAATTTGGTATGGGTGTAAGACCATTAATATCTTACTGCTTACTTCTTCACTAAGAATCATATATTCAGATACTAATTCATGGGCTCTAGGAATATTTAAAACCTGTTTTGCAAACTCATTAATATTCTCAACCCTTGTGTTATCTCGAGTGCGCCAACCAAACATAAATTTCTCTTGTAACTCACCTTTTGGAGCTGCAGCCATATATCGAGTAGTTTGTTCATTAGACATAACATATAGCTGTAACGTTTGGAATATAGTATTTGAAAAAGTCCCTTCATCAATATATTTTTCTATTTGATAATAGGCTTGCTTAACCCCATCCTTTGCTATGGCGGTCTTTAATTCTATTTGAATAATCGGCAGACCACTTATCAATAAAGTAATATCAAATCGACGACTTCGTTCTTCTAAGTTAGATTTATTTTTTGCAATTTGATGTACTATTTCATAAGAAGAAAAACCACCATTTTTTTCAATATTAGAATAAATAATTAACTCTATACGCCCTAAACCATTATCTCTTTCCAGAACAACTGAACACTTTCCCTTTTCACCACGCAGCCATTTTGCGGCTTCAAAAGGCGTTTTTGTATTTGCCAATATTTCTGATTGAATTCGCTCAAACTCACTATCAGTTAACATATTATCATTAAGTTCACTTTTATTTCGAATCTCAATAATATTACGTAAATTATTCCATAAATCTTCTTCTGTTTTTAAATCCGAACGAAAAGTCCATTGTCCATGTTGTGCACAAAGTAAATCAATTAGATTTTGTTCGAGCTGAGCTTCTTTTGTATTATTTAATTTCCCCATATAATTATCCCTGTAATTCTATACAAACATTTTTTGAAGCAAGCCTTTTTTTACTTCTTGTAATTTTTCTAACTTACGCTGATGAAGGGTAATATTTTTACTCAATAGGCTTAATAGGGTTCCTATTTTCTTCTGTTCCTCAATATTAGGAACTAAAAGTTCCTGATTTAAGAAATGATTATGATCTAATTTATTTGATGAATTTCCTGATGATGTAATAGATTTTGCAAATATAGGAGCCATCACTCGTTCAAGTTGAATCGCATATTTCCAAAAATCTAAATCATATTCGGTAATAGGCCTATAAATGGGAAATAGCTCTGAAATAATACCAGTACCTATATCATTTAATACAAATCGACCAAATTTAAATTCATTATTTGGATGCCCCTCAAAAGCTATATCTCCTTTTTTCATCACATAGGTACGTGTATCTAAATTATTTGATTGTACTTTATCGGGATCCTGAAAATACATCTTTGCAACAGAAATCCATTTATCCCGCCCTAAAGTTCCATCATTACGTTCATTTACACGTTTATATAAATCCCCTAACTTACACTGTTCCCAAGCATCAGTGAACCCTTTAAATCTAACCACTGGAAATTGACTTCCATTTCTTGGAAATAATTTTTGTAATAATGCTTTTTTAGCTAAATTGAGTTTTTTAAGCTTATGCTGATGAAGGGTAATAATAGAATTAACATTATTAAGTAAAATACTAATTTTAGTTTGTTCTTCTATAGATGGAATATCGATAATTAAATCTTTAATATCATTTGAATTAATTGATTCAAATGTAGATCCAGAACTAAGGGATACCCAATACTGATTATTTTGTAGTTTTTGTAAAAAATGATATATATAATCGTTACCTTTAATCCCTGCGACACCACGACCAAGTACAACCTTATAATCGGTTTTAGCAACATCCCCTACTGGAGCACGAACTGTTAATATTATTCCATCTTTATCAATAGTTTTTGTAATTTCTTTAGTCCATAATCTAGGTATTACCTTCCCATCTTTTAAATCAGCATTTCCTTGAACTAAAATATTATCATTCGGATTATCTGTATAATTTTTAGAAGATGGAGATTGCCCCATTATCACCTCTGTAATATCAGATAACTTACGCTGTTCCCAATCTTCAGTAAATCCTCTAAATCGTATTCTTGGTTTATTTGCCATAATTAAATACCTCAAGTACACCATTTAACCAGTCTTTATCTTCATCAGCACAGTCTAACTGAAGAAGCATATCATAAATCTCTTTTTCTAATTTTGCTTCTTCTTCCTTAATAGCTTTCATCTCTTTGCCAAGTACAACCATGTCAATAGGAGCTTCTTCTTCAAAGGTATCAACATAGCGTGGAATATTTAGGTTAAAATCATTTTCTTTAATTTCTTCAAATGGTGCTAAATAAGAGTACTTTTCAATACTTTCACGATTTTTATAAGTATCAACAATGCGTTTTATGTGCTCTGGTTCTAATTTATTCTGATTTTTGAATTTTGTGAAATCATTGCTTGCATCAATGAATAACACATCACGTCCTGGGCGATTCTTTTTAAGAATAATTACAGTAGTCGGTATAGATGTTCCAAAAAATAGATTTGCAGGCATCCCAATCACCGCATAAATACTTCCATCTTCTAATAATTTTTTTCGAATTATACCTTCTGCTGCCCCTCTAAACAAAACCCCATGTGGCAAAACAATTGCCATGGTACCAGATGTTTTTAAATGGTAAAACCCATGTAAGAGAAAAGCAAAATCAGCTTTAGATTTAGGTGCTAACTTTCCATAACGGTTAAAACGTGCATCATCCATAAATGTAAGATCTGCAGACCACTTTGCAGAGTATGGAGGATTCATAACTACAGAATCAAACATATACGGCTCATCTGTCGGCCAGTCTTTATTTAGTGTATCCCCATTATGTAGACGTTGATCTTCAGCATTTACTTCATGAAGAATAAGATTCATGCGTGCAAGATTATATGTAGTTACGTTAAGTTCTTGTCCATGGTATTGTACACGATTCGGATTATTTAAATACTTACGTACATTTAGCATCAATGAACCAGAACCCATTGTAGGGTCGTATACAGTAAACGATGGTGTATCCTCTTGTCCAATTGTTACAATTTGAGCCATCATATCTGATACTTGTTGAGGGGTATAAAACTCACCTGCTTTTTTACCTGAACCAGCAGCAAATTCACCAATCAGATATTCATATGCATCGCCAATCACATCACCATCATGACCTAACACATCAACTTCATCTAGTTTTTTAATAACTTCACTAATGGTAATATTTCGTTGATTCGCATCTACACCAAGTTGTTTTGAATCTAAATCAATATCATCAAATAGACCTTCGAACTGTTTGTATGCCGTTTCCAATCGTACAAAAGCATTTCTCAAATGAACCAATTCAAAAGAGTTATCCTTAACAGAATTAGCAAGCTCACTAAAAAGATATTGTGGTTCTATATGATACCCTAACGTATCTGACATAGTCGCAATAAAAAACGCTTTGCTTTTATCATTTAAAATATAAGATTTATACAGTTCTGTTTGCTTTGCTACTGTATTATATTCATCAAGGGATTTATAGGCTTTTACAACTGTAGACTCTAATAATTTATCAGATAAGTATTTATAAAAAATTAGCCCTAAAAGATAATCTTTATATTGATCAGCACTCATCTTACCGCGTAAACTATCAGCAGCACTAAATAATTTTTGATTTAATTCGGCACCCATAATATCTCCTAACTTTTCATGATTTATTCATAGTAATTAATTTTATTCTACTACAAAAAATGCCACATATAAACACTTTACTAGAGTAATAGTGTTTATATGTGGTAAAGCTTACATATATATTTTCATAAATTAAATTTGGAATCAAGTCAAGATTATATATGAGATTGACTATTTCCCTTATTTTCCATATGATTTTTCATATATACCTTTAGGCATAGCTCCCATCCCAGCTTGACTTTTAGCATATTTATCTTTGTCATTTGCATTGTCCACATATTGAACTATATCGCGTAAGTCTTTTGCTGGTGTTTTATAATCTAAATCAGCCATTATAAAGTGAGTATATAAGTATTTATCATCATATAGCGATTGAATGTACATTCTAGATTTAGATCGTTCTACTTCCATATAGATAGCAGGAGTGGCATCATTCCAAACCGTTGCGTATTGAATTGGCTTGAAATCAGAATATGGCTTATACATAATGAAGAATCGTATCAATTTATAATTAATTTGATGACGATTAGCCAACTCTTCCGGTTTTAATTCTCTCACCATAATACCTTCACGATATTTTTTACCATCATAAATATAAATTGCATCATTATCAGGGCCATGATAGGCTAAATCACTTGATTTTAAAGTTTGGAAAGTAAATCCATTAATAGTTACCGGTTTAGTTTTTGAAAGTATTTGCTTTGCTAGTTCAATTGAAGGTAGTACATAATTAACTAAGGGCGACATCAATTCTCTATACACATATTCCTGATTATGCGTCTTTAATAGTTCTAATTCCTTTTTCTTAATCAAATCATAACTAATATGATAAGACAGCGAAGGATCGGACTTTACGCCAAAGTTAATAGCCCCTTCTAAAGCTCCACTTTTATTCTGCCCAATCTCCCATGTAGCATTTTTAATGGTTGGATATGAAAATAAATTTTCCTTAGTCGGGCTTTCACTATTCTTACGAATAGTATAATGTAGATTACCCTCAATTAAACGAAAATTCCCTTTTTTAATATCTGTAGTTAATGGATCCCCTTTTATAGTTTTACCGAACTGGCTACTCTCTGGCACAGTAAATTTAATATTTGCCCCATTATCCTTAAGAATAAAAACAGAAGAAGACTGTTTTATAGAATGATATAATTCTTTTGTGAAATATACCAACTCATCTAGTGTCCATTTTTTAGACCCATTATTGTTATATTCATCTCGTATCTGATTAGCTATAATATTTTCAGTCTTTTGGACTTCATTACCATTCTTACGATAATTCTGATATGCATCCTTTGATATTGTAGGATCCGCACCTGGTATATTAATATCAATCGCATGACTTCCTAACGTAACACAGCTAAAACATAGTGTAGCCATCAATATACGTTTCATAATAGACTCTCATCCTTTCACATAATGCCTCTCAAATAGTATATATGTATAGAATATCATATTTTAGTTGACATTTAGTAGTACAATATAAGTATAGAAATGAGGAGGTGATACCTATGAAGTTTACAAAACGTATGATTGTCATGACGCTTTTAGCCGTGACAGCGGCTGTATCTACAGGATTTGCTTATGATTATGTATGCAATGGATCACAAGCAAATTGCAATACCAATGCTCAGTATAAATGTAATGCAGATACTCAATACAATTGTAATACAAACGCTCAATACAACTGTAATAATAACAATACAGTTTGTAACAATACTAGCCAAAGTTACTGTGGTCAAAACTCTAATACTAGAGGATGTGGCGGATATAGAAGATAATATGATAAGTACACTAAAAGCCTATAGTACTGTATATGTACTATAGGCTTTTATAGAGTTTATAACAAGAATACTATTTAATGCATCAATGTACTGATAAGACACAATTTAAAGCTACACTTGTATTAGGAGTTCATGCGGTTAAAGTATTCAATGGCTTTTGGTGTAAAACCAATATAGGTATTACCAGCTGCG
>ERZ773065.829-NODE-829-length-16526-cov-7.604760_pt1 | contig 16526 bp, 15 predicted proteins | sample MGYA00580623_ERZ773065 | MGnify/ENA primary metagenome ERZ773065 (study PRJEB29015, sample SAMEA2738017) | human oral metagenome | biome: human oral; feature: human-associated habitat; material: dental | place: China | collected 2047 ... | reverse complement strand
CCCGACGCTGGCTTCTCTCCTTGCCTGGCACGGCCCATACGGACTTTCACTCCACGGAGAACCCGGCTGATTTCGAGTCGAATATTCGTGAGATGCTCGGCTTGGAGTCGGCGATGCGAGTCGGGGTGGTGAAGGCACTGCATCATGCGATGGCACTCGACGGCGTGGATCCTGCGGGTTATTCGAAAGAGCCCGTCATGATTTGCGGTCATTCGCAGGGAGGAATGGTGGCGGTCGCCCTCGCTGCGCTGCCACCGCTAAAAGTAGGAGTTGACGTTGAGGCGATCCTCGCGACCGGTGCCCCTGCGAGGCGCATTCGTATTCGTGAAGATGTCACGATGGTGTCTGTTCAGCACGATCAGGATGTGATCCCCTCGATGGACGGCACTCCGGCGCGAGCCCCCGATCAACGCGTTCACGTGGGCCGCAGCCTCGTGCGCCCGAAGAAATCCCCCTTGTACTATGCGCATTCTTCTGCGACGTATACGGAGACGGTGCGCCACCTCGAACGGAAGGTGCGTGTGAATCCTTGGGGTCGGCTCGCGTCCTCAGTTGCAGCATTGACGGATTTCTTACCGCAGATTGACGAGGAGACCCGCGTCTTCTTCTACGAGGTGTGGCAAGAACTCCTCGAACCGACGAGGACGGACACGGAAGATGCGTTCGTTGCGCTTGATCGTGCGGAGGACTTCGAGCCGGTGGATTACCACATGGACTGGTCTCCGAAGCCTTTGATTACTCTTCCCGAGTTTTCAATGTCGGCGTTCGCTCCGTATTCGAGGCTTGTATCTGATTATGTGAAGAAAGTGGCGGACACTCCCAGGAGAATCCTGAAATCGATGAGAATCCCGAAAACGATCAGAATCGGCGGGCACAGGGCAGTGCCCGGGTTTGAGCGTTCGCAGGAAGCACGCCGGAAGGACATTCGATCATGACTCATTCGACGCCGGGTTCGTCCTGGCATGAGATTCTCCGCTGGACGCAGATGTCCACGCCGATCAACAAGGGGACCTTCTCTTCGGCGACGCGGAAGATCCCGCAGATCGCAAGTCCTTTGGTCATCGGCGCACTCGGCGTGGGGGCTCTTGGCGCGGGAATCGCCATGCAGGCAATGCGTCCTTCGAAGAGGAGTGGGCGTTCATCGCGTTTTCGCGCTCTCCTCCTTTCCAGCGTTGATGAGGCGCTTCGTGCACGTCTCGAAGAACTCGCACCTTCAATACCGCTTGAGGTGTCCGTCGAGGTCGGGGAGGGTTTCGGAAAGCCGGCTCTCGTGGCATTCGATATCTTTCTGCCGAAGGGCGGGGGTGTTAGCCCTGCGATCTTGTCCGAGTTGCTGGACGTGGCGACGAAGGCCGTGTGGGATAACCCGGAGCTCGCGCCCGTCGCGATTCGCGGACGCATCGTCACGTCCTTCGACGCTCCCGCTCGCGAGGACGCCGGGGGTTCGTGGGCTGGGCGAGCATGCAGTGACGAGGCCGGGCCGGAGCCGGAGTTAGCAGATTCGGGAAGCACAGCCGGGCCGACGTCGGCGGGCTCGGAAGAAGAGGTGACGAAGGAGGGCGGAAAGGCCGGAGTCCTCGTCCTCGCGGATATGACAGTCCTTGGCTTCCTCGACGAAACTGCCAGGCCGGAGGACCTCTTCGCTCGTTACGGTTCTCCAGCATCGGACCCGAGGTGGAGACCTTGAACTTCCCGGATATCCGCATTTTTTCGTTTTCACCTTGAGGGTGGCGCCTTTCTTCAGACCAGAAGCGAGGGGGTTTTTCTCAAAACACGAGCAGCACGATTGTTCTCAATCTGAGAGCCAGCTTCCTCAGCTTGAGAAGGTGCTTCCTCACTTCGGGGATGACACTTCTTCACCCCGGCAAGGGGAACGCTCCACAAGAATCTCACTTCAGCAATCACCAAGGAGACGAATGAACGACGAGACTTCGCAAAGCTTGGGCTCGACTGCCGCTCAGGCCCCCTCGCCCACTCCGGGAACTCCGCTCGGCCTCGGCCCCTCTTCAGGATGGTGGCGCAACGCCGTCGCCTACCAGGTGTACATTCGCTCCTTCAGAGACTCCGATGGGGATGGGATCGGAGACATTGAGGGCCTGCGCCAGTGCCTTCCCGAACTCGCTGATCTTGGCGTGAAGATCATCTGGATCAACCCCTGCTACCCCTCGCCTCAGCGCGATCACGGATACGATATCGCCGACTATCGTGCGATCAACCCCGAATACGGCAGCCTTGAGGGTTTCGAGCTCATGCTCGCCGAAGCTCACGCCCTCGGCATCCGAGTCATCATGGATATCGTCCCGAATCATGCATCCGTTGAGCACGCATGGTTCCACGAGGCGCTCGCCTCCGAACCGGGAAGCCCCGAAAGGGCCCGCTTCATCTTCACCGAGGGCGAGGACGGGGGCGAAACCCCTCCGAACACCTGGACTTCCGTATTCGGAGGGGGCGCGTGGCATCGCGTCGAGGACGGGCGCGAGAACCCGCAGTGGTACCTGCATCTTTTCGACTGGAGTCAGCCGGACTTCAACTGGCGAAACCCGCAGGTGCGTGAGGAGTTCCTCGAGATCCTCCGGTTCTGGTTCGAACGCGGTGTTGACGGTTTCCGCATCGACGTCGCACACGGACTGGTGAAACCGGCCAGGATTCCCCGCGGCGAGGGAGTCGGAGCTGAGGGACTGTGGGGCCGCCCAGAAGTCCATGAGATCTACGAGGAATGGCGCGCCCTTGCCGACTCCTACGAGGAGAAGAAGTACTTCATTGGTGAAGTGTGGGTGGATTCTGCTGAGAAGCTCGCCCGTTTCACCGAGCCGGGCCGATTGCACCAGTCCTTCGCTTTCGAGCTGCTCGTTCAACCCTGGTTCGCCTACCGTCTGCGTCGTTCAATTGAACGCGCTTTCGCTGTGGCGGGCGCCGAGGAGGGGCCTGCCTGGGCTTTGTCGAATCATGATGTGCATCGTGTGGTGACGCGCCTGGGGCAAGAGCAGGTTGATCGGGACCCGGATCCGAGGGACATGCTGGCTGATGCTCGTAGGCGTTGGCCGGTCGACGTGGAGTTGGGGGTGCGCCGCGCGAAGGCGGAGGCGGGGCTTCTTTTCGCCCTGCCGGGAACGGTCTACGTGTATCAGGGTGAGGAGCTCGGCTTGCCGGAGGTCCTTGATCTGCCGGATGAGCTTCGTCAGGACCCGATTTTCACGCGTACGGATGGCGCCGAGTTCGGTCGTGACGGATGCCGTGTCCCGATCCCGTGGAGTGCGTCGGGTTCTTCGATGGGTTTTGGGCCCGAGGGAGGGGCGAAGCCGTGGCTCCCTCAGCCCGACTCCTTCCGAGGTTGTGCGCGCGACCTTGAGAAGGCCGATCCGAACTCGATGCTCTCCTTGTACAAGAGGCTCAGCCGTTTGCGTCCCGAGCTTTTGGGTGGGGCGAGCCGAGTGGAGTGGATTGATGCGGTCCCTAAAGAGGTCGTGGCGTTTCGCGCTGGTTCTTTGGTGTGTGCGACGAATACTGCGGACGAGGAGCGAGAGGCTCCTCTTATCGAGGGCGCGAGCTTCCTGCTCAACACCGCTGATCTTGTGGATTCTTCGGGGTGCGGAGCAAAGGGCTCGGTCCTTCCGGCGAATTCGACGAGTTGGTGGCGCTTGGGCTGATCGTCCCAGTGCAAGGCCCTGAGGTGGGGGAGCCTCGGGGCCGTCGTCCTGAGAGCTTCCCCTGAGAACTCTCACTGTCAAGGCTCCCTCGGTCTCGGGCCCACCTTCGAACCCCATAGCGCAGGCCCTAGCTTCGGACCCTACCCTGGAAGCCCCGAGGAACCTCACCCCGAAGCTACTGCTGTCGGGGCCCCTCGTTCTCAGCGTTCGCGAGGAAGCACCCAGCGTGCGATCTGGGGGGCGGCGCCGATGTAGCTCGCAGGAGTCAATGCGAGCAGACGCTCCTCAACCTCGGCGGGAAGCCCCAGAGTAGAGATGAAATCACGCATCGCGGCAGCATCGACCTCCTGGCCGCGGGTTAGCTCCTTGAGACGCTCATAGGGGTTCGCCATCCCTGTGTGGCCCGCGATCGCGGCCGCGCGCATCGCTTGCTGCACCGCTTCACCGAGAATCGCCCAATTCGCGTCCAAATCTTCGGCCATGCGTTCCGCGTCGAGGTCGATGCCATCAAGGCCACGGACTAGGTTGGAGTAGGCGAGGATCGAATGCCCCAGGGCGATGCCGATATTGCGCTGCGTCGTCGAATCCGTGAGGTCTCGCTGCAGGCGCGAGGTGACGAGCGTCGAAGCGAGGGAATCGAGGAGGGCCCCGGACACTTCGAGGTTCGCTTCGGCGTTCTCGAAGCGGATCGGATTGACCTTATGGGGCATCGTGGAGGAGCCGGTCGAGCCTTGGGCTGCGAGGTTCTGATGAAAGTAGCCCATCGAAATGTAGGTCCAGCAATCGGTCGCGAGATTATGTGCAATGCGTCCGGCGCGGGCGACATCGGAATAGAGTTCCGCCTGCCAGTCGTGGGATTCGATCTGAGTGGTGATTGGATTCCAACTCAGACCCAGGCCCTCGACGAACTCGCGAGCGATCTTCGGCCAATCGGCGCCGGGAACGGACACGATATGCGCAGCCCAGGTGCCGGTCGCCCCGTTGATTTTGCCGAGGTATTCGCACGCTTCGACTCGGCGGATCTGGCGGGCGAAACGATGCGCGAAGACCGCCATCTCCTTGCCCATGGTGACGGGAGTGGCGGGTTGGCCGTGGGTGTGCGCGAGCATGGGGACATCGGCGCCAACCTCGCTCAGGCGGTGGAGACGATCGAGGAGGGCGCGCGCCGAGGGCAGCCACACCTGTTCGATCGCGGCTTTCACGGTGAGCGCATAGGCGAGGTTGTTGATGTCTTCGGAGGTGCAGAAGATGTGGACGACCTCGCGAAGACCCGGGAGGCAGGTGTTGGGGCCGAGGACGTGGGCGGCTTTGTCGAGGTGTTCGGCGATGAGGTATTCGACGGCCTTCACATCATGGCGGGTGGTGGCTTCGAAGTGTGCGAGGCGCCGGATCTCGGCCTCGGAGAAAGAACGAGGTAGGGCGCGCAGGTATTCGCGTTCGGCGTTGCTCAGGCTCGGGGCTCCGGGCAGGACCTCCTTGTCGAGGAGGTGGAGGAGCCATTCGATCTCGACGTGGACGCGCGCGCGGTTGAGACCGGCTTCAGAGAGGTGATTCGCGAGGGGTTCGACTGCGGTGCGGTAGCGACCGTCGAGAGGGGAGAGTGGCTCTCCGGAAGCTGCGAGGTCGGAGTAGCCGTGGGAGGGGGAGAACAGAGTGGACCAATCAGCGCTCATACTCCCATCATCCCAGACGCAGCAGGAGGGAGGGCGCGCCGCTCGTGCAGGAGGGGGCGCGCATTCGTGCGTTGCGCGCATCCGTGGGTTATACGAAGCGTCGAAGGATGCTCATGACCTCCGGCGCATAGGCGGCGCCGAATAGGTGGACGTGGATGGTGAGGATGTGGAGTTGGTGAAGGCCGATGCGATCACGCCAGCCATCGGCCAGGGCGGAGGCCTCGTCATAGGCGGCGAGGACTCTTTCGAGCATGGGGAAGCCGAAGACGGCGAGGGCGGCGAGGTCCTCCTCGGCGTGTCCGCCCTGAGCTGCGGGGTCGATGAGGACCGCACCGGAGGGGGTCCATATGACGTTGCCGTTCCACAAGTCGCCGTGCGTGCGTGCGGCCATGTGCCCGCAGGCGTGCTGGGCTTTATTGGGGCCCGGAGTCGGCAAAGTCGGCTCTGCGCCCCGGCTCTTCTCTTCGGGGAGGGGGCGCTGCTTCTCCCCTGCGAGGGTGCCTTCCTGTTCTCCGGCGAGAGGGCCTTGCCTCTCCCCGGTCTTGTCCCTGGTCGGAGCGCTTTCCTTCTCCCCAGTTTCATCCTTGGTGAGCGCGCCCTCGTGAAGGAGCTTCGGCTGTTCATGGTCGAACTCTCCGCTTGCGAGACGATCACACAGCATGCCCAGCGCTGTGCGCTGATCGGGGGTGAAGCCTGGCGAATCAATGTAGGGAAGGATCCGGTACTGCGCGTAGAACTCTCCCCAAGAGGCGGGTGCGCCCTCGTGGAGGAGAGGGAGTCGAGCCTCGCCCATCCACCCATCGCCCACGTGCCTGGGCGGAGGAGCGCCAAAATGCGGGGCACCTGCCGCGTGAGTGTGGGCGAGAGCTCGACCGAACTCTTCTGCCGCCGATGCGGTGGGCGAGACCCAGTGGAGGCGGGGCTCAGTGAGCCAGGTGCTTCCACTGTCGAGGACGGGAACGACCTGCGCGGCCTCGTCTGGAGTGTCGGCGAGCCACATGAGTCCCGTGACCTCATGGGAGATCCGTGAGGGCCTCGGATCCTTCTTCGTGAAGATCTGCATTCTTCCTCCCTCCGCGCCTTCATCCACAGGCATCGACTCGGCGCACGCTGGTCCACATCCTCCCATTGTCGAGCCTGATTGAAGAGGGCGAGTGGCTTAGCGTCACCTCAAAAGGGGAAGGAGAAAAGGATGAGCGCAGGGGTGCTGGTCGCGGCGCAAGACGCGCGGGACAACCTACGGATTGTCGCTGCAGAACTTGAAGGCGCTGTGTGCAGGCTCAGGCTTGAACGTTTCGACGGGTGGGAGGGCAACGCCGCACAAGGCGCACGCTCACGGCTCGTCGAGCTTTGCTCCATGCTGGAAAGCGCCAGAAGTCAGGCGGAATTCGCATTGAACGAGGCTGAGGCGCGGGTCCAATTCGTGGAGGATTCTCTCGCCGCTGCGGCCCTTGCGGGCGCAAGCTCTTCTGGGGGCGCGTTCTTCGGCTCAGGGTTTGCCTCCTTAGCGGATTCGGATGCCGAACTCTTCGGCGCGAGTGTGATGGGACGCTAAGAGATGCAGGCTTTTGGCCGATTCCTTGTGACGAACGGTGAGACCCAGGTCGATACGGAGGCTCTTTTCGCTGCTGCGGCTCGTCTTGAGGCTCTTGCCTGTGATCTTGAAGAGCTCGAATACCGTGCGCGCCGTGCTGGCGAGGATACCCTGGCGGCTTCGAGCGGGGACTTTACTGGCGCCTGGCAGACAAGGGCAGCCGCCGAGTCCGCCGAACAGGGAATCCTGACTGCCAGAGCCCGTTTGATTGAGCTCGTTGATTCTGTGAGGTTTGCGGCGAACCTGTATTGCGAAGCAGAGGCGCGTGCCCTGAGTCTGAGCGAGCCCCTCACTGACGGTGAATTGGCGCTACGGGGCATTGCGGGAATGTCCATGCTCTTTCCAGGTCCTGCGGGCGCAGGCGGGGTGTTGCTGAGTCTGCTCCTAAGCTCAAGAGGCCCCCGTTTTTCGGGTATCGACTTGAACCATCACCAGGCGGCCAGTAGTTACTTCGACTGGCTGGCACGCCTCGTTGCGACGGGGAGCAACGCGAGAATCGTGGCGGAGATCATGGAGTTCACTTCCGGCGCAGGCGATGGTTTCGCTGGAGTGCGCCTGCAGCGCGACCTCGCTGCGATCAGCCGGGCGCTCATGGATACTCCCTTCTGCGAGGAGGATGCGGGCGGGCTTCGAGGAACGAAAGAGGCTGCGGCACGGGTATCGTGGCTCTCCTCCTTCTTGGGCGCTTCCGTTTTCGGCGCGCCAAAGGGTGTTGAAGTGCGCAGCGGTCAGGGCCTTCCACCCGGCCGGGATCATGTCTTAGTGAATCCCGGAGGGGGTGTAAGCAGGGGGTTTGCCAAGACAGGGGAGACCAATCTGAGGGTTATTGATCTGCTCTCAAGCGCAAGCCTTGTTCCGGGAGGCACGAGAAGCCTCACCAGATTCGTGGGGCATCGACTCCCCCTTCCCGGGACAGGGCTTCCGACTCCCACTCCTGCGTCCTCGGTCCCCACACCAAAGGAACCGACGGCGCTTCTCGATCACCTGGCGAGCCTTGATGGTTCTGGCGATTCCGGCCAGTTCATGATCTTGCGCCATGAGACACCACTGGGGGATGGGACGAGCAGTAGATCGTGGAGCGTCGTTGTGCGCGGCACACAGAAATGGGGAGTTGGAGCTTCGAACCCGCAGGACATGCTCACGAACTTCCAGGGAGTCGGCGGCCTCGACACGGACCAAAAGCGCGCGGTTCTTGCCGCAATGGAGATGGCGGGGATTGACAAGGGTGAGCCGGTCGAGTTCGTCGGCCATTCTCAAGGGGGCATTGTTGCTGCGGACCTCGCCACCGATCAGACGCTCTGTCAGGACTATTCGGTCGTTTCCGCCCTGACTGCGGGCTCGCCAATCGCCGGGTCCGTCCCCGAAGGGAGTGTGCGCGTCCTTGCTCTTGAGAACACGAGGGACATTGTTCCCGGGCTGGATGGTGCGAATAATGCGCCCGGAGTCGTTACCGTCCACTTCGACGGGGAACCCTATATCCCCGAGGGGAAGGAAGGTGGGAAGGTCGTCGCCCACGACATCGGGCTGTACCGCAACGCACTCGCTGATCTTCAGGCAAGTGAGGGAGAAGAGCTCGCGGAGGTGAGGGCTTGGGAGGAGGCGCGAAGCTCTCGGATGGGGTTTTCTTCGAGGACGAGGACGAGGACGACGGCCTTCGTTTTCGACACTCAAAGGGTCGGCTACTGAAGAGGTCTCGTGACACCTCGTTGAAAAAGCCTCGCGACACCTCGCGCTTGAAAACGCAGACTGAGCCTGGGATGGAGATGGGCAAGAAACTGCGTAAGAGGGTGCGGAAAAGGAATCGCAGACCAAACTGCGCAAAAGGGTGCTGAAACGGAGTCGCGCAGCAGGGTGCTGAAAAGAAGTCTGTGAAGAAAGAGTGCGAGAGCGTGCTGAAGAAAAGTCTGTGAAGAACTAGTGCGAGAGCGTGCTGACAACAGGTCCCAGAACAGCTCGCGCAAGCGCGCTCAAGGGCTTAGTGCGCAGGTCAAACACCCTGTGGAGTGCTAACGTGTGCTGCGTGACACGGGGTGCCACTGGCTGAGAACACACCCGTTGAACCTGTCCAGATAATTCTGACGAAGGGATGTCGCATGATCACGCACGCGACCGCATCAACCGCACTCAACGCCGTTCGCGAGACCACTCCTCTGGTTTCTTGCATTACGAACTCGGTCGTCACGAACTTCACCGCGAACGCCCTGCTCGCAGTGGGAGCCGCACCGGCGATGGTTGACATCGTCGGCGAGGCCGGACCTTTCGCTTCGATCGCCTCCGCCCTACTCATCAACTTAGGAACCCCGACTCCTGAACAGCGTGAGGCAGCCAGACAGGCCGCGCGAGCCGCTCATGATGCGGGCGTCCCCTGGGTCCTTGACCCTGTGGCCGTGGGCGCACTCGTGCATCGCACCGCCCTCGCTCATGAGCTCCTCGACTTCAAGCCCGCTGTGATCCGGGGTAACGCCTCGGAGATCATCGCCTTGGCTGGCACTGGCATTGGGGGTCGCGGCGTGGATGCCTCTGACGAGGTTGATGCCGCACTTGACGCGGCCCGGGCCCTCGCGCAAAAGGCCGAGTGCATTGTCGCGATCTCTGGGGCGGTTGATGCGATCGTGTCCGTCTCTGAGATCCTCCGCGTCGGAGGTGGGGCCGAGATGCTGACGCGAGTGACCGGCGGTGGCTGCGCCCTCGGCGCTGTGATCGCCGCTTTCGTGAGCGCGGGCCGCACCAAGGGCCTGGGGGATCTGGAGTCCGTTGCCGCATGCCATATCGCCTACTCGGCTGCAGCTGAGCGCGCCGAGTCTCAGGCTGCAGGGCCCGGCACTTTCGCTCCGCTCTTCCTCGATGCCCTGTACTCGCTGGAAGGCGCCGAGCTGAAAAGGATCCCCCTGTCATGAGGAGCGCCCCTGATCTTCGCGTCTACTTCGTAACTGACGCGGGCCTGTGTGAAAGCGCGGGCCGCACGGTCCGTGAAACCGTTATCGCCGCAGTTGAGGGCGGCGCAACCTGCGTGCAGTTGCGCGCCAAGGACTCCGATGGGAGGCCCTTCCTTGAGGAAGTTCTCGAGGTCGCGAAAGCCGTTGGCGAGAAAGTCCCCGTGATCGTGAACGACCGCGTCGACGTGTTCCTCGCGGCCCGCGCCCTCGGAGCGCAGGTTGCTGGCGTGCACGTCGGTCAATCCGATCTACCCGCCTCCCTCGTGCGCACTCTCATCGGCGAGGACGCCTACCTTGGTTTGTCGATCGGCACTCAAGAGGAAGCACAGGCCGCCCGAGAGGAAGGGGCGGCCGACCACGTCGGCCTTTCCGTTCTGCGCACCACCGCGACAAAGACCGACACTCCTGATGTTCTCGGCTTCGAAGGCTGTGAACGCTTGAAGAGGATTGTCGGCATCCCGGCCGTCGCGATTGGTGGGGTCGGAGTCGACGACATGGCGCAGCTCGCGCGAATCGGCATTGACGGAGGGGCCATCGTGTCCGCGATCTGTTGCGCCCCTGACCCGGCTGCCACCGCAGCTCAACTACTTGCCCAGTGGAATGAAGGAGCACATGAATGACTAGGACCGTCACAGCTTTGACGATCGCAGGTTCTGACCCCTCGGGAGGCGCGGGCATTCAAGCGGACCTTAAGGCGATGAGTGCCAATGGCGCCTATGCGATGAGTGTCATTACCGCGCTCACCGCTCAGTCGACTCGTGGTGTCGCGGGAGTACATGCCGTGCCCCTGGATTTCGTTCGACTCCAACTCGGCACCGTCCTCGCTGATATTCGCCCTGATGCGACGAAGATTGGGATGCTCGCAACCGCCGAGCTTGCCGCCCTCGTCGCTGAGTATCTTCCGACCCTGGAGAACACGGTCCTCGACCCGGTGATGGTCGCGACCTCGGGCGATCCGCTCCTCGACCCGGATGCGCGGGCCGAGGTTCGTAGGCTCTGCACCCTTGTCGAGCTCATCACGCCGAACCTTTCCGAAGCGGCGGTCCTCCTCGAATGTGAACGCGCAAGGAACGTTGAGGAGATGATCGAGCAGGCGAAGGCTTTGCGCGAGCTTGGAGTCAAGCGCGCCCTCGTCAAGGGCGGGCACCTGGACGAAGATGCGAGTGATGTCTTCATCGACGAGGACGGGCCCCTTGTTTTGACGGGCCGCAGGATCGCCACGCACAACACTCATGGCACCGGCTGCACCCTCTCTTCGGCGATTGCGGCGCTGCGTCCTCGTCGTCACACATGGGTCGATGCCGTGAAGGACGCGAAGGCTTACCTCACGGAGGCGATTGCTCACGCCGATTCTCTTGGCGTTGGGCACGGGCACGGCCCCACTCACCATTTCCACGCGATCTGGCCCAAGGAGGAGCGATGAGTTTCACCGATGAACTGTGGCAGGGGATTGTCCCGATCCGTCAGGCGATTGAGGATCTTGATTTCCTCAGGGGCTTGGGTGAGGGGACTCTTTCACGCGAGCGCTTCGACTACTACATGCGTCAGGATGCGGGATACCTCGGGACTTATGCTCGGGCTCTTGCGGGGCTTGCCTCGATGGCGAGCGACCCGGATGACCTGGTGTTCTGGGCGGGCTGTGCGAGGGATTCGATCCTTGTTGAGCGTTCCTTACACGCCTCCCATGTGGAGGTTGACGGTTCCTTGGAGGTGTCGCCGACCTCGAGGGCGTATCAGAGTTTCCTCTTGGCCTGCCTCGCCTCGGGTGAGTATGCGGTCGCTGCGAGTGCGGTTCTGCCGTGTTTCTGGATCTACCAGAGCGTTGGGGATTCTCTGCTCGAAAAAGCCGGTGAGCTGGAGAATCACGCTTATGGGGATTGGATCGGCATGTACGCTGATCCGGCTTTCGCCGAGCAGACTATGATTGTTCGTTCGATTGTGGATCGTCTGGCCGAGCAGGTGTCAGAGGAGACGCGTGGGCGTATGCGTGAGGCCTTCGAGACGGCTTGTCGTTATGAGTGGATGTTCTGGGATGCGGCCTGGCGCATGGAGGCCTGGCCGATCTGAGCTGGGAGCGCTCAAGCTGCGCAGCAGCCGGGATGGGAGCGCTCAAGCTGCGCAGCAGCTGGGATGGGAGAAGCTCGGGTGAGCCGGGTGTCCGGGGGATCTGGGTGAGCTGGGGGTCCGGGTGAGCCGGGGTGTCCGGGGTGTCCGGGGGATCTGGGGTGCTGGCCCGCCGCGATCTGAGGCTCGCGAGCTTGCTGCAAGTCCGATCGCTGCCCCGGATGAGCATTTCGGGGAGTCCGTGGGGGTGCTCAAGCTGCGCAGCAGCCGGGGCTTTGCCTCGACCGCTGCGCAACCTGCTCCGGCGGCTCTCCGTCTTTGCGCGGTCTTTACGCGGGGATCGGTCGCTCCCTGTCTTGCTTCGGCGGCTCTCCGTCTTGTGACGCGAGGATCGGCGGCTCCCCGTCTTGCTTTGGTCGTTCCCCGTCTTGCCTCGACCGCTGCGCAGCTTGCTTCGGCGGCTCTCCGTCTTGACGTGCGGATCGGCGCCTCCTCACGTGTCCTTTTTCAGTCCTCCTTCTTCTTTGCACCGAACAAGCCCGCGACGAAAGAAGAGACGATCGCGGTGATGATCGCTCCGAAAAGGCAGGACAGGAAACCGCCCGTGGAGAAGGGGAAGCCGAGTTGTGTGGACAGCCAGCCCGTGAACTTGAAGAGGACCGAGTTCGTGACGATTGCGAAAAGCCCAAAGCTCAACAGGTAGAGCGGGAAAGTCAAGGTCTTCACGATCGGCTTGATGATGGAATTGACCCCGGTGAAAACAAGAGCGATCACTGCGAGGGTCAGGGCTGTTTCCGTCAGAGAGGCCCCTGAGGTGAAGGAAATATCGGGGATCAGGCGTGCGGACACCCAGATCCCTGCCATGGTTGCGAGAAGACGAAGAAGAAACTCCATGCCTCCACTGTCGCGCATTTTCTCGCTCCGCGCTCGCTGAGCGACGCTTCAACGCTCATGCTGGCCCACGCGAGGGCATGGGGTTGCCCCCTCCTCGCCCTTTGAGTGCTTGAACGCCCGCACTTCGGAAATCCTTCATCTCCTTCGGCGCTGTGCGCTAGGACTGAAGCATGAGCGAATTCCAGGTCCCGATCCGCCCCGCCGTCCGTAATCTCCCGCGTTACCGGCCGGGGAAGGCCGCGCCGGGAGCAATGAAACTCTCCTCGAATGAGATGGCGACCCCGCCCTCGGCCCCCATCCTCGAGGCGATGAGAAAAGCCCTTGAGAACGTGAACCGCTACCCGGATCTCATGGCAACGCCAGTGCGCGAGGCCATCGCCAAGCGTTTCAAGGTCCTTCCCGAGCAGGTCTGCGTCGGAACCGGCTCTTCTGCGCTCCTCCTCGCCGCCCTGTCGGCCGTGTGCTCGCCGGGAGCGAAAGTCGTCTACCCGTGGCGCTCCTTCGAGTCTTATCCGATTGCGATCCCCGCTTCGCACGCCGAAGGGGTTCCCGTTCCCCTCGACGAGGATGGGGGTCACGATGTTGAGGGGCTGGTGTGTGCAGCTCAGGATGCTACTGCCTTGATCCTGTGTTCGCCGAACAACCCGACGGGTCCTGTTCTGACTTTCGACACGATCCGGGACATTGTTGAGCGCGTTCCCGCATCTGTCCTCGTCCTCGTTGATGAGGCGTACATTGATTTCGCGAGCGATCCGCGCGTGTCGAGCGCGATCCCCCTGATTGAGGAGCATCCGAACGTCCTCGTTTTGCGGACTTTCTCGAAGGTGCATGCGCTCGCGGGAGTGCGGGTCGGGTATGCGATTGGGAATGCGGAGCTGATTGGCGCAATCCAGGCGGTGTCCGTTCCTTTTGGGGTGTCGAGTGTCGCGCAGGCAGCGGCTCTCGCTTCCCTTGAGGACGAGGCCGGGGTCCGTGCTTCGGCTCAGGCGGTCATTGCCGAGCGTGAACGCATGATCGCCGCGCTTCGCGAGGCGGGGCTTTCGGTGCCGGATTCTCAGGCGAACTTCTTCTTCCTTCCGGGCTTGGGTGCTGACTTTGTCGAAGCGTGTGTGGATGCGGGCCTCATCGTTCGTCCTTTCCCCGAGGGTGTTCGCGTGACGCTTGCCGATCCGCTAACGAATGATCGCTTCTTGGAGGTTGCGAGGCGCTTCGCGCGCTGAGGAGTGCCCATTGGGTGTTATTCGGTAGATCGAGGCTGCAGTGCTGGAGCTGCGGGGTGCGGTGCTGGAGCTGAGAACTGTTGTGGTGGGGCTGCGGGGTGCGGTGCTGGGGCTGCGAGCTGTCGTGGCGGAGCTGCGAGGTGCTGTGCTGGAGCTGAGAGTTGTCGTGGTGGGGCTGCGGGGTGCGGTGTTGGAAGTCCGAGCTGCTGTGCGTCAACGCCTCAGCCTCTTTGGGACATGCGTCCCCACGTTATGTGTTCGGCGAGGCTGAGGGGTGGTTGATGGCGCCGAGGTCATATTTGGGGTTTTCTGGATTGTTATGGGGTGGTGTTCGGGTGCCCACATTATGTGTTCGGCCTGGTCGAGGGGTGGTTGATGGCGCCGAGATCATATTTGGGGTTTTCTGGATTGCTATGGGGTGGTGTTCGGACGCCCACATTATGTGTTCGGCAAGGCTGAGGGGTGCTTGATGGCGCCGAGGTCATATTTGGGGTTTTCTGGATTGGTGTGGGGTGGTGTGCGGGCGCCCACATTATGTGTTCGGCATGGTCGAGGGGTGGTTGATGGCGCCGAGGTCATATTTGGGGTCCTTTGGGCGTTGCGGCTGCGAATGCTCCGCGCCACGGAGCTAGAAGGCTCGACGCTTCAACCTCGAAAAACCCTGGACACACCCGAAAATATCGCTCATTGTGGCCGATATCCTTCGGTTAAGGCCACAAGGGCTCGGCGTGGACGTAGGCTGCGAGGGTTTTGGTCGGCACCCAGGTCGCGAGGCCACAAGTCGGACAATAGGCGCAGACAAGTCGGATAATCCAAACTCAGACCTGGGGGTTTTCTTAAGGGGCTGAGGCGTACGGTTCGACTTGTGGACCGCCGCACCACCGCACGGGCGGCGCCGCACATTCTGACCGGTATTCCGACTTTTCCGCACCACAAAGCCAAAAAGTCCAGATCAAACCAACACGTTTTGTCCTATAACCCCTAATCTCATAAGCCCAACCTCACGACTTGGGGGCGGTTACGATGAGCAACCGCCCCTGAGCTTGAGCTCAGGGGCGGCGCAGAAAGTATGGAACGAGTTTGCGGTTGGACCCCGCATCAAGGCTGGGTAGTGGATCTGTGACCCGGCCCAGCAGGTGCTTGCTTCTAGCCTGAGGCTAAGGCATCCGCACTTACCTCGAGTGTAGTTTTTTTGCGTAGTTCTCGCAATGACTTTTCGTGACTGGTTTGGATCTGCAGCACTTCCGACGAGCAATCCTTGAAGTATGTCGATCCCAGTGAAGCAGCGATGTCTCGTGCCAAGCGTGCCTTCGGCGAGCTGTCGTCCAAGAAGGTTTCAATACCGCCATCTTCAATCTTCTTGCGCGCGTGGAATACTGCGCTAGCTACGAGGTCTGCAATCTGAAGTCCAGCGCATGTCCGTGAGTCGAGGCTCACTGCCGCTGCGATCCTCTTGTTTCCAAACCTCTCATTGATGTTGTGCATCAGGTGGTCTCCGTAAGACACTCCTTCCGGAACATCAATATGGTCAAGAAGTGCAACCGCGATCTCGCGTCGAGTGAGAAGGCCCCTGAGGAGTCGTTCAGTCGCGAATAGGTGTCCTTGCCATTGCGAGCGGCTGCTCCAGGGATCAAAGTGACGCTTGTCCAGAACGAAGGCCCCGAAGGTAACACCGCTGTTGACTACTTCCCGGAAGACTTCGCTGAGGATAGGTTCTGATCGTTTAGTGACTTTCGCAAATTTCAGTTCTTCTGCGGCAGCGAATCTGTGGCGGTCCCTGATCGCTTTAACTGTTCGAGTCAGGAGATCAGGATCGGTAGTGCGGACCGCGGCTGTGACGAAGAAATCACCGAGTGACCCTTTGGAACCGGCTTCATCAATGAAGTAGACAACGCCTTCCGCGCTTGTTGGAAGAATGATCTTCGGGGGCAACATTTGGATCTCCATTGAATTGGCGGGTACACCGGTAATGTGACGGCCCGAAGGTGTCAAGTGCTCGTCACCTCTCAACACCTTGTTAGCACTATGGGCACGTCCCGTCAGTTTCCTGAGGAGCGTTTCCGTCATCCTACTGGTCGGCACGGTGTCGCGTAGTGGAACTCCAAGGCAGTCTGTTGAGATGACATGGCTGGCGTGATTCCTTGGGGATTCCCGTGTCGGGAGCTTCTCATTTTGAGTGTCTCGGACACCAACCCCCCTGGGTAAGGCCTCAAGTCGGACAATGGGCGTAGACAAGTCGGATAATCCAAACTCAGACCTGGGGTTTCCTTAAGGGGCTGAGGCGTACGGTTCGACTTGTGGACCGCCGCACCACCGCGCCCGAGCGGCACCGCATATGCTGACCGGGATTTCGACTGTCCCGCACCACAAAGCCAAAAAGTCCAGATCAAACGAATACTTTCTGTCCCCACTTCGTTTTGGCCGTTATCCCGGTTTCACCGAGAACCGGCAAGCGATATTGAGACCTCGGACAGGTCAAGGCGCTGAGGTCGGGCACA
>ERZ773065.825-NODE-825-length-16593-cov-19.086044_pt1 | contig 16593 bp, 18 predicted proteins | sample MGYA00580623_ERZ773065 | MGnify/ENA primary metagenome ERZ773065 (study PRJEB29015, sample SAMEA2738017) | human oral metagenome | biome: human oral; feature: human-associated habitat; material: dental | place: China | collected 2047 ... | reverse complement strand
CGCCATTCGGCACGCATCGCTACCAATTTTACTTGTACGCGCTGGACACGACACTGGATTTACCAAGCGACACCAAGCCTAAAGAACTCATCGCCACCATCACGCCGCACATCATTAGCCAAGCTGTGCTAACTGGAAAGTTTGGCGTGTTGGATGTTTTGCGGCGGTGCTCGTGATTTAATTAATTCTGGGAATGTTATGGTCTTATTATTTAGCTTCCATTTTTCTCTGATATTTTTTACTAGCACTTTTCAAATGGGAGTTGTGATACTCGGCACTATCTTCTTCATTATCCAATTCCCCACCAAAGCTTGCTGATCGCCCGCGACGTTTCGATCCAAACAAGTACGCAAAATCTCCCTTAAACCGTTGAAAAGTAGCAAAGTCATCCCCCGTAGATCTATTATGTCCACTGTAACCCTGCTCCCAGGGCTTACGACCATACTCATCGAATGCATCATAAATACCATTCTTGAAACCAAAGATAGCTTCTGACCTATACTCAACACTTCGAGGATCTGGCATCAATAAGAGTCCATTGCCATACTTATTCCAGTCCGACTTTGATACAAACTTTTCAGGGTACAGCCACTCCTCTTTGCCAGCAGCAATGTACTGAAATGCACGACTTTTAATTATAAAGTTTATTTCACGAACTTCCTGCTCGCTAAGGCATCGATGCGTTTGAATATCGAGATACTTAAATATCGCTGGTCGTAAAGGATTCGGATTGGGTCGTCGACCAACACCAGACTGATACGGATTACGCACCCAAGATAAATTAGTTAGTATTAGGACTTTATCAAGAGAGAGCGGAAACAAAGTATGGCTAGCATGAAGTGTTATATCTGGATCATTAAAACCACGACACTGTCTATTTCTTGGACCAAGAAAACGATTATATACTGTAACGGGATGATCGGAGATTATGAATTTAGTATCTGATTGATCTGCATTAGCAATTTGCCAAACACACTCCGTCCAGATTGAACCATAAAGTTGCCGAAGCTGCATCATGTGACTTAATACAGTACTCCTATCATCTGACCCCACTTGCGCACCCAACCAACCGAGGCCTTTTGGAGTTCTTAGTTTTTGCGTGCTCATATACAGCATTAACGCCCTAAACATCTTACCATCCCAGTTAGGGTTTTGGTGGTCATATTTAGCGAAAAAATCAACTGCCCTTCTGCCATAGTCATCGATATTTCCAAAAAATATTTGTTCAATATCGGTATACTTAACCCCATTAAACCATCTCGCGTACAAATCGTCCTCCTTAAAACAAAGACGAGTCCCCTGTTTTTTGATGGCTCGTGATGGACGAGATACTCCCTGTGGATCAATGAACGGCATAGGTTTTAAATTGCAATAAAATAGCTCGTTATCAATCTGCCCATGAGGAATAAATCGTTTTTGATACCATTGTGGTACATAGTGGTTATTGACGTATTCTCTTGATATATACAATCCTCTTATCTCTACATATTGCACCTTCGTAGGCCTGAGAGTCAAGCCCAATTAATATTCAGAATCGCTCAGCAAACTGACTATTATAAATCTCAGCATAAAAGCCATTCTGCTTCAGCAGTTTGTCGCATTCACCTTGTTAAATTAACATCACTCTTATTCCTGATAATAAGAAAGGCTCTACTTAATCCCTTTAAGTGCATCTTTTATATTATCAGCTCGCCACATGTTAATTTTATTACCGTCTTTATCAACCTGAACAAACGTCGTTTGTACGGTTACCTGGTAACGCTCACGGAGCTCATTTTCAGTATCAAAATCAAGCTCAACAAAGACGACATTAGAAGGAATTAAATTTAGATTCGCGCGGGCATCAGCAGACACAACCTTGCACGCAAAACACCAATCAGTTTTAAAAAAATAAATTAATTTCCTATTTTTATATTTATCAATATTTTTGTGATATTCATCTTTTGTAATAAAATCACCCGAATTCTTATTCGACTCTCCTGGTTTTATTTGTATCAAATTTTTCATATTTTTGGGGTCAAAATTGGTAGGTTCAGGAGTATTTAGTTTAAAATAAACTGTAATTATACCAATAATACCCAAAAGTAAAATTATAATTATACCATTCCTTTTATTCATCAGGATTTAGTATATGTTTATTTTGCTAGTAGATCAAGAGTTGGTACAAAATAAGCTGAACAGCCCACGTAACCATGAGCTGTTCAAATATTTAAATTGGCTACATTTACTCTGTTTGATTTTGCTCTATATCAGTGATTTTACGTAAAATTGGTAACACTACCCAAATTCCAACTATCGCAACTACTAGGCTACCTATAACGATCGCAAAATAAAGTGGCGACAAACTAACTCTCACTGAAGATGAAAATGTTCTTAGAAAGACAACTGCGATCCATATACCAGATCCTGCCGCCAAAATTGAAGTGCTAACCAGCGGAATGACCGATTCAATTAATACAACTTTCTTCATTTGCCCAATTGTCATACCACCCAGCCTTAAAGTAAATAGAGACTTGCGGCGCTCGATTAACCCGCCAACAGTTGATACGATCAAGCTTGCTACCGCCACAAATGATGTAATGCCAATACCTATATAAGTTAAAGCTGCAAAACTAGATATAATAGAGCTTAAGATTGGTTTTTGAGCACGATTACCATCAGCAACGTAAGTCATACTTCCCTTATCCTCAACTTCAGATATAACAAAGCTACGTAATTTATCAATAGAGCTATCACTAGGAGTCATCAAAACAAGATAGCTTTCAGCCGAGATATTTTTTGGTAATTGATCTTTTTTAACAATCTTAACAGCGTCAACAACTTTGCCTGTAAAATTTATGTTAGCGAAATCTTCACTAGAAGCATTATTTGGGCACGAATGTTTTGTAAACTCCTGGAGTCTATTACAAGGTATTAAACTGCTATTATTTTCAAGCTCATATATTTTAGCAATTGATTTAATATAAGGTTGTTTTGCTAGTTTATCGCTAAAATTATTCCCTAAAGCGTTAGACATGACTATCGCCGTATCTGGTTTAAGTTGGGAATATCCGTTATCTTGGATTGATTTAACGCTTAAATCCTTAATACTACTGACTGATGCAAGATAAAAACTACCCGCAAACAATGCCAGCACTAAACCGCTAACACTTCTGAAAACCTTGCGTGAATGTCCTGATATTCTACGAGAAGATAGCAAAACTATGGCATTTCTCGTACGCAGGGCAAATAGCTGTGATATAAAGCCAGTGAGCCAGGCGCCTGCAAAAATCAAACCAAACATTACCAATAACACACCGCCTACTATAATAAGCAGAGGAGCCATACTACTAGCAGATTGATTTTTTATCCATGAAGCACCATTAGGTGTACTTAGCCATACAAATATACCAATACCAATTGCCAGAGGAATTACACGCCAGAAACGAGCCTTCTTATTGATCTTCTCGCGGCGGGCAACACCAAGTGGAGAAGTATGAATTTTGCGCATTCCCCACCAACTAGCAATCAAACTCAAGACAATAGTCAAAACCGACATAATTATATATTGAGGTAGCGATACGGTTAAGTCTTGTATCCAAAAATGTGCCCCATCAAATTCAAAATTACCAAGAAGAGGACAAACTCCTAAATAAACTAACGATCCTATGGCAATACCTACAGTAGTAGCGATAAATGACTCAAGTAGTGATACAGAATTTACCTGCTTTCGCGTAGCACCGATTAATCTTAAAGCAGCATAACGCTGTTCACGCTGAGCACTGCCAAGCTGTGTAGAAACAGATATAAACATTACAATTGGAAATAGTAATATAGTTCCACCTAGAGTAAACATAATCAATAAGAACATGTTTGTAAATAATTCGTTTTGCGACTTATTACTATTATCTATACTATATATATCTGCCGATGAAGGTGCTCCAGCTTTTTTAGCCTCATCCCATAGTTTAATATCTTCATCATTAGCACCTTTAATTACTTCTAATGCATCTGGGGAAGACGAGTATTTAGATGGTATAGTACCTAAATAGGTTGTGCCAAAACGTTGTTTAATATTTTCATCAGGATGCTCGCGAGCAACTTTTTCTAAGCCAGTAGATAGATAATATTCACCTTTTTTAGGGGTCTTTAAATCACTAAATTCAGGTGAATTATCGCCAGTAGCATGCATAACTATCTGAAAGATAGATTTATCACGCCACATTGATGTATTTCCAATTATAGCTGAATTAATACCAACCCTAAGCGGAGCAACTCCATTGATTGGCTTTTGAGCCTTTTTGGCAGCTTCACTCGCATACTGTCCAGGATTGGCAATACTAGACCAAGAACCTCGCTCATATCTAGATAACAATCCATTTATTCCAGAAATAAAGCTCAATAATATAACTGTGCCTAGTCCGATCGCAGAAACCATCAAGCCTAAACGCCCGATAGAGCGCCGGCTAGTTTTCTTAATTAATAGCCAAGATACACTCATTTATTTAGCTCCTATTTTGTGTGTTTGTTTTATAGATGGTGCTAATTTGCCAGATATTTGTCCATCGCGCACAATAATTTCCCTATCAGCATACGCAGCAATTGAAGGTTCGTGCGTAACCATTATTACAGTAGTTCCATTTTCTTTAGCCGTTTTGATAAATAATTCCATAACCTTTTCAGAATTTAAACTATCAAGCGATCCAGTTGGCTCATCTGCAAACAAGATTTTTGGCTCAATTACCATAGCGCGCGCAATAGCTACACGCTGAGCTTGACCACCAGATAACTCGCCTGGTAAATTATCTTCTTTACCCTGCAATCCAACCTTATGAATCCAACTTTTTGCAGCTTTATAAGCATCCTTGCGTTTAATTCCATTAAGTAAAAGGGGTAACGCCACATTATCATGAACACTAAGTTCCGATACAAGCTGTCCAAACTGAAAGACAAAACCAAATTCAGTTCGGCGAAGAATACTGCGGTCTTTATCATTTAGCTTATCTATGCGCTTGCCATCAAATACAATTTCACCACTATCTATATTAATAATTGAAGCTAGACTATGTAAAAGTGTAGACTTGCCAGAGCCGCTTGGACCCATAATTGCCAAAACTTCACCAGGATTCACATCTAGACTTACTCCTCTAAGAGCGTGAGTTTGACCAAAATTTTTCTTAATATTATAAGCACTGATAATTGGTTTTATAGGCATAATTCCTCCTTTAATTGTGTTAACCGCGAACTTGTCATATCTATCCACCTAAGATCTGCCTCTATGTGATACAAAGTATGGTCGATAAGTAGTGTAGTCGCTAAATCGCTTTCACGCCGACAGTTTGTTAATTGGCGCATTTTTTCAATATGAGCGTGGCGCTGAATATCTAAATACGAAGAGGCATTACCTTCACGTATTAGAGCCAGTACAACTTTAATATACATAGTAGCCTGTAAGTTTTGTGATGGAAGCTCTGGAGATTTTAACCACTCCTCGAGAGAGCGACTACCTTCTGGTGTTATTTCGTACTTTATACGCCCTGGACCCTTACTATCTTGGTTATTGTCTATAATTTCCCTAACCTTGCCATCACGCTTCAATCGAGACAATGTAGAATAGATTTGACCACTGAGAATAGGTTTATCCAAGCCAAAAAGCATGTCGTATCTCTTTTTTAGTTCATATCCATAGTTTGGCTGATCCGCCAAAAAACCGAGCAATGTATAATTAGCACTCATATTTATGAGTATACACCGAGTGTATACTTAATGCAAGATAATTATACACTCAGTTTATAGTTATATAAATTATTTGATATTCATAGTTTTTAAAATCATATTTATAAGATCTTCTTGTGATGTGTCATTTCTAATTAAAAATTCATTTTCAAAATCCAGATAATCCTTTTCTTTCCACCATCGGCGCATTTCCAATTCACCAAATTCATGAGCATTTGGCTTGGTAGCATGGCGGCGCATTGTTTATTCAAACGATATATCAAAATAATACACCAACTTATCGCCCTGAAAATCATTTAGTAGCTGACGCAGCATCGCGCCGTATTTTTTACTACTCAAAATACCTTCCAAAATCACCGTGTAGCCGACCTTGTTGCCATACATACATAGGTCATAAATCAGCTGAATTGCTGGATTATTTTTACTGTCTTTTATATGGAGAATTTCTCGGCGCACCATATCCTGCGACACCAGCATCGTGCCGTAACCCAGCTGACGCTGGAGCAAGCGCGCCGTGCTGGTTTTACCGCAACCAGAATTACCACGGAGAATGATTAGCGGATGAGAGGTCATCATGTGCGCTCCAATAAATCATAAGCGATGGCTGCTGACAGCGCCCGCATTTGACGAAGATTGTCGCCTGGCTGAAGCGGCGGTTTGAGACTGCGAATAAGATAAAAGCCAACAAATGCCGCTAACATCTCCGCATTGAGCTCGTCCAGCCATGGTGTTACATCTTGACCGTGCCGCGCCATATCGATTAGAAACTCCGTCGCACCAGACCCCTGAGGCGCATAGGAAGCCCAATTCCAATCGACCAATTTCAGCTCACCAGTTTGCGGATGAAACGCCAAGTTATCACTGCGAACATCACAATGATTAAAACAATTCTCTGGCTGCTTGGCGAATTGTTTGGTACGTACTGAAATATCGGCCAGTTCATCACCCCTATTCAGTAACTCTATCATTTTCTGGCAGCACCGCTGGTTGACTTCTGACTGCTCCGGTAATAATGTTCGGTAATTATCAATCAGCTGACGGCGAATATCAGCCTCGGCAATAATTCTATCAATGCCGTCATCCAAGCCAAGCTCCGCCGTCGTAAATGGCTGCAATTGCAATCCCTCAATCACCTCATGTGGCAAATCTGTTTGTTCCAGCTCTCGAGTTGCTGTTACTACCGCCGAAATATACCGCTTGGATACAGATTTTTCTGCTGGCGGCCGCCACAACCAGCCATCGGCTGACTTATAACTACTGGTCATCAGCACATATCCATCACCAGCTAGCTTAGCCCAATCGGCAACATATTGCGGGTGAAGTTTTTGCAGTAACCGCGTCACTTCATAATCTTTTTTCAGCCAAGCCAATTCCCGCTCGCCTTCGTCTGGCAACACATCAACATCAACCTCTTTGACAAAAATCGTCTTATCACCCGCCGATACCAAGGCGCGGCGATTACGCGAAAAGCCGCCACTGACTGGTGTAACTCGCAGATCAGAAGAGTCGATACCGAGTTCCGCTGCCACACAATACAGGGCATTGTCGGTTAGTAGTTTGTTATGGTTGGATAGGGTTTCCATATGGGAATTATAACATTTAAAATATACCTACTCTATTGCGCGATATAATCAGGCAGACCTATGCCAGGTCATATAACGTCAGTTTCCTTAATTATACTCCCGTATCTCGCCGATAAAATCCGAGTACCGCCACACCAAGAGCCACCAAACTCACACAAACTAAAACTATCAATTTCCCCAAGTCCAATCCGTCCATCAAAGTCCCCGGAATATTGTAGTAATGAATCAGCGACCAAACGTCGTAATCTTTCCAGCTTTCGATCAGTTTGGCAGTGATTGACAGGGCGTACATTGCTAGAAACATCAGACTACCAACGCCGACAGCCAGCCCTCGCCTACCTGTCACTGCCTGAGCGACAAAGGTGAGACTACCAAAACTAATCCCCAAAAACCACAAACTCACACAAGCCCCGACAACGTGCGCGAGATTTGGATGAAAATCAAACAGCGGACCGATGAACGCAATAGTCATACATAACAGCACGGGAGGAATCACCAATAACCCCGCCATCGCCGCATATTTTTGTAGCACTATCATCACGCGAGTCCGTCGACTAGCAAGCAGCAACTCCAGCGTGCCTGAATCTTCTTCTCGACCAATTACCCCAGCGCCCAAAATAATCGCCGTAATCACCACCCCGACCATCGCCACCAGTGGAAATAGCTCAATACTCAGCCAGCCTTCTGGCGTGGTGCCAATCGCCAAATCGCCAACCACCGCTTTCATGCTAGCCGGCATCATGCTGACAAACGGACTTAATTGATTGCTAAATTTATTGAACAGCGCCGAAAACAACACCGCCACAACACTAACACCAATACCCAAAAACAGCGGCAATTTGTAATTTTGCCGCACCGTCTGCCACATCATCGCCCTGCCTCCTCGCCTTCATAATAGTGCATAAATAATTCCTCTAGTTCTAACTCTGATTCGCGCAATAGTTTTGGTTGGTATTCGGCGATAAACGAGACAAACTCCGTCGCGTCGCCCTTGACGGTAAATTCGTATTCGTCGCCACGGTATTGAATGTCGGTGATGGACGGTAGTTTTCTGGCTGCCGCTAGGGACGGTTTTTTGGCAAAGGTCACAATATAGCGGTGCGTTGACAGGTGTTTCATGGTCGCAATATTTTCAATGGCTATCAATTTTCCATCACGAATAAAACCGGCACGGTGGCAAATTTTTTGCACTTCAGTCAGGTCGTGGCTGCTAACAAATACCGTCGAGCCTTGCTCAGAAACTTCGCGCACCAAATCGTAAAACACCTGCTTCATCAGCGGATCTAGCCCGCTGGTCGGCTCATCCAAAATCAATAGTTTCGGGCGGTGCATAAAAGCTTGAATCAGGCCAATCTTCTGACGATTACCCTTGGAAAGTTGATGAATCGGTCGATCCAGCGCCGCCTCAAAACGCCCAGCCAATTCATCAACATAGCGCCAATCAACCCTCCGACCCGTCTGTGCCAAAAACTTCAGCAATTTCCGACCAGTCATAGTTTCATATAGGGCGATGTCGCCCGCTAGATACCCAACCTGATCATGAAGGGCTGTTCGTTCCTTAGAATTCCGACCACCCAGCAACTCTACCCAGCCGTCCGTCGGCCTCAAGAAATCCATCACTGACCGAATCGTTGTACTTTTACCCGCACCATTCGGCCCAAGAAAACCAAACACCTCGCCTTCATGCAGCTCCAGCGATACATTGTTGACTGCCAGCTTATGACCAAAGCGCTTGGTCAGCCCGTGTAATATCAGCGGTGAAGTATCACTCATAACGACTCCTTTCATAGTCATTATTTGCTATGGTTTCAGTATATCGCATAGTAGGGGTTTATGCCACCAGATCAAAACGTAACTTTCTTTAACTGTAAGTAGTCTCAACCAACCAGCCTTCAGAAATGCAAGCTAAAGGTAGAGCCCTGACCTGTTTCGCTTTTAACGCTCAATTGATAACTGTTTTTATCAGCCACCGCCTTAGCGATAGCCAGTCCGAGTCCATAGCCCGAACCGTGCCCACGCGTGCGCGCTTCATCACTACGATAAAACCTGTCAAAAATTTTTGCCTGGTCTTGTTTGGCGATGCCAATACCTTGGTCGACGACTGAGAGAGTTTGCCCGTCCAGCCGAATCACTACCGTACTGCCTGGCGGTGAATATTTGATGGCGTTATCGATCAGCGTACCCAAAATTTGCGTCACCGCCGCGACCGTGACCACATGATTTACTGACGGTACTTGCATATCCAGCACTACTTGTTTTTTGTCGGACACCGGCTGATAGCGATCAACCGTGTCGCGGACAAGTTTCGCCATATCGACCACCTGTTTTTCAATCTGCTGATTATCGACTTGGGTAAGTTGCAACAAATTGTCCGTCAGCTCGCGCAATTTTTCAACCTCGTCAATGTTACGCTGAAACACCGCTCTCGCCTTTTTATCATCCAGCGTTTTTTTACGTAGCGCCACTTCGTTGGTGGTCATTAGCGCCGTCAGCGGGGTCCGCAGCTCGTGGCTAGCATCCGACACAAACTGCACCTGCGCCCGCATTGCCCGCTCAATCGGCTCGAGCGTCCTCCGCGCCAACAACAAACTCAACCAATACCCAACCAACAACATCACCCCGTTCAGCACTATCAATGACATAACGACCGACCCACGGGTTTCGCTATTGCGCTGCTCCAGGCGGCGACTAAACTGACGCTCGACGAGCTCTGGTGGTTGCTGAGCATGTTCGCCCGGCGGCAGCGGCCGATTTAATTGCACAGAAGTGATAGCATAAATAATCACGCTAAAGGCTAGCGGCAGCGTCATAATCACCGCCAGATAACTCAACGCCAAGCGCCGCACCCGTTGCTGTTTCATGATTTATCCTCCAGTTTATAACCAAAGCCAGGGACGGTGTGGATCAATTTTGAGCCGAATGGCTTATCGATTTTGCGCAGCAAAAACATGATGAATAATTCAACGTTGTTTGGCAAGACATCGGCATCAAAATCCCACACGTGCGAGATGATTTGCTCTTTGGACAAAACCTTGCCGGCGTTACGCATCAGATATTCCAAGACGCCGTATTCTTTGGCAGTTAGGCTAATTTCCTCTGAGGCGCGCGTTACTTTTTTCAAACTCGGATCAAGCGTCAAATCACCGACCCGCAAGACTTCTTCCAACTTCTCGTTTGGACGGCGCAACAAAGCGCGAATACGCGCCAACAACACCTCAAAACTAAACGGTTTCGCCAAATAATCATCAGCGCCCATGTCCAAGCCTTCGACAATATCCCGCTCGGCATCACGCGCCGTCAACATCAAAATCGGTGTCTGATTGCCGTCTTGACGTAGCGCCCGACAGACCTCATAGCCATTCATCTCCGGAAGCATCACGTCAAGAATAATCACATCGTACTCATCCGCCGTCGCCGTCCGATACCCCTCATCGCCATCATGCGCCACATCAACCGCATAGGCTTCATCTTCCAAGCCTTCTTTCAGCGACCGGGCAATGGCTACGTCGTCTTCTACTAGTAAAATTCTCATTAGCTAACCATCCTCTTTTTTGACTTTAGCACAGGTATCTGAAAATTTGCTTAAAGCACCCTGATCAAGGGTCGCCTAGTCGTCACAACGAATGATAATTTTAGTATCATCTCCCGCTACAACCTTGCACTTACCACCAACCAGATACGTAAACTTCGGGTCAGTGTGACCAAAATCCAGATTGACCACCACTGGAATCGTGGGATCGATCTTTTTCGAAAGGATGATATCGCTAATCATATCGTCAGTCGCCCGAGATTCGCCCTGGAAACGCCCAACTAAAATTGCTTTTACTTGACAAAAGAAAGGCTGTTGCATCAATGCCTGCACGTGACGCTCAAACGTTTCAGGAATTGAATCATAGCTATCGTCTTCAATGCATAAAATAATATCGCCTTCAATTTTCGGAAAATATTCCGTACCGTTCAACAAGTTTAGACTACACAAATTGCCACCAATCATTACTCCTTCAGCCGATCCACTCTGCACGACTCGCGACCCACTATTTTCCAAAGCTTGGCGCGGCGAAGCTTCGTCATAATCCCACGGAAGATCGTAAAATGTCTCCGATTGCTGAACGACAAACTCTGCCGGCTGATCTAAAAACAAACACCGCCGAAAATACTCCAACGAATAATTAGCCTCTGGCGGCAAACCAAAACAATAGAAATTTGGCATCGCATAAGTCACCAGCCCAGTTTTTGCTAAAATCGCATGATTGAGAACGGTGATGTCAGAAAAGCCACCAAAGATCTTCGGATTATCTTTAATAATTTGCCAGTTAATTTTACCAAGCAGCTGGTTGGAATTAAATCCGCCAATCGCCGCCAAAACACACTTCACGTTTTCGTCCATAAACGCTTCGTGCAAATCTTCAACCTTTTCGTCGTCCGCCGGACAGCCTCGCTGATTCCGAGAAAAAGCATTTTTACTAAACGTAACCTTTAGCCCCAGTGATTCTAACGCCGCTTTCGCCCGATCTAAAACTCTTTCGTCAATATCGCTCGCTGAGCGCGCCGGCGCAACTATTCTCACTTCATCACCTGACTTTAATTTATCTGGTATCATCCATTTCCTTTCCTAAAATTAATCAATCAAAAAACCTCCCGCAGGAGGCATAAAACAGCAACAAAACACCTCCTGCTTACACGTGAAGATGATGGTGATGTTGTGAAAATGATTTCGTCATGTAGATATTATAGCAAAGATTGGTTCAATAGAGGAATAAGATCCTTGACACTGTCAATAGTTTGCACATCGTCCGGCGACAATACGCCAGTGCATTCATCGTTGTTTTATATAAGATATTATATAATAGCCATTAGTCAATATATTGCCGAATTAATATATTTGCTTATTAATTTTTTGATTTAGGTAATCTTTAAAAGAAATAAATTCTGATAATTCTTTAGCTATATATTTACCAGACGACCATTCTGGAAAATCTTTTTTATGACAGTTATCATTAAACACATAGATACAATAATTAATAAAATTATCTCTAAAGCTCATATAAAAACCATCCTTGTCTACAAAAATCTTATCATAAACATTAAAAAAATCTCTTATGGAAAGTAGGTACTTAATATCTTTTGTCTTATAATAATGGCATAGAATACTCAGAATGAAGGTAAAGTCAAATAGCATATCTCCTTTAGAAGATAATCTATCTATAAAGATAACTCTATTATTATAAACTATTATGTTTTTTGTGTTTAAATCACCGTGAATCCTCGAAAAATAGTAGTTTTTTGATATAAAGGTTGCACTAGAATTAATATATCTTTTTTTGCAAGTATCTGCATAATTTTGTGATAAAATCCTATAATCCGCATGATTTTCTGATAATTTTCGAGCTAAATCAATCATGATTTTCTTCAGGTTCTGATAGTCTATATTTGTATTAATTATCTCACATAGGCTTATTCCTTTCTTATATCTATACACCAATACATAAAGGACAGGAATAGCTTTGGCGTGATATCTAAAGGTATTATATAGAAATGAATAATAAATAGTCTTAGCTATCGATTTATATGCTTTAATAACTACTAATTTTTTTATAATACAAACCATCTACTATATTGTATCAGTATTTCAATATTCAAGAAAAATGTTAGAATATTTATATGAAAGTAACTCTATTAATTGTTCGTCATGGACAAACAAATTTTAACCTTGAACATCGTATGGATGGCCTAAATGATACAATATTAACAGATAAGGGAATAAGGCAAGCAGAAGCGCTTGGTAATTTTCTCTCTAGATATAAAATAAATTTTGTCTACTCATCGCCTCTTTCTCGTGCCATAAAAACTGCCAAATCCATAATTAAATATCAAGTAGCCGATTTAATTATTAACTCTGTTGACAATTTTAAAGAAATTGATTGCGGTAAGTGCACTGGATTAACTAGAAGCGAAGTTGAAGTAAGATTTCCAGAGTTAATTAAAGAGTGGAATAAAAACACAGATCCTCCATTTCCTGATGGCGAGAACTTGCAAGACGTAGAATCTCGCGCTATTCCTATAGTAGAGAATATAGTTTCTAAACATTCTGGGAAAACCGTACTAATTTCTGGACATGGTTCATTGAATGTTGCAATTATTGGTTATTTCTTACAAATTCCACCAGCATTATGTTTTAAAATTCGTCAGGACAATTGTTGTGTAAATATTCTAGAATTTGAAGATGGTTTATTACATTTTGTACGGGGAATTAATATTGCACCGCAATAACAATCTACTATCGCTTAGTCTTATTGAAATCTACTTTCTGATATGAAATAATTCTGAATATACATAGTAGCGGTCCGATGCAGTTAACTATTGACTTAATTAAAATTGAAATATAACACAAACGATAGCTATTTCCCACTATTTTAGCTATATATCTATGTAGAAAAAATACATAAAACCAAACTTCTAAAGAAATAAATGACAATAGCCAATAATTAGCCTTGATTATAAAAATAAATATTGAACATATAACCATAATGGGACCCAATGCCCACATTAATATATGAAAATATCTAGCCACTAGCCTTAGATACAAAAGAGGTTTGTGAATTATTCTTTTCAGAAAACGAAAAGGTAAAATAAACTCCTCATAATACCATCTAGATGTCTGTGATATATTTCCAAGTAATGATTTTGGACAGGAACAGTGGTCAAAAAAAGGTATAAGTTGAATCTTTTTATTACTTAACGAGGATTTGTAGCCAAAATATAGATCTTCACCAACAGTCTTTTGGTTAAATGTTTGATTTGTTATCAGTCTTGTATTTAAAAATAGACCATGACCAACTAAATACATTATGTTGCCTCTTTTAGGATTTTTACTCCACCTGATCCATTGAGGTATTTCATAGCAAAAAGTCCATCTAGTCTGGAAGATAGCATTAGCTTTCGATAAGATTCCTAGTCTATCATAATTTGAGTTATATATACTTGGCATCTGTAATATATCAATTTCCCTTGAAGCGAATGCGACTCTTTCTAATCCTTTAGAATCTGGCTTTGAATCTGCATCAAATATGCCTATAAAATCATAATTATTTTTAATCCTGCTAAGTGCGTAATTTAATTGACTAGCCTTATAGCCATATTTCTTAGGGTAATGAATAATATAATCAGCGCCGATCTTTGAAATTATTATATCTTTTGTACTGTTAGATATACCTTCTTTATCTGTCGTTACATAATAAACGTCCAATTTCATTTTTACCCTAATTGATTCAAAATAAGCTATTGTCTCATTTATTATTAATTGTTCTTTAAAAACTGGAATAACCAAAGCTAAACGATTAACTTTGATCTCTTTAGTCTCTGTAGATACTGACTTCAAAAAAACTTTACTTACATGCACGCCCAAATAGTACCTAGTAATAATTATCATGAAGATAAATGATACTATAGCCCCAAATAAAATCATATTTTATTTAGTACTCCCGAATGCCACTAAATCGATAGATTTTTTGCCACACTTGTTTAGTCTATCTTTTTTCAATTTACTTAATTTTTCTTCTGTGGTCATTTCAGCATCGAGAATTATAGTATTTACGCCACTTAGACTCTCTAACAATGCAGTATATCCAACAATGGTATCCCTAAGGAAGATCTCATCTCTCCAAAACGACGCTAAAGCGACCCTACCTATTGAAATCTTAAAAAGCTGACGCTCAATAGAAATACTTGGATTCTCATATATGTATACAACTTTATCTGGTAATGTAAGTCTTCTTTCATCAAGTGCAATTTGATATTGATCAATAGTCCTATGAAAAGATTCTATCCCAGAAAATTTCTCATAGGCATATGCATAAACTAAATGTGTAAAAAATGACCTATCAAAATATCCATATGTATTATTAGTAATCCTATCCGATTCTCTATCGATAAACCATTCATTTATTTTCTCAATCTCGTCAGCATTTTTACCATCCCCAGGAAAACTATCCCTAGGTAAAACCCTACCCAATTCATGAACCACATGATTACCGTTTTCCTGTAAAGCTTTCGCGAGTAGAGATTTACCAGCACATGGTAATCCTTCTATAAATACTTTTCCCTGTTCCATTTATTCTTATATCTTTCCGCGTTTTCCAGAATTATTTTATTCACATCTAATCCTAATTCATTAAAAGTACTATGACAAAAGTGATAAACAAATAGATTTCTACATAAACCAATTTTAAAACCAAAGTCTTTAGCACGTTTACAAAAATCTACATCATCATAATTACCAATTCCAAAACTCTCATCTAAAAACCCAATCTTATTAATCACCTCCCTTTTTACCATCATACAATGACCATATACAAAATCTACTTCTTCAATATTAGAACCACTTTTATTCAATAGAAGTGCAAAATTATTTATAGATTCAAATGTAGGATACTGGCTAAAGGAAACTAACCGAACATCTTTCCTATTTCCAGAGTTATTTGTCAAAGGTGCTACGACATCAAATTTATTCAAGGCTTCCTTTAGACTAATTAACAACCTATTAGATAGTATTATATCGTTATTCGCAAATAGAACAAATGGAGACCGAGAAACCTCTAACCCCTGATTAATAGCTTTAACATAGCCTAGATTTTCTTTGTTAGTTATTATCCTGACGTTATTAATAATATCACCAATTTCTGAGAAAAATACTTTAGTATCTTCTCCCGAAGCATTATCTATAATTATCAAATTAAAGTCATCTTGACCTTCAAGGGATTTAATAAATAGTTTAGTTTTTTCGAGCAGATTCCAGACAGGAACAATTATATCAATCATAATGCCTATATTTTAACATGTTTAATGTCATACGACTCTACTATAAACATATAATGTTCTTATAAACTCATTTATCTGTCAGAAATTATAGATCTATAAATTATATTTTCTAAGACATATCCATAACATATCATCAGCCAGCCATCGCTTGCGCTTCCGGCCAAATTCGCTACACCAGCCGTTTGCCGCGCGTCGTTAGCTGCACCCAAGCGTCACCATAAGCCTGGTTGATCGCCATCAAACCTTTACGCCGCAAATCCGCCAGCACACACATCCCTGTCCAGCGCGGTATGCCCATTTGCGCTGCCAGCGTGGCTGCATCGTCACCGCCATCCTCATAGATTTGCTGCAACACCAGCGCTTCGTTGGTGGTTAAGATTGCTTCTTGTGATTGTATCGTCTCATACTCATCCTTTCTTATGATTATCGTGAGTATATGATAACCAGACGGTCTGTAATTTTGCTGTAAGCGCCGCTG
>ERZ773065.819-NODE-819-length-16638-cov-5.764940_pt1 | contig 16638 bp, 20 predicted proteins | sample MGYA00580623_ERZ773065 | MGnify/ENA primary metagenome ERZ773065 (study PRJEB29015, sample SAMEA2738017) | human oral metagenome | biome: human oral; feature: human-associated habitat; material: dental | place: China | collected 2047 ... | reverse complement strand
ATATATTAAAATATATTTAAAAATGTTATATAATATTAATATGGAAAACAAAATATATAAACCAAAAGAATTTGGCAAAATGATTAACAGAAGTGTCATAACACTTCAGAAATGGGACAGAGACGGCGTATTAAAGGCCCACCGAACCTCAACAAACAGGAGATATTATACCAATGAAGATTATTATAAAATAATGGGAATTCAGCCAGAAACTGAAAATCAAGTAAGTGAAGTTATTTTATATGCCAGAGTTTCTACCTATGGACAAAAAGAAAATTTGAAAAATCAAATTGAATATTTAGAAAAAATTGCAAAACAAAAAGGTTATTTAAACTATAGAATAATAACTGATATTGGCAGTGGATTAAATTATAAAAGAAAAGGATTTAATGAACTGCTAAAAAAAGAAAATCCGTTTATTTTAATTATTTCTAACGAGGACAGACTGATACGTTTTGGCTATGAATGGTTCGAGACGTTTATAAAAGAAAAAGGTTCACAAATAATTGTAGCAAATTCTAAAACAATGTCTTCTGAAGAAGAAATGATTGGAGACTTAATTTCAATAATTCATGTTTTCTCTTGCAGGGCTTATGGGTTAAAAAAATATAAGAATATTATTTTGGAGGATAAAGATGTCAATACTAATCAAAACAATTAAACAGTATTCTTTCCCTTTCCATAAAATAAAAAACGATAATTTTGAAAATTTAGAAAAGTTAGGTTATGAATTTAGGGATACCAAAAATTTCTTCTATTCAAGATTTTCTGGAATTTCCTATATTAACAAATTAAAGGATAAATATACAATCAAAAATGAAGTTATAAAAGAAAATTTAAAAAATATTTCAAAAATTCCAGCACGATATTGGAAAATTTGTCTTTCGCATGTTCTCGGCAATATAAAAACATTGCTTGAAAATACAAAGAAACTAATAAAAAAGGCAACGTATAATAATTCTAATCTTTCTGACAAGGACAGGCATTATATTTATACTGTTCTTAAATCATCTGAATACCTTGAGAATGTTTTAAGAAGAAAAAAGCTGTCTGACTATTTGTATGACAAATTCAAAATTAATCATAAAAAATTAAACAATCTCATAAGAAGATATTTCAGAAGATACAAAAATAAGACACCTTATTCTAAGAAAAATAATTTTCTCGTTCTTGACTCAGGACTTTATAAATATAAAGACGGTTTTTTAAAAATTTCCACTTTAAATAAAGGTAAAAGAATTGGTTTTAAAATGAAGGATAGAAGAGTTTTCAAAGGAAATCTTGCAATTAAATGGGATAATTGTTTAACTGTCTTTGGCACTAAAAAAATTGAAAGTAATACAATTTTTGAAACTGAAAATTCAGTTGCAATTGACAAAGGATATAAAAAACTTATAACAACTGATAAAAATACATTTTATGGAACCGAATACAGTTCGTTAAATAAAATTTTAATAGATAAGCAAGTCAAAAAATTAAAAAATAGAAGCAGATTGTTTCAAATTGCAAAAAGATATGAAGAAACTGGAAACTCTAAAAAAGCGGAAAATATTTTCAAGAATAATCTTGGAAAAATAAAGCAAAACATATTTACAATGAAACTAAGGAAGAGAAGTGAAAATTATATTAATAAGGAAGTCAATTATTTCTTTGATAAAGAAAAGCCTACTGAAATAATAAAAGAAGATTTAACGTGGGAAAGTTATAAAAACAAAAATAAAAAAGGTTTTAAAAATCAAATCAAACGCTGGGAAAAAGGAATTCTGGATAAAGCAATAGAATGGAAAGCCTTGCAGAAAAATATTAAGATAATAAATATAAATCCAGCATATACATCGCAGATTTGTCATATATGTGATGGCTTTGGTACAAGAAACGGAGAAAACTTTATTTGCCAATGTTGCCAAAATAGAATGAATGCTGATGTAAATGCAGCACACAACATAAGAAAAAGAAAAAATATTAAAGAAATAGATTTATATACTAATGCAAAAAAAGTAAAACAATATTATGAAAACTTAAAGAAATAAGTTCCTTGATCATAAAAGTTGATCTGAAAAGGTTGACTTTTTACCGCTTGATGGGTGCGGAGGTCCAGCGGAACTGATATAAAAAAACAAAAAAAAGAAGGCTGTCTTTATGGGCTTTGCCCTCTGCGCCAGCCTAGGCTTCACTGTCTATTTGGGATAGATGTATCTCCGTAGATACAAGTGCGAATTAACTTATTAATATGTTTTTATATGAAATAAGTAGCAGAGGATAGGGAAGTAGTCCCCTGTTTCTTTATAATTTTCTTGACATATAACAAATAATATGATACTATACATACATAAAAGATAAGAAAACAAAGGAGAAATTGATATGAAAAGAGCGATGATGTTAATGCTTCTTGCAAGTGTTTCAGGATATGGTGCAAGCCATCTGAAATATGTTGACGGGAAGACATATACTAGAAACGAAAAAGACTACATAATGTATAAGAAAAATACGGCAAGAAAGGCCAGCGCAAACGATCCGGTAGGAGTGTTTGACGGGACGCTTGACCTTGACGAGATAACAAGGCTTTCGGGACTTCCTGCCCCAAGGGTATGGTACTATCCTGGAGCTGAGAAGGCTCAGTTCCAGAAGGCTAGAAAGGACACTTCAAGCCCAAACCATCTTTCGACTATGTACAGGGCATTTGTAATGGGAGCGGGTGCTGACTGGACAGCTAAAAATTTTGGAAGAATGTACACCACTTCGCTTCAGGGGGAGAACCCTCTTGAGATGCCGTATGGAATAGCCCAAAGTTCACTGGCTATAACTAATGACTACAGCGGTCATATAACAGGGGAAGCCCCTTACTATGGGGACGTCATAAATGAGATGTCCGCAATACCTCTTGCAGGGAGAAGGATGCTTGACGCTGAATATACGGAAAATGGAAACCTGTTCATACAGGCGGCTGAGAACGAGGCCCCGGTCTCATCGGTGAACCTTCAGAAGAACAGCGGCAACACTAGGAGAAGCCTTGTGAACCTTGATAACTGGACGGCAGTTTCTTCGGGGTACGGGCCTGAGGCAAGAAAGCTTATGAGGGCTGAAAGCATAGTCGTGTACCAGCAGATCTGCGGTGGCTGGGGAAGAGGATGGAACGAAGGCTCTCCGTATTCTGGCAGCTGGATGGACGTTACAACTCCTGCATCAGGCAACACTGTCATGGACTTCTACGACAGGGAAGGCGGACTTAGGAACGGTAAGTTTGGCAAGATGGTTGAGCATGGATACGCAAAAAACAAATGTGTGGTTTCTTCCGAAAGAAGCGACGTTGCGTCGTTTCCTCTTCTTGCAAGGGCTCATTCAGTGCTTTCAAGCGGACAGGTGTGGAACGGCGAGAAGGTGACTAACGGGACGTCCTATGCGGCTCCGAAGGTTGCGGGGCTTGCGGCAAGGCTTCAGGAGAAGTTCCCTGGAATGAGCTACCATCAGATCAAGCAGGTGATACTTACTACAGCCTCAAGGAAAGAGGACAGGCTGTCGAGCTTTACCGGATGGGGAGCAGTAGACATTGACAAGGCAATGAGGGGGCCTTCAATGCTTAATGCCGGGCTTATAGAGGAAGAGAAGTTCTTTACCGGAATGTATGATAAAGTGATGGCTAAGGACGGTGTCAAGTTCTTCTGGGCTGAAGTTCCGGAAAACGTTATCTGGGAATGGAGCAACGACATACATACAGGGTTCAAGGCAAAGCCTTCAGGGTATGACGTGTTTGACATGGCTCTTACAGGGGAGGCCCCTGAGGGAAGGATAACAAGCGCAATGACAAGGGCTTCGGTCGTGGAAGGCGTGAACATTGCGAGATACGTCCCTGACGAGAAGAACTTCTACTACGACGTTAACGACATGGAGACAAGGGCAGGATTAAGAAAAGCTGGAAAAGGTGTCCTGAGAATTTCAGGCAAGCTTGACTACAGGGAAGTTACGCAGGTCCTTGAAGGGAAACTGGAGCTTTCGGGGGACTCTGAAAGCGAGATAAGGGTATTTTCAGGAGCTGCTTTTGAGGCCCTTGGGAAAAGATACATAAGAAGCCTTATCCTTGACGGCGGTAAGATAAGAATTTCAGGGGACGCAAGGATAGAGCATTTCGGAATTGACTCAGGCGATCTTGAAGTTTCAGGGAAAGTTTCGGTTGGAACTTTATACGTGAGGGACAAGGCAGAGGAAAGAAAATGGAGCTCCAAAGGAATTAAGTATGAAAAAGTAGTGTACAGGGGATTTGATCCGGTGGACGCACTTATAAATCCAAGAAAAGTTGCGAATGTGAGACATGAATACTTCATGAACGGGTTCTCTTCAAGCCCTCTTCTTTCAGGAATACAGGATATTGACAAGGACAGCATAATGGCAGGGATAAGAAAGAGATACGTAAGGAACTCCGAGTCTCCGTACAGGACATACGTTCCAGGATACAGGGACGGCGGATTTGCGGCTGACAGGGACAGGGACGCTGAACGTTTCAATCACAGATACTACCTAGGGGGTACGATGTGGTACATGGGGTTCGGATCCAACCTCGAAAGCACAGGCAAGGGCTGGAGAATGGTGAGCTGGACTGACGTGAAGGATAAGTTTAAAAGCTATGAATAAGGAAGGCTGAGGCTTTCCTTTTTTTATAGAAAAATTTTAAAAATATGTTGACAAATCCCATATAGTATGATACTATATATACAGATAAAAGAACAAGGAATAAAGGAGAAATAAAATGAAAGAATTGCATTTAATGTACAAGAATGAAAAATACAGCGTGAACATACAGGAATATGACGGTAAAATAAGAGTTTGGAAGGCTGTCGCTGAAGGGCTTTGCGAGGACGAGGCAAGAAGGATAGTTGAAAATGGAAGATATATGGACGGAAAAGTTATTTCGTATCCATACTCGCTTGCCTAGGGGATTTTTCCCTGGGGGGCAAAATAATTTTGAAGGAGAAGAAAAATGGACGCTGAAAGAAAGCTTGAGTTAATGAAGGAAGATCCAAGAAAAGCGGAAATGCTGCTTATTAGCCTTGAGGCAATTGCTGAAAGCTATGACGAGACAGTGAGGGGCGGAGAGACTGTAACACACTTTGTCCTTGAGGACAGGAACGTGTCAGTGCATTCTGAAGGGGACTGCCTTGGAGATGTGAGAAGGAAGGCTGAAAACATAAATTCGTACAGAATTGTAAGATTTTTTTAGAAAAAAATCTTAAAAAGTAGTTGACATAAAAACTAAATTATAGTATAATAGATACATAATAAGGAAGATAAAAAAATTAAAATATAAGGAGAGATTATTATGAACACAAGCACAATTATGGGAAGACTTACAAGGGATCCTGAATTAAAATACACTTCAGGAGGGAAAGCTTTTACAAGAATATCGGTTGCAGTTAAAAGACCTTACACTGCAGACAAGACAGACTTTATTGACGTGACTTTCTGGGAAAAGAGAGCAGAGGCTGTAGCTGAATACTTCAGAAAAGGGCACAGAATACTTGTTCAAGGCTTCATCACTACAAACATTAAGGATGAAAATAAATACGTGTCAGTTACAGGTACTGAATTTGAATTCATCGAAACTAAGGAGTCGGCAAGCAGCATGGGGCATTCAGAACACGGTGAGACAGCTTCCAAGAGTTTCAAGAGCACAGCGGGGAAGAACAAAGCGTTCGGAGCTGATGATGACTACGAAGAAGATGCGGAAGATGAAATGGAAGACGAAAACGACTTCCCTTTCTAGAAAATACGGCGGGCAGAAATGCCTGCTTTTTTTATTTTCTGTAAAAAGCAAATAAAAATAAGGGCTTTTAGGCCCTTGTTAAATTTTATATTTTTAAAAGTTTTTAAATTCATCTCCCACTTGTAAAAGTCGGAGACTTCTTGCTATCCTTTTGTTAAATTAAATGAGCAGTCTACAATATAGACCGCTCATCATCTTTACCGTTACAGGCTTTAATCTGTAAGTCATTGCCGCTATGGGCTTTTAATTCCTATAATAGATTATAGTCTATCTTGACAATTTTGTCAATATTTTTTTTGCTTAATTATCTATTTTATAGAAATTTCGCCGAAGAGAAGAAAAGAGGCTCGCACCCATTTCCTATTTATTTTCCTTTATGTCAGCCTTGATATAGTTCCCTTCAGCGTCCTTTGTGTATGAAGTTCCGAAGTATGCGTCAGCGAGCATGTCAAGCCCTATGGCGTTTAGCCTTCTTGCGTATTCTGGGCCTATGAACATCGCCTTGAGGTCCGCAAACCTTTCACGGCTCGCCTCAAGCTCCCTTTCAAGAGGCTTTTTAAGGACAGCTGCACCTCCGCCGTATATGAATATGGCTTCAAGCCCTGAGTTCATATTTCCGATGTACTTCTCGGCGTCACGTGCTATCTCGGCGGCAAATATTCCCGCCTCTTTTTCTACAGCCTGCCTTGAAGCTTCATGCTTTCTCCGGCTCATAGGCCCAGGCTCAGATATAAGGAACTCCGCAAGGGCCTTTCTGCCGTCATGAGGGTATCCCTCGTCCTTAAGCCTTTCAAGGCACAGGTCAAGCACAGTCCCGTATCCCTTGCTCATTGTCCCTGAAGCGTCAGGGGAGAGCCTTATGAGCCTTCTGCCGTCGCCCGGATCAGTTCCGTTGAACACTGGGAAGTTTACGGTTCCATCCCCTATGTCAATTCCAAGCACCTCAGTGGCATACTGGAAGTCCTTTCCTGAAAACCCTTCCTTTTTCAGGCTTTCCGGAACGAATGGGTCGAGGTCAATTCCGCCGTTGGATATTGCGAACTGCGCCGCCGCCCCTTCGGCTACAACCTTGACGTCCTCGAACTGCACCTCAACCCTTACCGGATTTGTGAAGTTGTGGAACGTTACAAGGTGAGTCCCCTTCATGAACGCCTGCGAGTACCCTTCCTTGAAGGCCCTGTATTCCGCTATCGGAAGGGCAAGGACAATTTTAGCCTTTGCCTGCACGGTTTTTTGCGGAAGCTTTCCTTTGGACTGGATGTAGGCGGACTTTAACGCCGCCCCTGCGACAGTTCCTATGGCAAGTATTGCTGAAAGCTCCTGCTTCGCCTTTGAGGCGTGGAACTTGTTCACGTCGAATGTTATCTGGTGCATTGTGGACTTTATCGCCCTTCTTCCGAACAGCATCCTTCTGCTTTCCCTTACCATTTCGCTTGTGATTGTAACGTCCATCTCGTTAAAGATGTCATTCATTACCTGGTCCACTGCCGGACCTTCAGCCTTGATGTCAGCTGACAGCGAGTATATTGAACATACGCTCGGCATGTCTGCCAGTATTGGCTCGTCTGCTCCGTGAAGCGAAGCCTTGAGGTATCCGTTCCCTGTGTCAAGGCCCCCTGTTACAACAATTTCTTCATTCATTCTTTATTACCTCCTTGATTTTTTTTATTCTTTTTTATCCAAAGCTTGCGATTAATTCCGCGGCTCTCCTGTCCATTTCCTGGGACTTGGGTGCTGGCTGTGTTTCAGGTTTCTCCTGCTTTACAGATATTTTTTCCTTTTCCCCAGGATCTTCTTTTTTTTCAGGCGAAACCTGTTCAGGCGTTTCCTGGTGAAAATTTTCTTCCTGCTCCTGCATTTTTGGGGCAGCTTTTCCTGCGTTCCCTGACATTGCCGAGATTATTTCGCCCAGCTCCATGTCCCTTGCGTCCCTGTTTCCGTGGACGCACTGGAACGCAAGTATTATCCTTGCCAGGCTCTCGCCCTTGCTCTTCTGTGAGGCGAGCCACTCTGCTACTGGCCTTCCTCCGCCTATGTAGACTCTCATTAAGGCGTCCTCCTTTCCGTTAGGCTTATCCAGATAATTATATAACGTGGGCTCACGTTTGTCAATAGCTGTCCTTTAAAAGATATATAATTTTTCCTTTGCAAAGGCTTTTTATGATCCTGATTTAGGCAGATGCTTTTTATTGGATAATTAAAGTAGATTTTATGAATAAAACTTATCTATGTTATATCCTTTTAAAGTCCTCTATATAGCCTTAGAATATATAAGGATAACTTTAGGAATAATTTCGGAAAAATATTGTCTTTATATGTCCTGTTCAATATATGGATATTATAAGGGGATATTTTAAGGACATTTATTTCCTGTATAAAGGATATGGATATTTAAAGGATAATAATCTTAATTCTTTAGGATTTATAAAGACTGGAAATTGAAAATTTTAAGGATTTTTTTAGGAACAGTTTACAATTTAATCCAGATGTGGTAAAATATTGAAAGAATAAAAAATGACTGGAAAGGGGGGCTTGGAATGAGGAATGAGCTTCTTAGGCAGGAGATCCTGGACTACATAAAAGAGCCCAGGACTGAAGCCGAAATATATGGAAAACTTGGGAAATACTTCCTTGAAGTTGAGATACTGAAGGCCCTTGAGGGCCTTGTGAATTCAGGGCTTGCAGTAAGGGACGGCAGCAAGTACAAAGCTGCTGAATAAGTTTTCGCAGGTGCTTGAACTGTCCTTTGCGGCATGCTATAATCTTCCGTGAAGGAGGGAATTATGAAAAATGATAACAAGAATGATATTGAGATTATCAGGGGCGGAATATTTGAAAGGTTCGCCCTTGCAAACAGGGAGGCGTCGGATGCGGGATCCAGGAGGACTGTAAGGCTTTCCGAGATGAGGTCGGAATACAACGACGTGCTGGTAATCCTTAAGGCAAGCTCAACCGTAAGGAAGAAATGCTTTGAGAGGGCCGAGAGGATGCTTTCGGGGCTTGGGCTTGACGTGAGGATAGGGCAGCCGTTTGCGCCGCTGTTCACCTTCTCCATGACCGAGAGTGGAAGGGAAGCTGTTCCTGGAAATGTGCCGAGGGAAATTTCTGACCTTGTGACCCTTGCCATGTGGGCGGAAATGAACTCACCGGAGAGGACGACGTTCATATTCGACGACCCGCTGTGCTCCATGGGGGAGAAGGCGAGGAAGGGATTTCTTGGTTCAGTAGTGGAGCCTCTGAGGGGCAAGGGGAACAGGTTTGTCGTTACCGCTCCTGAAGACCTTGCGAAGGATTTTGCTGAACTGTAAAAATATTTCTTGACATATAAAACAAAATATGTTAAGATTTCATTGTAATTTAAACTCCTTGCGTGCGCATGGCACGTTAGGTCTTTGTTTTTTATCTATTACAGGGAAGATTTTTCTTCCCTTTTTTTATTGAATAAAAAAAGGCCCAAGGCCTTTACCTCTGCATCCTTGCTGAGAATTCAGCCTCGATCCTGCTGTGTGCGACTGAAAGCGCGTTGACTATGCTTCCGTCCTTGACGCTCTCAACATCGCCTTTGTACCTTTCAAGCTCACGTCTTGCCCTTTCAAGCCCTGAAGCTGTTGCGGGAACCCTTATTCCTCTCTGCCTATGTTCAAGCTCGGCCCTCAGCCTTGGAGCGGTTATGTTCTCGAAGTTTTCCAGGGCTTCGCCTATTGATTTTATGCCCTTCCTTGACATCTCTATCCTGGCCTTGATCTCGGAAATTTCCCCCGTCCCCTTTCTGAGGTCGCTCTTTGCAGTCTCAAGAGCCTTTTCAAGTTCGGCCTTCATCTTCCTTGCCTCCCTTGACGTCACGACGAATGTTCCGCCCGCATGCTCGTATTCGACGGGGTGCCCGTCAATAGTGGACTGTATGTCGGGAAGGGTGAGCTCCCCTGAAAGCTCCCCTGTCTCGAACCATCTCTTCACCATGCTCTCTGCGGGGGACAGGGTCTCAAGGGCGCTGTATATCATGAGGTCAAGCTCGGCGACCTTCTCAAGGCTTCTCTCCAATGCCCTCTGCTCTCTGGCTGTGTCCCTTTTGACAGTAAGGTCGGACGGCTCGTCGAACGGGGTGCTCCCCCTCATGAAACCGGCCAGGCCCGTTCTCCTGTTCTCATTTATGTACTCGCTGTCGTAGCCGTTGAATATGTTGACTGCGTCAAGATACCTGGTGCAGAGCTCCTGGGCTTTTCTTCTTAGAAGCCTTGCGGTGTCCGCCCTCATGGGGCCTGAAGCCGCCCTTGCTATCTCGCTGTTGACCGATACCATTGTCCCCATGTCGTAGTAGCGCCTTCCTTCAGCCTTTACTTTCCTTACGGGCGCGTCCGAGACAGGGCATCCGTCTTCAGTACCGATTGAGATGTGATAGCCAGTCACGTCAAGAGGCACAGCCTTCCTTCCTGCCATCTTCGGGGCTACGTGGGTGTCGAAGGCGAACGGGGCCGGACGTTCTCCCGAAACCCTCTCCCATATCCTGTTCCTGCTGTGTATCGCCTTGAGCATTCCTGCGTCCGAGGACTTGATCTCTATGAACCTTGACAGCCTTGAGCTGCTCTCGTTCAGCTTTCTCAGCTCCTCCTCTATCTTTGTGTACGTGGTTACGTTCTGGGACATAAGCCTGCTTGCGGCGAGGTGCTCCCTGTAGGACATTCCTGCGTCCTTTGTCTCGGAGAAGGCCCTTGCGAGCATCTCGAAGTCCCGCCTTTCCGATGCGAGTATCTTCCTTGCCCCCATGCCGTTGAACCTCTGGGCCACTTCGCCCCTGAGATTTTCAGGAAGCCTGTCGAGGGCCTCGTTCATCGCTTCCACGTGGTACTGGGTCACGGCGTAGTAGAACGGCAGCTTCGTGAAGGGCGCCTTCTTCCCCTTCCTGATAAGCTCTTCAGGCGTGAGGTTCGGGTCTTCCAGAGTATTTGTGTCAAATCCCAGCGTGGAGATTACCATGTGGCAGTGCGGATGGCTTGAGGGCGTTCCGCCTTCCCCTGGCCTCTCCTTTTCAAGGACATGCACGGCGTAGCTTACCGGAAGCCTTGCGGGTTCGCCTTTTCCCTTGATTTCAGAGGCCCTTCTTATTTCGCCGTCCTCGATTGCCCAGTTGTCGTTTATCCTTGAGGCAATTCCGTTGACAACGTCCTCGTAGAGCCCCTTTGCGCCTGCGTCCCAGTCAGTCCCGTCCCTCTTTCTTGGAAGGTCGAAGGTTAAGGTCATTGCCCATCTCTCCCTCTTCCTTCCGAGCCTGCGGTACTCCTCAAAGAACTCCCTGTTGCCCCCGCTTTCCCTGAAGATGGCGGGTACGTTCATTTCCCCTGTCATTACTGCGTCGCCCCTTGCTGAGTATTCGCCCTCCCTCGCTATGTAGTCGAGCGTACCGGCGAGGCCCTTTGAGTTTGCGGCGCTCTTGTATCCGATCCTTATGAACGGCTTTGCCATTATATTTCCCCCTTTTTCCTTTAATGCTTATATATATGGAATTATAGCATATATCGGGAATAAAAAAAAGGAAGGCATAAGCCTTCCCTGCCTTATCTAGTAAATCTTGCCCAGTATCTGCGATGCTCCGTTTGGTATATTTTATATAATTTTCTCGCATTCTTTGCTATAAAGAAATCTAATATTTCGTAGTTTGTTTCTTCTGTTTCTTCTTTTCTTCTCAAGTTCCAGACGAACATTCTGTTGTTTCTTATTGTATAAATTAAGTTCCCGGTTTTGTAGTTTATATAACCTTTCTTATTTTTTACAATCTCATGATCTTCTCTTAAAATAATTTTTTCCATAAGGCTTTCCATTTCTTCCTTGTTCTCGATGTCGTAAAAACTTTCGAGACTGTTTAAAGTTTTGTAGAACAAATCAGCATTTTTAATTTCTGAAATATTGTTGAAGCCGTCAAAAATTTCCTTTTTCGTGCTAATTTTACCGTTGAAGAAGTAAAGGTCTTGCAATCTTATTATTTGTGAAAGCCCAAAAGCGTTTCTCCCTTCCTCTCTTCCAATGTATATCTCTAAAGCCCTGTCCTTTATTTTTATGTTTCCGTTGAAGCCTTTGAACATGTCAGGGCAGAAAATTTGACTTGCCAGGTCATTTTTAACTTCTTCGCTATATTTAGATAATTTTTCATTTGCCAGCTTTATAACATCCTCTTTCGTTAAATCTCCGCCGGTAACTTCAAATAAATTTATATCCCATTCCCCTGTCTTCGTGTCAACGGGTATCTCAAACCTCGCTGTTTCTCCCCATGTTTCTTTTATGTAATCGTGGGCTATTCTGTTGTCGGTTTTGTCGTAATAGTATGTATCATTTGTATAATGCAATATCAAAATTAAATCTTTTCCTCTCCCTGTTACTCCCGCAAACCAGTACGAAGGCTTTATTTTGCCTTTTTTTAGTTCCTTTTTTATGCTTTTTATTTCTCTTTCGCTTTTTGCTCTGCTTGCAAATCCTTCTTCTATCACTTCGCCCGTATCAAACATTTTATTTCTCCTTGTCTTCATTATTATGTAGATATTATAACATAATTTAGTTTTAAAGTCAATAACTATTTGGAGAATATTTGGAAAAATATTATGTTTCGGAATATAAATTAAAAAGGCCCGAGGGCCTTTCCTATTTAAAAGGTATCAATTTCTTCAAAGCATTCCACTAAATCATAATATTTTATTCTTTTTTCTTCAAGTTCTTCTTCTTTGTAGTTAGGATAGCGATTAATTTTCCACACAAATGTACTGATTATGAACATATGGACAATGAATATTGCTGTCAAGTTATTTATGAAACAGAAAAAGAAAATTCCTTGCTTGACTTAAACAAGGATGAGTAACAAAAGGCCCAGTTTGGCCTTTATTTTATTTTTCTTTTCAGTTCTTTCACTTCATAACTAAAACGTTCAAATATTTCATTATATTCAGGATTGTTTTCAAAACTTACAATTTTTTCATAAAATATTTTTCCAAGACGCTTTATTTCCATGCCAGTATCTAAAGGAATTTCAAGTTCTTTTAACAGACTGAAGCCTGCCTCATATAGATATTTTTTCCATATTTTTACAACATCTTCTGATATTTCTGTTATTTTTTTCCAGTCAATCAGATGTCCGTTTTTCATTGACAATTCAATATATCTTCCTAAAATTTTGGCAGGATTTGCAAATCCTGTTACTGATTTCTCCTTATATCCAAAGAAGTTCATTTTAGGCTCGCCGTCCCATCCTTCAAGCACTTCATATTCCGAATTGTATCCGTCTTTTTGTGGCAGAAGATTTAAAAGTTCTCTGAAACTTGCAGTTTTTCCACTTTCAAAATTCTCGTCTTCAAAATAGTAAAGAAACATTTTTAGTCCATAATGCATTACATCTTTTTCCATAAGATTATCTCCTTTATTCTTTTGTTTTTTACAAATATATATTATCACATTTCAGTTTGAAAGTCAACTACTTTTTGAAATTAACAAGATAAAAAAATTATCTTGTTTTGGACTGTTTTGCTTTTCTTGTATTTTCATCATTTCTGGTATCAGCTTTATTTTCAATAATCAATGAAAACGGATACCGGAAATTTGAAACGGAAACTGTTATTCAGCTTTGTGAAAGATGCTTCAGGTACTTTCCTGAAATCGAAGAAATAGAAATAATTCCTAATGAACTGAAGGAATTTGATGAACTCTTTATATAGAAATAACCAAGACAGGCTCTTCGATCCTTTTTATAATGCTTTGAAAATTTTAAAAAAGTTGTTGACTTTCAAACTGAAATGTGATAATATATATACAGAAAAAGAGATGAAGGAGAATAATATGGAAAGCATTAAAATTAAGGAAAGGAATGATAAATATGAAAAAAACAATCGGATATATGATTGAAAAGGGAAATCTTGCACCTAACAAGTCAAAGGCAAGTACAACTCATAAATTTCTATATACACTATGGAAAGTTACAGGTGTTCCAAAACAGGATATGAATTTTTACGAAAATCCTGATGGAAGTTATGACTGGCACTCTGATTATGAAAACGTTGAATATTATCCTGCGAAACAGAACATGGATCAGGAAATGGTTGATAATTTACGCAAAAAAGGCACTTTCTATAACAAAGAACTTTTGTAAGGCTCGCAAGGGGCTTATTTAATCGCTTCAAAATTATAAAAACCTCAAAAAAAGTTATTGACAAACGAACTTTGCTGTGATATAATAAATACATAATAAGATATGAAGGAGAATAAAAATGGAAATGATAAAATTTAATGAAAAATATGAAAACTATTTAAAAAAAATCGAAAAAGAAATGGAAGAAAAATATAACTTCCGTACAAATGCGAACTATTATTTGGACAAAAAAGGATACTGGCTGTTCTGGGACGAAAATGGAACTGAAGAAAAGTTTTACAATTTTCTAACTGAGCTTATGGACAAAAAAGTCCTTCGTGGAGTCAATTCGTCTTACCAGTACGACGACAACTTTGATACTTCTGAGTTTTATTTGTGGATCAACTTGCTGCCAATGGCAGAAAGCAAATTAAATGAACTGAAAGAAAAATATCCGCAATTTAACTTTGAAATTGACAAAGACTATACTTTCGGAACAACATATAATAAAGTTTACAAGAACTACTGGTGCAAAGATGAAATGGAAGAACTTTTGGAACTTCAAAAAACAGATCCTTTGCAATTAACAAGAGCAAATGAAGTTGGAATAAAGGAATACTTGGAAGAAAAAGAATTGATGGAAGAAGAAATAAAAAATGGGACAATAAATATTTTTGCTTCAATAAATCTGTACACAGAAGATGATAATGGATCAGAACATTGGGATACATTAATAAAATTACTAAAAGAAAATTTTTAAAATAGGCCTTCGGGCCTTTTATTTTTGCTCAAATTATGATATTATCTAAACAATGGCGATAATGCCATATACTTAATAACAGGAAGTGGTAAAAATGAAAAAACCAAAAATGGTAAATTATGACTTTTCCTTTGAAGCCTTTAATGCAAAACAGGAATTAATCCTGTTTTTTTATTTCAGCCATTCAATTCTCATCAATGTTATATAAAAGTCCTTATATTTTTTCTTAATCATATAATAAATTTCCTCAATGTCCTCAAATTCTCCATCAGGCCCATAGAATTGTGAAAAATCCCAATTTTTAGATGTTTCCATAATTATTCCGTCAGGAGTTATAAAAATCTTAGGTGTCAGCTCCCCATAGAACATAGGCTTGAACCCATCTACTTTCACAATATGCTTTCCATTTTTCGAGAACATTCTGCATAAATGCTCGTCGTCAGGATTTTCAAGGCATACAGGAATAAAAGTTTCAAACGTTTCCTCTGTCCCTTTTTTGCTGTATCTTCTTATAATCTTTTCAAGTTCTTCTTTCTCTCCGTTCTTAGTAATAATTAAGCCGGTCGCTATCATTATAATTACCTTCTTTCCTTATTTTATAACTTATATTAACATATTTTGGTTTTAAAGTCAACAATAATATCGTGAAAATCAACTAAAAATTGTTGTTTTTAAATAAAATTTATGTTATAATCAATACAGATAAAAAACTAAAAAGGAGAAAAAATATGGGAAAGGAATTTCCTGAAAATATTAAAACAAAAGATCAACTTATTGAAAATAAAAATAATAAATATGTTTTCTAACTCTTCATTTCGTGATATAATAATAAATAACTATGAAAATTTGAAAGGATGATAAAATATGAGTTTACCAAAATGTCCAAAATGTGGATCGGAATACGTTTATGAGGATGGAAATATGCTAGTTTGCCCAGAATGCTTTTACGAATGGGCAGAAACTGAAGAAGAAAGCAGTGATGAAGCTGTAGTAAAAGATGCAAACGGAAATATCTTGCAAAATGGAGATAATGTTACGATTATAAAGGATTTAAAAGTAAAAGGTGCTTCATCAGATTTAAAGAGAGGGACAAAAGTTAAAAATATAAGATTGATTAACGATGGAATTCATAATATCGACTGTAAAATAGATGGTTTTGGTGCAATGAAACTAAAATCGGAATTTGTTAAAAAAATATAAAAAACAGAATTGGAGAAAGAATGAAGTCAGGATTTATAACAATTGTTGGGCGTCCGAATGTTGGGAAGTCTACGCTTATGAATAAGCTTGTGAAAGAAAAAGTTGCGATTGTGTCGGATAAGGCTGGGACGACTAGGGATCAGATAAAAGGGATTGTAAATATTGGAGAAAATCAGTTTATATTTGTAGATACGCCAGGGATTCACAAACCTAAACATTTACTTGGGGAGCACATGACTAATGTGGCACTAGAAGCACTTGAAAATGTGGATTTGATAATGTTTATGCTGGATGGGACACAGGAAATTTCAACTGGGGATATGTTTGTTAATGAAAATGTGCGAAGTGTAAATACACCAATTGTACTTGTTATTAACAAAATTGATAAAATGACGGATGAGGAAATTGAGGAGAAGAAAAAGGAAATTCGTGAAAAATTGGGAGAATTTGATGAAATAATAACTCTTACGGCGGAATATGCGATTGGGATTCATAAGATATTTGAAGTTGCTGAGAAATATTTGTCAAATGATGTGTGGTTTTATCCAGAAGATTACTATACAGATTTGCCAGTAAATAAAATTGTTGTGGAAACAGTAAGAGAAAAAATTTTACATCATACGAAAGATGAAATTCCGCATAGTGTAGCTGTGGAGATTATTAATGTAGAAACAAAGCCTACAATTAGAAAATATGATATAAATATTTATGTTGAAAGAGATAGCCAAAAAGGAATTATTATTGGAAAAGATGGGGCTATGCTTAAGAAAATTGGGATAGAGGCTAGACGTGAGATTGAGCATTTGATTGATTTGAAGG
>ERZ773065.818-NODE-818-length-16638-cov-7.134837_pt1 | contig 16638 bp, 22 predicted proteins | sample MGYA00580623_ERZ773065 | MGnify/ENA primary metagenome ERZ773065 (study PRJEB29015, sample SAMEA2738017) | human oral metagenome | biome: human oral; feature: human-associated habitat; material: dental | place: China | collected 2047 ... | reverse complement strand
GAAAAAATAAAAAACAAAATAAAAGTTATCCATTTTAAATACTGGAACTTGAAAAAGTCGAGAGCATTTAAGAAAATGAAGCTGAATAAATTTCAGATGAGACTCGAACAGCTTAAATGGGAAATAGAAACAGGACATTATAAATTATGTTTTGGGACTAAAAAACTTCTGCAAACTAATAAGACTGAATTTTATTTACAAAGGGACAGTCAAATGTCATATATTGGAAGCAAAGAGGAAACAGGAAGAAATCAAATGTTCCAGTTAAGTTATAACAATAGAAATAATCAGTTTGACATCAAATTAAGAAAAGATTTCGGACTAGATGTAGAAACTAAATATGTATTTGGGAAATGTTATTTTAATAACCACAAAAACAGATTGATAGACGCATTGGAAACTAAAAACTCAACTCCATTGACTTATTCCATAATTCGTAAAAATGGCAGGTATTATCTGCATTGCACTTTTGAATACAGAATTGAGGATAAAAGTGATTTTTTAACAAGAAAAACTTATGGAACGATTGGAATTGACTTCAATAAAGGATTTTTGACAATTTCTGAAATAGACAGGAATGGTAATCTTGTTAAAACAGATATTTTAAAATACCGTTTTGGAAAAGGAAATAAAACAAAATCAGATTTAGAAAGCTGTATATCAGCAATATTAAAAAGAAGTTTAGAAACAGGAAAGGATGTATGCTTTGAAGATTTGAACTTCAATGATAAGAAATCTAAGGCATCAAAAGGTAAAACTGACAAAGGCAAGAAATATAATAATATGCTGCATACTTTGGCATATTCACTATATGATAAATTAATAACTAATATGGCTTTTAGAAATAAAGTAGGGATTATAAAGGTAAATCCGGCATGGACTAGCTGGATTGCAAAGAATAAATTTTGTGACAGAATGAAACTAAATATACACATTGGAGCTTCGTTTGTAATAGCGAGACGTGGCTTAGGGATTAAAGATACAATATAAAACTTATATTCTGGATAAACTTGTATCCGTCCAAGAGAATGGGGCAAGTCACTTTACGGAATATGTTCTGCAAGGTATGAACGTCAGTGACTGCTTTACAGAATTAATATAAGTAACACATTTTGGGATTGCCAAAGGCTTACATATAAGTGAAATCCTGAAGTGCTAGGATAACCGTACATCCTTTAACATATTTTATGTTATAAAAGTAATCTCGAATAGCTTTAGTTAGCTTTTCGAGTTACGGAAGGTGAAGATATGGAATATACAGAAGAAATGCACAGGATCTTGAAAGAGGAATGAACAACTACCGCAGCTACGTCGCCAAATATTCGGGAAAGTATCCTGAAGAGACGCTTAAACTTGAAAAGGAGGATGTGAAATGATTAAGAAAAATAAAAAACTGGAAGAACCTGGAGACAAAGCAAGAAAAACTTTGGCCTGTCCGTACACGAGGCAGAAGCATTCCGAGTTTCTGGAAATAGTCAAGAATAACAAGCCGGATCCTCTTGAAAGGAACGAACCCTTAATCAGCTCCTGCTGGATAATGCTGTCAATTGGCTTTGGAATTGCAGCTCCTTTCATTTACAAAAATGGATTTGAGCAAATTCATGCAGTGGAAGGAATTGTCAAAGCAGTTTTATTAACATTTTTTTCATTTATCAGTTTTTTTAGTATTGGAGGAATTGCCGCGCTGCTTCTTTATATGTGTCTCGGACTTTTAAAAAAAAGAAGAATTGCAAGGAAGGCAGAACTTCTGTTTCCACAGTTTTCATTAAAAAGACGCATGGAACTGCTTGAAAAATGTTGTGAAGATGCAAAAGGGCCTTTTTCTTCTGACGGCGAGCTTCTTTATGAAATGTTCAAGTCCCGTTACCAGAATATGGTATTTGATGCGGCGGCAGAAGAGATACTGAGAGCTGAAAGGCGTAAAAAATTTAATGAATTTATAGCCCGGAAGAAGAAAGCCCTTAAACAGCTTCCAAAAACCTCGGAAAAAGTATGGGAAATTATTGAAGAAAGGAAAAGGGCGGCCCAGGAGGCGGCGGAAAATTTCGTTCAGGAAAGAAAAGAAAGAAAACTGCAGGAACTCAAGGAGAAGAAGGAGCAGGAAAAAGCGGAGATTGAAAGGATGGAGAAATATCTCGAAAAAAATTCCATTGACCTACGCCTTGACCTGAGAAAGGAGAAAACGGATGAAAAAATATGACAGGGAAACGCATGAAAAACTTCTGAAAATTATTTCAGGAAGAGATAAGAGAAAAATGAGGATAAAGGTGATTTCCAATGCAGGCATGGCCCTTCTTATGCTTTCATTCCCATTTTTTCTTCATGAAAAAGCAAACATCTTTATGACTTCCTATAAAATTTTTGTTGCAGAAATATTTTCGCTCCTTACAGTTTTATATATGAACTCTGCAATTTTTCCTGAAAATGATGAACTGATAAGCCGAAAGGAAATTTCAGACATCAGGAAAACTCTTTCGCAATTTCTGGAAAAGGAAGAGGTATCATGGCTTTCAGGGGAAACTTTTATTGAAAATGCAGAAAGAAGCACCAAAAACATTGAAATTTTCAGAGCCTTTAGCAAGCTCCGCAGGGAAGTGTGGTTAAACGTCCCTGAACATTTTGAGGACGAGATCTTCTACGAGAGGATGAAAAAGTTTTTTGAAAAAATTCCTTGCGAGCTTAAAGAGATGAAAAAGGAGAAACTGGAACTTATAAGGCGTAGCAGAAAACGTGAAAGAAAAAGAAGGATACATTTGTTCAGGAAATTAAGGGAACTTAGGCTGGAAGACGGAAAAGAGGTGAAAAATGATTAAGAAATATGACAGGAAGACACATTCGGAGTTCATAAAAAAATTCAGGAAATTATATGATCCTAAAAAATGGGATAAAATTGTAAAGGACAATGCAGAAACATATATTAAGCATGGGAAATTTCAAAAAGAATTTATATCCGGAACTGCATTGACATTTTTTGTTTCAATTATGACAGCGCCTTTCATCTTGTATTTAAAAATTATTCTCGCGTCAACAATACTTGTGCTGCTGAATGTCACGCTTTTCATCGGAATAATAGCCTTCCCGCTTATATGCCACTACCTGCTTAACAGGAAAGTTCAGTTTAAGAAGGAAGTAAGGAAAATCTTCGGAAAAGAAACTGAACATGTTCTGGGGAAGGGATCGGCTGGACACTCGTCCATATATCAGAAAACATTGTCCTTCATCCAGGAAGTAAATAGGCAGGATATACCCGAGGATATGAGAGAGGAGGCCCTGTACCTCAGAATGAAGCACTACATAGAGGTGGAATATCCCCAGTCAGTCAGGGAAATGGAAAAAGAAAGGGAACGACAGCTGGAAAACTACAGCAAATATATCTCTGAATTTCTTCCGGTGGATCTTGACCTTGAGAAAGGAAGTGAGAAATAATGATAAATCATCCATATACAAGGGAGAAGCATGAAAGGCTGAGAGAAGCCGTTAAAAAGTTTCAGGAAGTCTCAAGGCCCTGGAACAGGCCCCTGGCATCAGGACTTAATTATCTTGGCACAATTCCTCCGGCGATAATTTCTGTTTTCTTTTTCGGAAAGCTGTTAAAAAGGGCAAATTTAATAAGCGGATTTTTATTTGGGTTAATTTCCGTAGCCTTGTTCAACTTTATTTCCACAGTGCTAATTTACAGTGTAATATTAATTCCAAGGCTGAGGGGTCTTAAATATTTCAGGGAAGCCCTTGAGATATTTCCTGAACTGGACGGAAAACTAAAATATGCAAGCCTCTTTGTGAAAGAATGCTCGAAAATCAGAAAGAGGTTCCAGAATGATGAGGAAAGAATGTTCATCTTCTATAAGGATATATATGAGGAAATAATGAATAAAAAGGCAAGGGAAGAGATTTCGGACATCAGGCTGCGCCTTCGTATGAGGCACGAACTTGAAAATCTTGTTATCTTGCTGAAAAGTCTTGGCAAAATTCCGGCTATAATTTTCAGAGGCTTGAAAAGAATGAACCTGGAATTCCAAAATAAGAAAAGGAAGAAAAAAGTTGAAGCGCAAGAGCAGGAAAAAAATGAAAGAAGCCTGAAGGTTGAACAGATGAACAGATACCTTGAGGAAAATTCGCTTCCGCAAAGGCTTGACTTCAGTAAGGAGGAAGAAAATGTACACTAGGGAAACCCACGAATTGCTCTGCGGAACCATATTCAGAAAGCGGACAGCTTTTGAAGCTGCTGAAAAAGCATCAAATATAGCACATGCAGGACTGCTTCTTGCATTTTTCCTGGGCGGAATATTAACACTTGGACCGATGGGCTATGAAAGGCTGGTTGATGTTTCCATTGCCTTCATTGTGATAATCATGTTCAGCGGAATTTTTGCACAAAGTTTTTTCGAAAAGCTTGACGAAAAGGGGATTTCTGTTGAAATTTCTGAGCTGAGAAGCGTTCTTGGGCAGTTCCTTTCGGAAAATGAAGTGAACTATCTTCTCGGAACTGGCCGCCTTTCTGGAAAAATTCGGCTAAAGTCCCTTGAAATTTTCAGCGTATACAACGAATTGAAGACTGAAGTGCAGGAGAATGTTCCGGAGGATATGGAAGACGAGATATTTTTTGAAAGGATGCAGAAATATTACAGGGAGCTTCCCGAAATCATGGAAAATGAAAAAAATTATGAAATAGACTTGGGAAAGGAAGACCTTCTCTATAACAGAAAACGTCTTGTAAAAAGGATAAGGGCGCTCAGGCGTTACAGAAGGATTGAGGAGCGTATGAAGGAAAAACGTAATGCAGTCAGGCTTATGAAAAAGAACAAGGTTCAGCCTGGGAAGCAGGGGATTGCCTGCGCTCCTCCGACAAGCGTCCCATGGAAGATAAAAGAAGCATGTGAACAAGAAATCAAAGATGTCAAGGAAAGGGTGAAAAATGGACAGAAACAGGAAAATGCTCAAGATGATTGAAAAAAATAACAGCTGGAGGCTCATACTTGCGATGATAAGAATTGCAATATACGGCATAACTGGAATAGCGGTGAACCTATATATTTTAATGAAAGCCGCCTCGGGGGATCGCGGAATGGGAGATGCGCTGGCATTATGGATACTGGCTTCCATTCTTGCAGTAATCGGCATTGAAATTGCAAGCACAGAAGCATGGAAACTGGCTGAACTGTCAAAAATGAAAGCACTGTTCCCTGAACTTTCAGAATATTCTAAAGGAATGCTTTCACACGCATTAAAGAAAATGAGAAAGCTGGAAGGTTCAGGACTTCTGAAAGGGCCGGAAGACGAGATTGCCTCGCTAGAGATTGAAAATATTATTTTGGAAGCCCAAAGGATAGAAAGGAGAGCAAAGTCATTGGACTCCGGGAATAATGGCTCAAGAAAAAAACTTTTCACATCAACTGTGCAAGGCATATCTTCATGGATAAGAAAGGAAGTTGAAAAAGACAGGGAAGAAGCACGCAGGAAACGGAAAGATAACTTAAAGAAAACAAACCAGTACCTTGAGAAAAAGGGGCTTCCAGGAATACTTGACACAAGGAAGGAGAAAAACGGATGACTGAATATACAAGGCAGATGCATGAGAAAATAATGAAAATATACAGACGTGAAACCATAAGGCAATATCTCTGGGCCTCCATAGGATTTTTTCCGCCAGTCGGAGCCCTTCTCCTGATGATCCCTTTAAAGGACAAGGTTCTCAGCCTTTTTTCAAACGGATCCGGAAACTTTGCAATACTGGCAGCGATTTTCACCGCAATCTCAACGTTCGCTGTAAGCGGTACTGCGGCTATGGGCCTTTTTGGAATTTCAGGTGTCAGAGTCGAAAGAGAAATTGAGAAAATTCTTTATGGAACAGAAAAAAGGAACGGTTCCATGCCTGTTCTAGGATCATTTTCAAGTCCGTACAGAATTATAGGGATGATTGCGGACACCAAAGACGACATAAGAAAGAATGTGGCTTATGACATGCAGGACGAAGTTCTGTACATGTCCATGAAAAAATATTTTGAGGAAGATGTTCCTGCAAAGGAAAAGGAACTTAACGAGAAAAGAATAAAAAGAATTGAAAAGCTGAAAAAAAGAAAACAATTGCTTATTGAAAGGGGGAATAAAATTGAAACATCCTTACACGAAGGAGAGGCACGAGAAATTCCTGAAGATACTGGAAAAGATTAGGATAAATAATGGATATGTTCCAAGCCCTCTTGTACCTCTTGCCCTGGTGCCTCCAATATTTCTGGGCTTCTGGGCGCTCTTCTCAAAAATTCCTTCTGTCCTTGGACTTTCAGGAGGCAATATTATGGAAAGCATTCTAGCATTTACAGGAATTACAGCCGCAATAATATATTATGCCCTGTTCCACAGGAACTGGAAAAATATTTTCCTTGTATCTGGAATACGGAAGCTGTTCCCAGAAGTCGTTATATCGTTTGCGTTTATAAATGAATGCCTTGAAAGGCTTGAAAGAACTCCGCCGTTCATGAGGGAGTCCCTTTATAAAATTTTCAAGATGGAATATGAGAAGGCTGTCAATTTCAAATTTTTAAACAAGAACCATAAACTTGAAATGAAACTCCTGCACTATTCCAAATTTGATGACCTGCTTGCCGCAAAAATAATAGAAAAAAATGTAACAAAACGCCTTGAAAAAGAAGAAAAAGAAAAAATTGAAAAAAGGAATGAGACTGAAAGAATGTACAGGGAATACCTTGAAGAGCATTCACTCCCTGAATTCCTTGACACAGGAAAGGATGATTGAAAATGAGAAAATATACAAGAAAAATACATAACAAACTTATCGGCATTGAAAGAAAAGAAAAAATTTTTGAAAGCTGTTCCTTGGTGTTTTTAGGCTCTGTATCTGAGAATGAAATATTTCTTTGAAAATGAAGCGCCTCAAATCATCATCCAAAGGAAAGAGGAAGCGGCAAGAAATGAAGAGCTTCACAGAAGGGAACTGGAAGAAGGCCGAAAGAAAATGCAAAAATTTTCTGATAAATATTCAGGAAATCTGGAACTAGAAAAGAAAAGATAAAAGAAGGGATAACCTTATTTTTGTATAAAATAATTAAGGAGAAAAAAATGATAAAATATACCAAAAAGATGCACAAAAGGATTATTAATATTGGAACAATCTCAGAACTGCTTAAAGATGTAAGTACAATACTGCTTATTTTTAGTCCTGTAACAATATTTGTAATAGGATTTTCTATGAATACTGAATTATTCAAAAGATTTATGGCAGTTTATTTTATAACAGATCTGTTTTTATATATTTTAAGCGAACTATATCCTCTTGCTGTCTTAAATCTAATTTTCAGAAAGGACAAGAAATGGCTGTTCCTATATGACGGTATTGAGGAAATTATGGAAAAGCTTGAAAAGGATGTTGAAAAAGAAAATATACCTAAAAAAGATTTCAAGGAAGCCCTGTACATAAGAGCTAAATACTACTTTGAAGATGAAGCGTCGGAAATTATTAAAGGAAGAAAAGAAGCCGCGAAAAGGCAGGAAGAAAGGGACAGAAAGAGGATGCAAAAATTTTCTGACAAATATTCCGGACTTGATCTTAAAAAGGAAAAATAAAAAAGAAGGTTATTCCTTCTTTTTTTTATTTTTTGATGTGTTCGAGAACTTCCTTGCGATTTTCAATTTTTCTCACCTCTTTCGGTTTTCTTAATTTTTCAAAGAGCTTATAAAAAATTCCGTAATGCTTCCTTTGCGCTTCCCTATGTTCCTGTGAAATTTTTCTGTTCTCCTTCCAGCTTTTTATGAGGCTTTTTCTTATATCTCTTGAATATTTTTCCACTCGTTCGATATTTTTCTGCTCCATTATTATGACATTTCTAGGAACTTCCTCCTTGAAATATTTCTCCATTCTTGCCATGAAAACTGTATTCAGCATGTTTTTTGGAACATTGCGTGCAGCCTTTCGTCTCATTTCGTTGAATTCGTCATAGAACCTCAGGCTCTTTACGTCAATCATTCCGTCAACGGCTTTCTGTGGCTCAGAAAGGAACTCGACCTGCCTGCTGTCCTCAATAAATTTTCCAAAAAGCTTCCTGATCCTGTCTGCCGGATAACGTTTTCCTTTACGTTCAATATCACTTATGCAGACTGGTATTGCCATAGGCATCATAATCAGGAACATTATGAAAACTGTGCTCATTTTAAGAGTTTCGCTTTTTCCAGGATAGAATTCGCCAAGCCATATTGCTTCGGCAATTGTCAGGAAGCAATACACCGCAGCCTCGAAAAAGGAGGCTAGAGACTTCTTTTCCTCGAATATTCCTTCTATTTCGTCATGTATTTCTTTTGTATATTCCATTTTTCACTTCCTTTCCTTATAAAATAATTTTAACACAGGAAAATTTATATTTCAATATTTTTATTAACATTTCAGACAAAATATGATAAAATTTATGAAAAAGAAAGGAGAAAAAATGAAAAAATATCAGATATACACAAGGAAAAGGCATGAGGCCCTTGCCAGATCCCTTGAAAAATATATAAAGCTTCAAAAGGCCGTGGATAATTTCTGCGGAGTTATTTGCGGAGCTGTCGGCTTTGCCGAGTCGTTCCTGCTGATTTCTGCATATATGAAGCTTGGCGAAGCCGCATCGGTATTTTTTCTGTATGTTTTCATGGTACTTGATATTGCACTTGTGACGGGAGCCCCATTCCTCTTCAGAATGAAAATATTCCAGAAGATAGCTTCCTGCTTCCCAGAAACCGAAAAGCTGGCAATATATGGAAGAAATGACCTTGCAAGTGACATTATTGAAATCATGGCTGACAGGGAAAAAAGCCCTGAACAGGCATACCTTGAATGCAGAAAAAAAATATATTTGAGTATTGATCCAAAAAATTATTCGAATTTTAAGGAGCAGAAGGCCAAAAAAATTTCTGCTCGTAAAAAGACTGAAATGTTCCTTGAAAAGAACAATATTCCGCTGCTTATAACTGACAAGGAGGGAAGAAATGAAGAGATACACTCATAATATTGGAAATGAAATAATCAGTGCATGCGAATGGAAACATTTTCCGAAAGCCGCAGCAGTAATTAGCTCCATAGTTTTTGGCGTAGCTGGAATTGGACTAATAGCACTCCTGACCGGACATTCTCCTTTAGACAACAGCTCCCGTATCTTTCCTGTGTTTTTTTTAATCAACGGACTTTCTGTGGCACTTATGGCACTTGAAACTGAAAAGCTGTGGCACAGAATGGTTAAGGAAAGAATTGAAAAAAAACTTAAAAAGGAGCTTTCAGGGATAGTTCCTGAAGACGAACTGGAATTTGTAATAAGGGAAATCCAGATTGATGAGGTGATCCGGGACATAAGGGAAAAGGTTAAGAAAAATGTTGAAAGGAAACTAAGGGACGAAGTTGAGACCGCAATGTTCCATCAGTTCCTTGAAACTGTTCCTGAAAAGATGGAACGCCATAAAAGAAATACAATTGAAGATCTTGAAAACCTGAAAAAGGACATCATTGCTACTCGGAGACATTCAAGAAGAGGAAAATAAAAAAGGGCGGAAAATCCGTCCTTTTTATTTCTTTATCTTAGGCCTGTACTCAGGATTGAGGATCGCCTTTGTGCTGTCCTGCGGGATGAACACCGTTGTCAGCCTGTCGTAGTTCATCTCGTTGAAGAGATAGTCATAAGTTCCTTCATGGCTTCCAGCTATTACATTGTGATAAAATTTTTTGCCGTTTGACACTATCACGAATGTATCAACGTTTGTATATTTCTTGTTCTTTTCCCTTAAAGCGTGCATCATGTATGGCTTTGCATCCCAGATCCTGAAAGTTTCAGCCTTTTCAATAAGCGGAAGTATCTTTTCGGCGTACTTTTTCATGAAAGGCACAGCCTTCTCATTTTTGGCATAGCTTTCAGCCCTCCCTTTAAGAGCCTTCATCAGCTGCCCAGGAAACTTTCCTCGTTCAAGGCCGTATTCCTGCCCTTTCAGGTATTCAACGCCTGTAACGCTTCCTTCCCTTGAATATTTAATTTTTAAAGGGTTAGCCATCATTACAAGCCCGTTTATGTTGTAAAGGACGGCATCTATTTCTCCTCCCTTAACCCTTTTTATTTCGAGGGCCTCAGTGTAGGCATATTTTTTTGGAAGCTCAATCGTTATAAGCTTCCCTTCCGACTTCTGCATAAAGTTCTTGTCAAAGTTCGAGTATTGAAACTCGTTGTCGTTTATTTTTGTTATCAGCTGTATTTTACCTTTAGCAAAGTTCATTTTTTTACTTCCTTTCCTGTTCTGTATTCTAACAAGATTATATCAGCCTTTTTCAAGCCTGTCAAGGAAAATATTGACTTTTAGCCTTTAAAATGTTAATATTGTTTGAAAGATGAAATGAAAGGAGTGATTGAAATAATAATAAAATTTATTTTTGAGAAGGTGCCTTCAGTGAACAAAGGCGAGAACGTGGCAAAGTTTGTAAAGGCAAAGCGTAAAATGCTTAATGATACGCCCCTTCTTCCATACGTTGAAGGCCGCAATATTGAGGCCCTCATACTGAACTACAACTCCGCAAGGGACTGCGGGAATGAGTTCAAGGGCATAATAGATGCGGTCAAAGGGATATGCTGCAGGGACGACAGGTTTGTCCTTGACATAAGGATAAGGAACATTGGCGACGGGCTTGCCACTGAAAGCGATATTACGGAGCTGTACATCTCAGACAGGCCCATACCGTACCCCTACGGAAGTGCCTCAAAGGAGATAAAGGCTGACTGCACAGTTGACCTTAGGGAAAATGAAATGCCTTCAATGGAAAGGACGCAGGAGCAGGAGATGGAGCTGTGTGAAAATTTTGTCTCGCTCTTTCCAGCGCTTTCAGTAAGGACATACCTTACAGGAAATTTTCAGGGGCTTATGAGAAAATACAGGGAAGTTATCGGCTCTCCATATTCCAAGCTGAAGCAGAAGGTGCTCGAGGAAACTGTCAGAAGGGAAGTAAGAAAGAAGTTCAAGATAACTGACGAAGTTGAAGAGTTCTGCTTCAGGTATGCCTCAGAGCTTTCGGCGCCAATGAAGAAGAAAAAGGCAAACTTCTCCGTGATATTAGGACAGTGCTTTGAAGCAACTGGAGAAAATGTCGAAGAGACAACCCTCCAGAACTACATAAACACTTTCTATACAAGGCTTCTGGCATTCCGGAAACAATATATGCTTGAAGGGGAGAACTACCTTTCTGATGTGCTGAAAGGAAGCTGGAAAACCGGAAATGCTATAAAGGAAGACGCCGAAACAATTTTTAATGAGTATTCAAGAAGAGGATATAATCCAATAGCCTCATCCGAGGACATGAAACGCTTCATTGAAACGGTTGTGGCAGCTGCCATGAAATACCCTTATGTACCTTCCCCGGCCGCGGCAGTCAAGGTTGAATGGAGAAACGAAGAAAAGGCTCAGCCTCCGAAAAAAGCGCATGAAGATGAAGTCCTGGATCTTGAGAAGAAAGATGTCAAGGAAGAAATTTATGAAACTGTCACTGAAAAAGAGCTTTTCAGCCCCGAATTTGAAGAGCCTGAATTTTATTCAGATGATGAACGGGAAGTGATGGAATTTGAGGAAGAAGAAAATAAATGCTCAAGGGAAGACATTGTAATCAAGGCCCTTTCATTCGCACTTCTGAAGGAGCTTCAGGAGCTTATGCAGGAAGGAAGGTAAAATGGAAAAGAAAGGAACTGAAAGATACAGGGAGTTCAGGAATGAAATGAAGCGGAGCAGTGAAATATGCGGCACAGCCAAGACGGCATCTCTTGCAATATTAAGCATTATTGGCTTTTTTTGCATATTCTTTCTTCCAAAAGCTATGCCGCAGGTCATGATAAGCTTTGAAAAAGCTGTCGTGTTTCTGCTGATATTTAACCTGACAGCTTTCCTCATCATATTCGGATTACCTGTAGAAGCTGAACAAATAAAGGAGAGACATCTCACGCGGAAGTTCCGTGAAATGTTCCCTGAATATGTTCACTGTACGGACACGGATATAAAAAAGTATCTTGACAATGCTGAAGGAAAATGGCATGACTCAGGAAACGAGACACTTGACTGTGCAAGATTTGAGGAATATTTCCTTGATGAGGAGAAGAACAGCCTTAAATACGTAAAAACTGTGCTCTCCTGGAGTGACGAAAGCCCTGCAAGCAAAAGGAAGGAACTGAAAGGAATTCTCAGAGAAACTTCCCTGGAAGAAATAAAAAGGATGTCAGAAATTGCATTAGGAAATGAGATGAAAGAAAAAACCGAGAAATATCTCAAATACAATGAAATTTCATTTCTTGACACAGGAAAGGATGAAGATGGGATACACAAAAAAAAGGCATGAAGCCCTTGTCGCTATTGCTGACAGGAGCAGGAAGAGCTTTTTTCAAAAGTTCTTTGTTGAACGTGAAATTGGAGCGGTAGCTGCTGTGCTCACAATTACTGCCATAATATCGGCTGTCTCAGCTCTGCAATTCGGCACAAGGCCCTGGCTCTATATTATAGCATTATGTTTAATTTTAAGCACGGGATTTCTGTTTGAGAATATTTATTATGAGATATGGGAGGCTGAAAAGATGGTAAATGCGAAAAGCCTTAGAAAGCTGCTTTCAGGAATTGCCGGAAAGAGAGCTTCTGAAATTCTTGTTCCGGAACACCTGGAACATGACGGATACGTGAAAAAGTCGGACCTCCATATCCTTGAAACAGTATGGGACATCATAAACGTGGCAAGAAGGAACGTTGAGCCGAGAATACTTGACGACGTTCTGTATCTTAGGCTTGAAAGCTTCTTTAACGATGAGCTGGAAGGATATATGCTTAGAAGGCAGGAAAAAGCTGAACAGAAAATTGAGGAACTGAGAAAAGAGAACAGCGAAAAGTTAAAAGAAATAGAAAATTTAAGAAAAAATCTTGGAATATAAGAAAAGCGTGAATAAACTTCACGCTTCTTTTTTTATTTTTCTTCATCGGACGCCTCGATATATTTCTTTCTGTACTTAGGATCCTCTGATATTATCTTATAGAACATGTCCACAGTCTTCTCAAAATACTCCCAGCTCTCCTTCTCAACGCCGTTCACTTCTGAAAGGCCCTTCCAGCCCCACTCCTCGCTCTTCAGCCCGTGAGTGCTTGCAAGCATTCCCAGGAACTGGGCCGCAGGCTTCTCAGCAAGACCGTACTTCTCCACAAGCATTCCGCCTATCACTGAAGGGGCGTATGTCTTCTCTGAAGGAATGTCCCAGCAGTCAACTGCGCTTCTTCCGGCAAGGGCGTTTATCCCCTCGTTCTCAAGGATATGTTTTCTCTTTCCGTAGGGCATCCTGTCAGCAGTCCTGAATATCGCCTCGGCATATTCCAGTCTCTGCCTCATGTTAAGCGTCTGGGCTTCAAGCCTTCTTGCCTCGCTTTCATTGTATTCAGCCCTTGCCTTCAGGATTTCAATTTCTTCAGGCCCGTTATCCTTTTTCTTTTCTTCTGGAGCTTTTGAATGAACTGTTTCTCCCGCAAGCTCAAGCACCTTTTCAAGAAGCCCTTCAATTCCATATCTTTTGGCTATCTCCTCTATCCCTTCGCGGCTTACCACGTTAAGCGGCCTAGAGTTTGCAACAAATGTCGCCACGTTCTCCTTGTTTTTCATTATCTTCTTCATGTTGCTTGACGTCCCCTTGCCCGCAACCTTCATCACGTCCCCAAGGACATACATTGTCTTGCCGTCCACTTCGGCTGTTCTCACTTTCATTTGTTTTCCTCCTGGTCCTTATTCTTTATTATGATTTATATTAACATATTTTCGATTGTTTGTCAATATAAAAAAGGAACTTACGTTCCCTTATCAAGGCTCAGCAGGTAGTCAAGCTCATAAATCTCGCACATAAGGCTGTATTTTTCCTCGTCGTCCATTCCTGACACAGGGCTGAACTTACATTCCTTTATCTCCCCTCCCTTTGCAAGAAGGCTTGACAGAAGCCTGTTCTTTGTTTCAATCCTTTCAAGGAATAAAAGAAGCTCCCCAGCCTTCTTCATCCATTCCCTGCTTCTTCCGGGAACCGTGAGTTCCTTATGGTTTATTGAGCCTGATACAGCCTTTCTTATCATATTGTTTGTTTCCATGTATGCCGCAATGCCAAAAACGAATGCTCCGAATGTTCCCATAACTTTTACCATTGACTTCAGCTGGAGATAGAACGTGGAAGTATCCACAAGACCGGGGCCTGAGGCTTCAGGCTCGGATAAAACTCCGGAAGCAAGTAATGTTGTAAATAAAATGAAGACGAAGAATGTTACAATTCCTGTGACTGAAGAAAGCAGGACAGCCGAAAGGGACATATTGCTCTCAAGTTTCCTTATCTTCCTTGCAGCCCTCTCGACCATTGCCGGAGTCCATTCGTCATTTTTCATTCAGCCGCCCCCTTCCTTAAGTCAAGCTCCACTGGAAAGCCCAGATGTGCAAGTATGCATTCTGTCCTTATGTCATCATCCGTTACCCCTTCCGCTTCCTGGATATGTTCAGGAAGGCTTCCTGACCTGAGCAGGGCATTATATATCTTCTGCCTGTTCCTTTCCAGTTTTACAAGCCTTAGTATTTTTATGGCACGTACGCACCACTGCTCCGTCTTTCCGCAAGGTATCAGCCAGGCCCTTTCAGAGTCCTTCTTGGGAAGAGTCTGTAAAATTACCAGTACAATCGCACCTATTAACAGGGTGAAGAAACAGAATATACAGAAGGCAAACGTTACATGAGATATTGGGTCGTCATACGATCCATTGTAGTTTAGTGCCACAAGTCCCGCAATAAACCCTGAAAAAATTCCCAAGGCTGCCGCAGCTGTTTTTTCAAATTCTTCAGAACTGCTCTTTGTCTTCCTCATGCTGTCAAGCTTTCTCATATTCTCCACGAACATTCCATAGTCGTAAATTCCGGCGCGCCATTCCCCCTTGATTTCATTTTCTTTTTCCATTTTTCACTTCCTTTCCTTCTTGAAAATCTTTTAAAGTTCATCGTTTAATGTTCATTGCCTTTGAAAATTTATTCCTTCTTTGACATCTCAAGAAGGCACGGCAGCCTGTATATCTCGCATATTATACCATACCTTTCCTCATCGCTCCTTGCCTTCCTTAACCTTTTCAGGTTCCTTTCCTTTATATGTCTTAGTGCAGTTCCTGTATTTTTGGGCCTTTCCATGAAGGAAGCCAAGGCCCTGTCCTTCATTTTGGGGCTTTCGAGAACTTCCAGCACGCTTTCTATAAGTTCAGCCCTTTCAAATGAAATTCCCTCCGGAATAAGACTCTCTCTCTTCATTGAAATTTTTTCAGCCATTGCCTTTCCAATACGCTCTCCCAGAAAGAACAGAAGAAATCCCATGAAGGGTGAGAGAATTCCGGCAAGCGATACTGACAGCATCATTGAGACGTCAGTTTTTTCCGAAGAGAAGAAATACAGCCTTGAAACTGTAAATATTGCAAGGAATATTACCGCAGTTCCAAAAAGGCATTCCTTCTCAAGAAGTTCAATGTCAAATCCGCCGTACCTGTTCAGTTTTCTGCACCTTTCAAGGTCCGCAAGGAACTTTCTGGCTTCCCATCTCATTTCATCTCCCCCTTCTCAAGGTCAAGCTCCGGAGATGTCCCGCACATCTCGCACAGGAGGTCGTACCTTTTCTCAGGCTCGCCCCTGGTGAAGAACACCGCGCCTGATAAGGACATCGCCCTGTAGGCCCTCTCGCGCCACTTGCTGTCCCACGTGAGAAGCTCCCCGTGCATAAGCCTGTCCCTTCGTATCTCTGCCTGCGTCCTTGGGAACCTGTCCTGAAGCTCCCTCAGCCTTTTCCTTTCAGCCCATGAAATCCGGGGCTTCCTCTCAAGCCCCATCCTCTCCATGAACTCCGCATAGGGTACTTCCGCCCTTATTTCTGAACTCGCCCTTTTCTCGTACAGGGGCCTCCTTATCCATTCCATCGAGACGCTGTCCCATACGTACGCTTCATGCCTTCCCATCTTTATTTCTCCTTTTGGTTTCATATATATGTGATTATATCACAATTCCAATTAAATTTCATCAACTTTTCCCCATATTTCCTGCAAAATTTTAAAAAAAACCTTGACAATCCCACGTAATACGTGCTATCATTGGCCTAGGCCTTGAAACATAGGCGCAATAACAGAAAAGAGAGGTAAAATCTATGAACATGAAGGAACTTGTAGAAAAAATGTCAAAGGCTACAGGGGAAACTAAGAAAAGGTCCGAGGAAATTATAAAGTCCTTCCTTGACATCGTAGAGGACGAGCTTGCAGATGGAGGGTCAGTGAAGCTTGTAGGGCATTTCAGCCTTGAAGTGAAGGAAAGGAAGGCACGTAAGGGAAGGAACCCTCAGACAGGAAAGGAGATCCACATCCCAGAAAAGAAAGCCGTAAAATTCTCTGTCGGAAAAGCTCTTGCCGAGAAGGTTAATCCTGCTAAGAACGGTAAGTAGAAATAAGAAAAGACTAAGTTGCCTTTTTTATTGAACTAAAAAAATAAAAAGCCCCGCTAAAAGCAGGGCCTTTTTTATTGCTCTATTTTTCCTTTTTATCGTCTATTGATTTGTTTTTTAAATCATTCAACATACCATTTCCTAAATATCCAGCTATTACCGATTT
>ERZ773065.814-NODE-814-length-16672-cov-3.399831_pt1 | contig 16672 bp, 17 predicted proteins | sample MGYA00580623_ERZ773065 | MGnify/ENA primary metagenome ERZ773065 (study PRJEB29015, sample SAMEA2738017) | human oral metagenome | biome: human oral; feature: human-associated habitat; material: dental | place: China | collected 2047 ... | reverse complement strand
TTTAGAGTATAGAACTCCTGCTGAAATGTTGCATAGGTTCTGAATGTTGTATGAAAATAAGTTAGTCGAGTATAGATTTTTTAGCCAGATTTTGGAGGATTTTGAGCTTATTTTCTAAATTATTTGTTGTTTCATAATCTTGTAAACTCTTCAAAAAGGATGGTGCAATAATTCTAAGTAAAGAAGCGAGCCTTTTAGGTTGTGGAAGGTATTTATTATTTTTTGCTAAAGTTAATTCAAGCACATTTTGGATAACTAAGTGGGCATCAAAATAAAATGCAACAGCGTCTTTACGAGCTAGATCTTTTGTTGTTTTTGCCAAGTAATCTGTTATTGAATATTTCCACATTTTAATATCTTCTGACGTATATCTTACAGAAGATTTTATAGTAGTGTTTGCTAGTTTTATGATTTCTAAAGTCATTTTGATGGATTTACTTCGAATTATTTGTGAAGTTGAGATCATTGTTGAGACATTGCGATTTAAAAGTTTACCTGACTCTTCCGTTATGTAATTTTTAATGTTTGAAAAATTATCTGTTTGGATTTCAATTTTTACCCCATCAATAGTTAAGTCAATTCGTTTATCAGACAAATTATTATCAAGAAAGAATAAATCAATATCTGATTGTGGAGTCCAGTTATCATCTAATGCGGAGCCAAAAAGCAGAATAGTATCAATAGTGGAGTATTTTTTACAGATTTGATTAATTATATTTTTGATTAGAGAATCTTGCATGTATTAGTTGATATTTTAAAAAAAAGAGAGCGATTCGTAAAGTATCAAGAATCGCCCTTATGGTGCCTAGTGACAATTACTAGGTTTTCTGCAGGTCATAGATGCTTTAGCCTTTGACCAAAATGGTAATATTTATGTCGTAGAGACAAAATTATTCTGCAACCCCGATAAACGGACAGTCGTAGCACAGGCCCTTGACTATGGCGCTTCGCTTTGGCGGCATTCTACAGATTTTGAAGCTTTTATTGAACAGCTTAATCGTCACACAAGTAAACAATTCGATAAGGGCTTTAGATAGTCATTCGCTGACTTTTTCGGCATGGAAGATGTAACTGATATGCTAGTTACCATAGCTGATAATCTCAACTCAGGCAATATTAAAATTTGTTGTATTGATGGATAAACTTCATAATCGTTTGAAAGATTTAAGAATAATTCTAAAAAAGATGCGTTTATGGGTAAACAAATAACCCGATTTATTGAAATATTAAACGAAGAAATCAAATAAATTTTAGTCAGTTGCGTTTGTAGTAATTATCTATAGTGTATTTCTTATAAGACAAATAGTATCAATAATTTTGAGCTATGGAGTTATTGTGAGGCGGGTTTTAGTATAAAGTTTTTTCTATCTAAAAAAATAGCTTTGCTCAAGTCTAAGTAAGGCGATTTTATTTTTGATTCCGCATCCATACCCAGTAATTTTATTGTTTGTCCCGAGAACACGATGGCATGGGATAATAATACAGATAGGATTCCAGCCGACAGCGCCACCAACTGCTTGAGCGGACATCTTTTTTAGATGATGGGTTTCAGCAAGTTTTTTGGCAAGATTGCCATAAGTTGTGGTTTCACCGAAAGGGATTTTTAGAAGCAGGCCTTGTATTTCTTTACGAAACGGAGTGATCCCATTAGTTTTATATCTTGGGTTGAAAGTAGGTTTTTGTCCGTTGAAATAAATATTTAACCAATGACAGGTCTCTTGAAAGATTGGCAGAGATTTTGTTGTGAGATTTTTAATATTGTTTTGATTGCTAAATGAGAGCCCTGTGAGATAACTTCCATCACTGGTCATAAGGATGTCATCAAATTGGTTGGGAGTCTGGTAGCTAAAGAAATATTGCATAAGATATTATGTTTAAAAAATCAATATATAGAACTATAATCTATTTGATTATATTCTTGATACTACCGGCGAGATCTGAAGGTAATAAAATAACTGTCTTTTGTGAAGGGTCGGTACTGATTTTTTCGAGAGTTTGAAGGGTACGGATATTGAGACCACCTGGGGTTTTGGCAAGGAGCTCAGCAGCTTCAGCAACAGCAGTAGCAGAGGCTTTTTCTCCTTCAGCAGAGATGATTGCAGCACGACGTTCACGTTCAGCTTCAGCTTGTTTTGCCATAGCACGTTTCATGTCAGATGGGAGTTCAATATTTTGGAGTTTAACATTTTCAATATCAATTCCCCATTTATCAGTTTGTGCATCGACGATTTCTTTGATTTGTTTTGAAATTTCATTGCGTTTCGAGAGTAGCTCATCAAGATCAAAATTACCGGTTACGTCACGTAGGGCAGTTTGAGCAAAAGTTGAAGTGGCATAGGCATAATTTGTAGTTTCAAATATAGCTTTTTTAGCATCAATAACTTTGAAATATACAACAGCATCAACATTGACTGTAACGTTGTCTTTAGTTATAACCTCTTGTTTTGGTACATCCATTGGAGTAGTCCGGATATCAACTTTGCTTAAGTTATCAATATATGGAATGATGACATGAAGTCCTGGATTTAAGATTTTACGAAAGCGTCCAAGACGTTGCACGACACCACGTTCGTATTGATTAATAATCCTAATGCCCGGTGTGATGAGGATGGCAAGAAATGTTACTATTAAAATGATAGTCATTGTCATAAAAACTCCTTTAAATTATTTTAGCAAATTTTTTCTAACTGTGTTAGTTTTGGCTTTAATTGATTAAAATCAGTTTCAGCAAGCTTACCGCCAGCGATCCATTCAATATTTGTTACGTCTATAAGGTCTAAGTGTGTATTTTTTTCGAAGTCGAATATGTCAGAATTATTTTTAAATTCGAATTCTAGAATTGCTAAACCCTTATGGCGACCACTGAAGATATCTAATTCTCCGTGTCGATTAAACATATTAATAATAAAACGTTCTTTTTCTACATTAGTTTTAATATTACTTGACAATGCATCAAATTCATATTTTGATAACTCTATTGTCGTTTCAAGCATTGTAGTCAGATTATCATTTTTGACCGGACGTTTTTGAGTAATCATGTAGTGGTCGCCTTTTTGGCGTAACCTGAGATCTTTATGCATTTTTCCGTTAGGCACATAAAAGTCATTCATGTATATGCCAGAGTTGGGTATAATATAGGCTCTGATTTTATCAATTTTTTCTTCTGGAATGTAAAAGCGTTTTTCAATTTCTAGTTCTTGCATAAAATTCTTAGCCTATTTAGATTTTTGGGCAATTATAGCATGGAAAAACGGGATAAATATCCCGTTTAGTTGTTTATCTAATTTAATCTAGATATTTTTTGCTGGAGGAAGAAAATCTTTAATACTATTTACTATAGTATTGGTATCTTGCTCTTTTATCTCTTTCAAGAGGAAAGTAAAATGTGAGTTTTGATGCTAGAATGAAGATATGAATAATGTAAATAGTATCAGTGAAATTACAGAAAAACTAAAAAAAGATCCTCGTAATAGGACGTATACGGATAGAGGTATTTCACCGATTTATCAAATTGATCATGAGGCGAGAGTTTTGATTATTGGACAAGCTCCTGGACGTAAAGTGGAAGAAGATGGAATCCCTTTTTACGATAAATCTGGTGAGAAGCTACGAGAATGGATGGGGGTAGATGAAAAGACTTTTTATTCAAAAAGAATTGCAATTATGCCTATGGATTTTTATTATCCTGGGAAAGGCAAAACTGGTGATTTACCACCAAGAAAGTTTATTGCTAATGAATACCATCAAGAAATTTTAACTTTGATGCCAAAAGTTGAGTTGACGATTTTGATTGGACAATATGCAATAAAATATTATCTAAAAGATCAGATGAAGGAGAATTTGACAGAAACGGTACGTAATTATCAAGAGTATTTACCAAAGTATTTTCCAATTGTTCATCCGAGTCCGCTGAATTTTAGGTGGCAGGCGAAAAATCAGTGGTTCGAAAAAGATGTGGTACCGGTACTCAAAAAAATGGTGGAGACGATTCTTGAGAAATAAAATCAAGCAGTAGAAATAATTGAAGATAATTTTAGCTTGATATTAAAGAGGGTTTTATGATTAGTTGTTTGGAAAATAGAGTTTTTGATCTTTAATTTCATCTGGTAAGTAATTACTTTTTTGATGAAAACCTGCTTCCCACTTATAATCTTTGGCATAGCCTAAATCTTTCATTAGCTTGGTTGGTGCGTTACGAATACCAAGAGGAATTGGTAAGTTCAAAGATTTTTGAGCTAAATCTTGTGCACGTTGCCAAGCGTTATAACTGCTACGATCTTTTTTGGATTTAGCAAGAGCGATAGCGACATGTGAAAGAATAATACCGCTTTCCGGCATACCAATACGTTCAACTGCCTGAAAGGCAGCGGTTGCTAGTCCAAGAGCGCCATTGCCAGCTAAGCCAATATCTTCTGAGGCAAAAATGATCATACGCCTTGCGATAAATTTAGGGTCCTCGCCACTTATTAACATGCGAGCAAGATAGTAAAGCGTTGCGTCAATATCACTTCCCCGCATGGACTTAATGAAGGCAGAGATCGTGTCATAATGATAATCACCGTTCTTATCATAGTTAATAACTTTTTTCCCGATAGTATCTAGGACGAGTTTTTTAGTAACTTTTTGACCAATAGATAAAGAAATTTCTAGATCACCAAGTGCCGATCTAGCATCTCCGTTGGCAAGTTCGGCGATTAGGTCTATGGCATTTTCTTCAATGCGATGCTTGGCTTTTTCAGCAATAATGGCATGGTTTAGAATTTGGAGAATGGCAGGTTTGTTTAATGCTTTTAAGACTATCACACGTGAGCGTGAGAGAAGTGCAGGTATCACTTCAAAGCTAGGGTTTTCAGTGGTTGCACCAATAAGAGTAATTAGACCGGATTCAACGTGTGGAAGGAAGGCATCTTGTTGAGCTTTACTGAAACGATGGATTTCATCAACAAAGAGGAGAGTACGAATTTTAAGATTCCAATTTTGTTTAGCGCGTTCAACTACGGCTTCGACGTCGCTTTTATGGGCGGTAACAGCGGATAACTCAACAAAATCTGCATCAAGTTCTTTAGCTAAGATACGTGCCAGTGTGGTTTTACCGGTTCCTGGAGGTCCCCAAAAAATAAGATTAACTGGTTCTTGTTTTCTGACAATTTCCGTGAGAATCTTTCCATCACCTATGATTTCATCTTGTCCTAGAACATCGGATAAGCATGTTGGGCGCATACGTTCAGCTAAAGGTGTTTTTAGTTTATATTGATCTTCCACGGTTTATCCTTTATAGAATATATTATATTCAATCAGCTTTTTTAATAAAACCTCCTGATTGACGTGACCAAAATTTTTTGTATTGTCCATGTGGATTTTTCAGAAGTTCTTCGTGTGAACCTTGTTCAATAATTTGACCATTTTCAAGAACGATAATACGATCAAGATTTGAAATAGTAGAGAGACGATGTGCAATAACTATTGAGGTGCGTCCATGCATAAGGTGGAGTAAAGCTTCTTGGATGAGAGATTCTGATTCGGAATCGAGAGCAGAGGTCGCTTCATCTAAAACAAGGATGGGAGCATCTTTTAAAATTGCCCTAGCAATAGCAATACGCTGTCTTTGACCGCCCGAAAGCTTAATGCCGCGTTCGCCTACCATAGTTTCATAGGCGTTTGGGAGTTTATCGATAAATTCAGCAGCATTTGCGAGGGTTGCGGCGTGTCTAATTTCTTCCATGGAAGCATCTGGTTTAGCATAGGCAATATTTTCAGCGATTGTACGATGAAAAAGAGAAGCTTCCTGAGGAACATAGGCAATGTTCTTTCGTAAACTATGTTGAGTAACTTTACGGATGTTTTGACCGTCAATTTTAATGGCACCTGAATCAACATCAGCAAAACGAAGCAGGAGTTTAATTAAAGTGGTTTTGCCAGAACCGGAAAGGCCAGCTAGTCCAATACGTTCGCCTGATTTAATTTTAAGATTAAAATCTGTGAAAATATTATCACTAGCGTCGGCGTGTTTAAAGGAAATATTATCAAAGTCGATTGCACCTCGATCAATGATGAGTTTTTTAGCATTTTTTTCATCAACAACTGTATCAACGGTATCAAGGATGACAGTCATTTCGTGAGCATCACCAAAAACGCGAGTGAAGTTCTTAAAGATACTACTGACATCCCATAAATTCATGAGGATGGTTTGTGAATATTGAAAGATTAGGATGACAGTGGAAATTGAAAGGGTCATGACGGGCGCACCAATGACAATGAAGATGATCATGAGGAGATAGATTAAGAGGAAAATAGAATCGAAAATAACATCGCGGTGAATGGTGGTACGCATGGAGTTTTCGCCAGCAGCTAGGGTTTCGGCTTGGAATTTTGTATAGCGTGAACGTTCATAATTTTCTTGGGCATAGGACTTGACGGAAAGAATGTTTGTAATCGAATCGGTAAGTTGACCGGTTTGCTTATTTTGGGCGGCAGCTTCTTTTTCGTTACATTCACCGATTCTCTTAAAGCTTTTGGAAGAAACTATGGCAAAGACTATAGAAAAGATCATAAGAAGAATAGCAAAACTAGGCGCACGATTGATTAAGATGACGAAGATGGATGAAAAGGTGACGATGAGGGGTATGATATTGAAGATAACAGAATCAGCGAAACGCTCATAAGCACGTGTGAAACGACCGACCTGAGCAGTGAGAGAGCCGGAGAAACGGTCGGAATGGAACTGCATAGATTGATTATTGACTGTGTCAAAGCATTGGATGGAAAGATCATTGACGGTTAAAAGTTCCATTTTCCAAACGAGATAGACACGAAGATTACCTAGAATACCAGAACCGATGAGCTGACAAAGAAAGAGAAAAATTCCTTGAGGGAGAACTTTTTGGACGAGTGGAATCTGAAAAATGTTGCCAGAATTTACAAAATCTTCTGGCTTGGCAGAGGAGAGAATGTCAATAATATTGGCGACCACGAGTGGAGCAAGAATGGTGCGTACAAAAATAACGATAGGAGTAATAATGAGAACGCCAAGGGCAAGCCACTTGTATTTACTATTAGCTTTTAAGAAATAATAGAGCGTGCGTCGAATTGTCGATTTATACTTTGGTTTTTTCTTGGGTTGTTTTGTCATAAAGCCTCATTTTTGGTTATTGATTTTATTGAAAAGTGTTGATTTTGGGCAGTTTTGGCCTAGAGAATCATGTTAATATATCTATTTTATCATAGAAATATTTTTTGCGTCAAAGAGACAACATGTTATAATGAGTTTAAAACTAAATAGGAGTTTAGCTATGGCAGATTTTAACAAAATCTTGACCCCAGGAAATTTTGAAGACGGTGAAATTAACGTGGTAATTGAGATCCCTACTGGTTCCAATCACAAGATTGAGTGGGATCGCAAGAACGCTTGTTTTATGCTCGACCGTGTAGAGCCAATGGCTTTTGCTAAACCATGTAATTATGGTTTTATTCCACAGACACTTGACGAAGATGGTGATGAGCTTGATGTTTTAATGATAACTGATCAGCCACTTACTACCGGTATTTACACTAAGGCTCGTGTGCTTGGTGTGATGAAATTTGTTGATTCGGATGAAGTAGATGACAAGATAATCTGTGTTCCTGCTGATGACCGCAATAATGGTGATAAATATCAAACACTTGAAGATCTACCGAAGCAATTGATTAAGCAGATTGAATTTCACTTTAATCACTATAAGGATTTAAAGAAGCCTGGCACAACTGTCGTAAAAAGCTTTGAAGGCATAGAATCTGCCAAAGAAGTTATTAAGGCTGCAATTAAGCGTTGGAATGATGCTAAATAGCTAAGTTTTGACTTAAAATAGACTCCTAAACGAGTCTATTTTTGTTGATTTAAGGTGATAAAAATGTTAGTAAAAACAGAGAATTTTTAGTAATTCTTATTGTTCTAAAATGGTGGACTCAAGTGCTTTGGCTAAATCGATTAACGAAGTGGCATTAATATCGGAAGCTAGAAAAATGAGAACTAATGTACGTCTTTTTGCTGGGTCATCTTGTTTTGTTTCAAGAAAGTAGATATTATTAAAAATTGGGTAATTTAGGTTTACATTAGTGGAGCCGTTGGTTTGTGTACCAAAGAGACCGTAGCTATTGAGCCTGGAAAAGCCAGTAAGCAGAGGATTTTTGGTATCATTAGTCGGCGTGAGTTTGGTCTTAAAATCTTGCCAAAGTTGATCGGAGAAATCGGGGTGATCTTGGAGTCGTTTAGAAAGACTTAGGAGGTCTGCTGTGTTGGTAAGGTGATTTGTGAAATTTGTATTATTGTAAGATTGATCTTTGAGAAAATCTTTAAGGTGATTTTCGCCAAAATCGGAAATTAGGGCTAAAGCACAGCCTTGGTGATTTTCTTGCAGAATTTTGGAAAGACAATTGTCGCGAGTAATTTGTTCACCATTAATGTTTAAGATATCTTTTTTCTTCCAGCTTCCCTGTTCTAATTTGGTATAAGCGAGATAAGCAAGAAAAAGATTTTCGACGCCAAGACTATTGTTTTGTGTAAAATCATTATTTCTTGCGATAATTTCTTGATTATTGAGATCATAAACGAGAATACTATTATTTTTCTTATTGATCTGAGCAGTGAGCCAGCGATCGAGTGTAGGTTGTAGATCGATTTTCTTAAAATGTTTGATTGTTTGTTCGGTTTGCTGGGGTTTTGTAGTTTGTTCGTTGAGATATTTCATGAGATAGACAATACCAAAAGAAAGAGCGATAACTCCGATGGTCGTAAAAATGATGATAAGAAGGATTTTACCAAATTTTGGCATACTATGTTTTGATAGTTCATTTGGGGTGAAATTTTCTGGGATTGGATTGTTTGGTGGCATTGAAATTCCTTTTGACGATTTTATTTGTTAATATTAATTCCCTTTTGGCGAAGCTAGAAGCAAGCGGGCTAGGAAGTTTTGAGTCTCAGTAGAGTCGAGAAGACGAGGTTTGAATGTATTATCATAAATGGTAGGTGAAATACGTGTTTGTAAGAGTTTATTATTCTTAAAATAGTGGGTGAGAATGAGACTGCGTGTGGTGTCTGGCCAATAAATTTGATCAAAGAAAAGATTGCCAAGTCCATAATAGATTGGTTTTTGATTATATAATTCATAGGTTTGAGGTTGATGTGCAGAAGTTCCTACAATCATGTCAGCGCCGAGATCGATGAGATGACGGAAAAATTCTTTTTGATTTTGAATAGGTTGATCACAAATTGGGTAGGCGACTGGCTGGTTTGGATAGGCGGAGCACTCAAAATATTGAATATTAACAATGGTAAACTTACCTTCGGACTTAGCGGCAGTTAGATCTAACTTTACTTGATCTTCACTATAGGGATTGGCGCCAGGAGTAGTTGCGGTGGCGATTTGGCCGTTGGCGACGCTGCTTGTGGAATGGTTATAGGCAAGAAGACGGATAGACTGGTTGAGGTCGAGCGGCTGTTTGGCCTTTTCAAGATTTTCGCCACCACCGACGGTTTTTAGTCCCAATTCATGATATTTTGCGATAGTTTTGAGATTATTATCTGTGCCAGCATCATTGTTATGGTTACCAGTGAGTTCTACGATATCCGTACCAATTGCGCTAATTGTGTCAAGAGTACGCCAATCGGCGCAAAGTACCATTGTTTGATATCCGCCTGAACAATTCTCTTTGAAACTAACTTCGTTGCTAATATGAGTAAAAGTTTTGGTTTTTAAAAAATCGGAGAGATAATCTGCAAAATAAGATCCATTATTTACTTGGTTTAGTTTTAATGTCAGACGACGAGAAAGCGCAGTGACGCCAGTTTCAGCAAAGGAAACTAATTGCTCTGGCTGGTTTTTGGAGAAAAGCGGAGTAAGAAGGTTGTAGATAGTCTGTATCTTGGTCTGATCTTCGAATGTAGAAGAATCAGCTTTTTTGATATCAAGAATTGTAAAACGAGCACCTGATGTTTGATTGTCGAGGTAATAGTTATCTTGATAGCTGAGGAGCTTTTGTGTTGGCGTAAGTTGATCGGGCTGAATGAGGGTGATTTGATTTTCTTTGAGAAAATTTTGGTCGGTAAATTGATCGGTGGTGAGATTAGTTAAAGAACTGTAGAAATCCGTAACTGGTAATTCGATTTTGGCAACTAGATGATCTTTTGAAGTTGAGGTAAGCTCAAAAGTTTGAGTATCTTGGAGTTTGAAGTCAGAAAAATTAAGTTTACCTACAAGTTGATTACAGATTACATTTTGATCGAGAAACTTCAGATTTAAATTAGACAGGCAAGTAGTTTCGTCGAGATTATATATACTATCTTTATGATAAAAATTTTTAAATATTGTGATTGTGCTAAGTATTATAAAGATAAAACCAAAAACAAGAGCCAAAAAAGGTATACGATAGCGGGCTTTTGTTTCAAGAGATTGTTTAGTTTTTCTGGTTTTTATTTGGTTATAAGGTGAATTGTTGGAAGTCATGATTAATCATCCAAGTTAACATTTTAATGTTATTTTTATTTTAACATAAGTTTAACTTGCGGTATAATTTAAGCATGAGTTTTAAGATTAAACTCTTTAGTCGGAAGTCTAAAGAAAAACATTTCGAGATTGAATCACCAAATAAGAATATTAATTGTCGAGTCAAAATAGCTAGCGGCCGTATTTATTATGAGGTAAGTAAAAATAATGACATTTTAGTGCGAGAGTCACGACTTGGTTTTAAACTATATGGTGAAAATGATTTGGGGCAGAATTTAGCTCTCGTGCGTGCACAAAACAAGAGCGAAAATACGGTTTGGGAATCGATAGTGGGTGAGGAGAAACAAATTCGTAATGAATATAACGAGACGATATTTTATCTAACGGAAACAACGGAAAAACAGAGATTATTTTCATTGCGTTTTCGGGTGTTTAATGACGGTGTGGCTTTTCGTTATGAAATACCGCCGCAGCCCAGTTTTCAGCGTATTATTGTTACGGATGAACTAACGGAGTTTAATTTGGATTTAAATGGTCAAGCTTGGAGAATTCCTGCTTATCAAGCAACAAAATACGAATTAAATTATGAAAAATGGCCGGTTTATGAATTGAGGGATTCAGTACATACGCCGCTCACGGTTGAAACAAATAGCAATAAATACGTCGTAATCCATGAAGCGGCACTTTATAACTATGGATCTATGACGTTAAAACTAAATATGGATAAACATTTGCAGACGGACATTACACCATTGTCGGATGGAATGAAGGCTTATGTTGATCTCCCTTTTGATTCGCCATGGCGAGTAATTATGATCGCGGATTCGGCGATAGAGTTGACGGTCAATCGAATGATTTTGAACCTAAATAATCCACCAAAGGATGATTTTAGCTGGGTGAAACCACTGAAATTTTTGGGAATTTGGTGGGCGATGTACGTGGGGGAATGGACTTGGGCGGAGGGTAAAAAACACGGTGCTTCTACGGGGCATGCAAAACAATACTTGGATTGGTGTTTAAAACTTGGTATTTCGGGGCTTCTGATTGAGGGGTGGAATAATGGTTGGAGTGGTGAGTGGTCAATGAACGGAAAATTTACAGATTATCTCCACCCAGTGGCTGATTTTAATATGGAAGAAGTCTCCGAAAAAAGTCGAGAATATAACATTGAATTGATTGCACAACATGAAACAGTTGGTCAAATTGATAATTATGAAAGACAACTTGAGAGCGCTTTCTCTTATCTTGTAAGTAACGGAATTCATTATGTTAAAACTGGCTACACTGGTTCAAAAATGTTAATTCATGGAAAACAAGAATATCATCATTCACAGACGGGTGTAATACATTACCAAAAGACGGTGGAACTGGCGGCGAGATATCAGATTATGTTGGATATTCATGAGCCGATCAAAGGGACTGGCATAGAACGAACATATCCGAATATTCTGACACGGGAAGGAGCGAAGGGGCAGGAGTATGAAGGCGGTAAGATTAAACTAAATCATGCGACGATTTTACCATTCACTAGGATGCTCTGCGGGGCGTTTGATTATACACCGGGAATTTTTGACTTAAAAAATCCAGCTAAACGTGTATATACAACATTAGCAAGACAACTAGCGTATTATGTGGTTTTTTATTCTGGTATGCAGATGTTGGCAGATCGACCGGAAATGTATGAAAAACAGCCAACGGTATTTGAATTTCTACAGAAGGTGCCAGTGAATTGGCAGACGACAATCCCACTACTTGGAAAAATTGGTGAGTACTATGTCGTGGCAAGACAAGACCGAAATTCGTCAGATTGGTATGTGGCAGGAGTAACTAACGAAGACTCGAGACGGGTTAACTTAAATATGGAATTTTTAGAGGAGGGGATAAAATATACTGCTTACATATATCGTGATGCTGAGGCAAGTGATTATTGCGAGAATCCATTAGATATTGAAGTGGAAAAAAGAGTTATTGAGAAGGATGATTTTTTGGATATTTGGCTGGCTGCTGGGGGTGGATTTGCAGTGAGATTAGTCAAAGGGTATTAGGCTTTAGCAAGAATTCTCGGATTAAAAAACGTAAAATAATTTGAGGATTTTCAGAGTATAGTTATGGGACCGTTAATTAACTAATTTAGCTAGTTAGCTCGGCGGTGATAATTAATCTTTCGGTATAATCGTTCTCAGCAATTTTTTCGCCATGACAGGTCATCAGAGTCAGGGTTGGAGTGGATTTTGGCTCCAAAACTTTTGACATGCTGATGCTGTTTTTGTTTTGAATATAGAGATTTGTGATTTTATAGGTGTGACTATCAAATTTAATCTGGTCATTTAATTTGAGATTATGAAGATTGCCGAAAATCGTGGAAGAATGACCAATAATGAAAGTATTATTTTCGGCGGCGTAATATAGCCCTGCGATGTGATCGGGTGAGGTGAGGGTGTAGTCGTTATTTAATTTTAAAACCTTAATTGCTGATTTGAGGTTGATTTTTGGTGCTTCCAAAATAAGATTAGAATTTGCTTCAACATTATGTGGCTGTAAACCAAAATATCCAAAGATGGCAAATAGAAAAAGATAAATACCGATAAAAATTATACGTGAATAATGCTTTTTGAATCGCATTTTTTCTCCCAACAACCTTAATGGCTTTATTATAACATAAGCTGAATATGTAGATGAAAAATGGATAAAATTTTGTAGTGGGTTAATAAAAAAACGCCCCAAGTGGAGCGTTTTAGAGAAAAAGTTGAATGGATTTTTAACTTAGGCTATTTTTCACAAAATCAATCTTGATATTTTTCGTAAGTAAAATCACAAAATAGCTTCTGATCTTCTTCAAAATTATTGCCAGTCGGATCCTTCACTATCGCTTCGAGAAGTTGGTGAAGGACGTTGAATTGAGCCATATAGATACATTCATCATAGCCTTCGACTTTGATCTGGCTACCCCATTCTTCAGGCATCTTGAATGTCCTCTTATATTTTTTATGAGGATCATTACCGGATCTTACACCGATGATGGTGATTGCGACTGGATGTTCTTCTCCGAAAAGATCTTTATTGGCCGCAAATGAAAGAGTAACTGATTGAATACCGTCTGCTTTAGGTTTAGGGACCTTACGTTCGATTTTAAGGCAATGATTCTTACTATCCACATTTACGGTATAAGCTGGATTATATGCTGTAAATTGTCCTAAAAAACTTGTTAGTGAAAGAGTTTTTGGATTGACGTAAGCAGTAGCGTCGTACTCTATGCTGTTTGGACATAAAGTTGTCTTAGTTACTTTAGGACTAGAAAGTATTTCTACTTTTGATTCTGGCTTTTGATCGTAAGGTGGTGGCGGAACTAAGGCTTCAACGGTCTCCTCGGCTTGCTTAGCTTGTTTCTTCGTAGCAGCAAAGGCTGTTGGTGTAATAGACACACAAATACATGCGATCAGGGTTACTAACAAAAAATTCTTCATACTTTTATCCTCCTTTTCTAAAGTACGAAATAAACAAAAAACCATAGGTCATTTAGTTTGCCTATGGTCTGTATTATACAATATTTACTGAAAATTACAACTTATCATACGGTTCGGTGATGGGGATTTGTATGGTGGTTCCAAAACCTAATCGTGATTTTACCTTTGCGCCGAGAATAGCATATTGTTCGCGTTGCTCAACAGTGATAATAGTAGAATCATCTTTTATTGTAATAAAGTTGGAAATTGGTCGAATATCGGCAAGAGTATCTCCTGCGGTATTCATGGAGATAATGATGTTCCCCTTTTGTGGAGTTTTTAGGACGTGATTGAGATATGAGATAATGATTTTAGTGAGAGCAAGAAAATTTTCCACTTGATGTTTTGGACGTAAAACGTCGAGATCAAGGGTGTAGCCGGCGCGTTCAAGGCGAATAACATATTCACGATAGATCGGATCAATTATATCAGAAAGATACATGAACTTGCGGTCAAACACACTGGTGTGTACTTTGTTTAAGTCAAGGATTTTGAGAAAATCTTGATTCTCTTTCATAGGTTATATTATATCATAGAATATAACTCATGAGAGATAAAAAGAGGAAGCGGTAAGGTTGTGGACTAAACTCCGGGAGTGTGAGTGTTTAGAAGCTCACGGTGGGCACGATAATTTGGGTCATGGGATTCGACCTCGGCCCAAAAGGCTTTTGAGTGATCGGGATGATTAATATGCGCAAGTTCATGAATAATTACATAATCACGTTGGGCCTCCGGTACTTGCATGAGACCGATATTGAGTGAAATAGTGATGGTGGTTGGAGAAAGAAACGAGGTCTTGTGGTGAGTGCAGGAACCCCAACGGCTACTGGCATGAGACAAAACAACTTTATCGTAGTGATAGCCAAAGCGTTTGGCAAGATATTCAAGACGATATGGTAAGTATTCTTTGGCTTGCTTAGCAAGAAGTTTCTTTTTAAGATCACGAGCGCGTTGGGTACTAGGATCTTTGACGCGAAGTTTTTGACGAATTTGATCGCGCATTTTTTCTATAGTTTTCTTAATGATCGATTCAGAAACAAAATTTGGGATGGTCGCCTGCAAGCGTCCAGAAGTGGATATAGAGAAGCTAACCGAGTGTGAACGGGGGTTCTTGCGAATTATAACTTCACCAAATTCAGGATCAATATACATGGTTCTAAAACTCCGAAAATAAGAGACTAGATGACATTAATGGAGTTAGATTAGGAAAGTTGGGAGAGGACGTGAGAGAGCTGTGTGTCAAAAGTGTGTTTACCAGAAAGAATGATGGGCTTTTCTGTCTCGGCTGGGGCTTCCATGGCACGAATACGAGAGTCATATTCCTCTTTTGCGCGGGAAACAGAACGGAATTTGAGTTTGAGGCGAGCTTTGATTGTGTTAATGTCGGTTTGAATCCAAACGAGGGTGGGATTGTAGCCACAGATTTTGAGGAGTTTACGAACGGCGTTACGCTCGTTTTCGGTATCGAGACCGCCTTCGATTACGATATTTTGGCCAGTTTTTGAAATTGCTTCTAGTACAACATGAATCTGTTTTTCGGTAAAGTCAGCTTCTTCACGTAAAGATTGTAGATTGTAATAAGGAGCCTTGAATCTCTGAGAAAATTTTTCACAAAAGGTAGTTTTTCCACTACATGGAGCACCGAAAACCAGAATTGCACGTGGTTTAGTCTTCTTTTTACTTTCCATATTAAGGGTATTATATCATGAAGCAAGGGATGCATCAATTTATAATTTTTGAACTATTTTTGATTTACTACCGAGATCTTTTAATTTAGTGTTGAATGGTTCATAGTATGGTGTGGTCATTAGAGAGGAATTAGTGAGAAGAATTTGAGATGGAAAATAGAAGAGCCAACAAACGAAGTTGGCTGGAGCAAAAAGAAAACTAGGCAATAAGTTAATACGAGCAAGATATGAAATAACCACTGTGAGATCACAACAAATAAAGAGTGTAAAGCCAATAAAATTACAGAGCGCAGCGCGACGGAATTCTGGGGCTTCTCTTTTGATCCAATAATGGGCAAGAATAAGATTTAGAATAAGAGTATTTGCATAGATGAAGACGGCGCCGTAAAGGGAAGGGATATCAGTAATTTTAGTTAGAGAAAGGATGAGGAGATTTAGAATGGACCATAGAATAAAAATTTTGGGATTGAGGCTGGCATAGCGTGCGATATGAAAATATTGAGCGAGACAGAAGATTGTGATGCCGATCGGCGAGATATTGTTATAGAGTAGGATAATATCAGCGAGAAAAGTGAATAAAAGAGCAAACCGTAGAAGATAATCTTTAGGAGCAAAGAAAGAGACATAGAGAAAACAAGTAAAAATGGTACAGACTTTGATGAGACTGGCTGTATCGAGGAGGAAATGCGGAATTAAGTGTTCGCCAAGAAGAAGGCTGAGAAGATCAACAGTAAAGAAATAAACAAACATGAACGACCAGAGGGTAATCCAGAAAGTAAGACTTGAAAAGAGTCTGACAAATAGAGGACACCTGATGACTTGGTCTTTATATATTGGAGCTTGAGTAGCTTGAAATTTATTTTTGTCCATAAGAGGAATAGTTTAAGTATAGCTGATTGAGAAAGAAAAACCTAGTATCAGGTGACGACAGGATGAGAGGAAAAAATTGGTGTTAGTTTCTGGTATGATATAATGGAGAAACTAGGGGCGTAGTACAACGGTT
>ERZ773065.809-NODE-809-length-16713-cov-4.199964_pt1 | contig 16713 bp, 10 predicted proteins | sample MGYA00580623_ERZ773065 | MGnify/ENA primary metagenome ERZ773065 (study PRJEB29015, sample SAMEA2738017) | human oral metagenome | biome: human oral; feature: human-associated habitat; material: dental | place: China | collected 2047 ... | reverse complement strand
AAAGTTACAACTTTGAAAATAGATGAAATGAAAGAAATAAATATAAATTTTGATATTGACAATTTTCTATCAGCATCATATATAATTTTAATCGTTAAAATCATCAATTAAAAATGAGCTGGTGGAGTGAAATTTGGGACTAATAGGTAGATATAGATGTATGAGCTATGCAAAATGAATGATGAATATTGATAGCGTGATATATAATTGCATAATCGAAAAAAGGGATTGACATTCACTATATCAAAGGTTATCTTATGAGTAAGAGAGAACTAACTCTCTTGAAGATATTTCTGCATTTAAAGGCAGGTATGTAATTGACAGCCTGCCTTTTGAAAAACGCATGAGTTAGCTTTAACTAACTAAATAAAGGAGGATATTGGTATGTCTTTAATTAATAAAGAAGTAGCAGATTTTTCAGCTCAGGCTTATGTGAATGATGAGTTTAAAACCGTTACAAAGGCAGATATACTGGGAAAGTGGAGTGTTTTCTTCTTCTATCCAGCTGATTTTACTTTCGTGTGCCCAACGGAGCTCAAGGATCTTCAGATGAAGTATGCAGAGTTTCAGAAAGCTGGATGCGAGGTGTATTCAGTGTCTTGTGATACTCACTTTGTGCACAAGGCATGGCACGATAATTCGGAGAGCATTAGCAAGATTACGTATCCGATGCTCGCTGACCCTACGCAGGCTCTCGCAAGGGACTTTGAAGTTCTGATCGAAGATCAAGGCATTGCGGAAAGAGGAAGCTTCATAGTAAATCCTGAGGGAAAGATTGTAGTATATGAAGTGAATGCAGGAAACGTTGGAAGAAATGCAGAAGAGCTGCTTAGAAAGCTTCAAGCTAGCCAGTTCGTAGCTGAGCATGGTGATCAGGTTTGCCCGGCTAGATGGGCTCCCGGCGCAGCTACACTGAAGCCTGGAATTGATCTAGTAGGTGCGCTATAGATATAGCAAGAGCAGCTAAAGGACAACTAGGTTGATTAAGAATTAGCTAGAGTGGATAAGGGATAACTAGAATCTAAAGCACATATAGATTATATGAGCAGCAAATCATAACGAAAAATGGGGGATGCTTATGATCCCCCATTAATTGTTTGGTGTTATATCTCCGAGTATCAGAGCTTATACAATGCCCTGCATCATCATAGCTTCTGCAACTCTCTCGAATCCAGCGATGTTAGCGCCAGCTACGAGGTTCTCACCTAGGTTGTACTTAGCACAAGCTTCCTCTGTGATCTTGAAGATGTGAACCATGATGTTCTCTAGTTCAGCGTATACTCTCTCCTTGTTCCAGATGAGGTGCTCAGCGTTCTGTGCCATCTCTAGGCAAGAGCAAGCAACTCCACCAGCATTAGCAGCCTTGGAAGGAGCAACTACGCAACCATTCTCCATGAGGTACTGAACAGCCTCGTTTGTTGTAGGCATGTTAGCTCCCTCGATGAGGTATCTAGCTCCGTTAGCAACCATTTCCTTAGCCCAATCCATAGTGATGTCATTCTGCATAGCGCAAGGTAGGTATAGATCAGCCTTAACTTCCCAAGGTCTCTTTCCAGGGATGAACTTAGCGTTAGGGAACTTCTCTACGTAAGGTGCGCAAACGTTCTTTCCAGAGTTACGTAGCTCAAGAAGTGTGTCAATCTTCTCTGGTGTTGTGATTCCTTCCTCGTCGAGGATGTATCCGTCTGGTCCAGAAATTGTGATTGGCTTTGCACCTAGCTCAACTAGCTTAGTAATTGTTCCCCAAGATACGTTACCGAATCCGGAAACAACTGCAGTCTTTCCTTCAAGGGAATCACCGAAGTGATTGAGGACCTCTCTAGCGAAGAATACGATACCGAAACCAGTAGCTTCTGTTCTTCCGTTTAGTCCGCCGTTTGTAGTTCCCTTACCAGTCCATGTTCCATCGTACTGGTTAGTCATTCTCTTGTACTGACCCATCATGTAACCGATTTCTCTGCCGCCTACACCCATGTCTCCAGCAGGTACGTCAGTGTTAGGTCCGATGTGCTTATAGAGCTCTGTTACAAAGCTCTGGCAGAATCTCATAACTTCTGCATCCGACTTTCCAGCTGGATCGAAGTCAGAACCACCCTTACCACCTCCGATTGGAAGTCCTGTTAGGGAATTCTTGAAAATCTGCTCAAATCCGAGGAACTTAAGGATTCCTGGGTAAACATTAGCCTGGAATCTTAGACCACCCTTATATGGTCCTAGAGCGCTGTTAAACTGCACTCTGTATCCTCTGTTAACCTGAACTTCACCATTATCATCAACCCAAGGAACTCTGAACGAAATCATTCTTTCAGGCTCGATAAGTCTCTTTACAAGACCAGCCTTCTCATACTCAGGATGAGCTTCAAGAACTGGCTCGATTGATAGTAGAACTTCTTCTACAGTCTGAAGGAACTCAGGCTCGTTTGGATAGTTCTTCTTAGCGATGTCGATGTACTTTTGTGAAATATTAGCCATTTTAAACTCCTTACAAAAAATACAATATAAAAATGTATAAATTCTGGTGCCTCTGCACCATATAGTTGAATTTTAGCACTCTGATAATACGCTGTCAACGTGTATACAATATACAGCGATGTACTATAAATAAAGTTGGAACGACGAATATTCAATAGTTTGACAGATTTTTAATATTAGATTAATGTAGGGCACTATGATAAAATTAAAAGTAATTATTTTATGGAAGAAAGTTGAGAAAAATGGATCTGAGCAGACTTAATAAAGAGCAACAAGAAGCGGTAAAGCATATGGAGGGACCACTGCTGATTTTAGCAGGTGCTGGAAGCGGGAAGACCACTATGATGACTCACCGTATAGCATACATGCTAGAAAAGGGAGTGAGCCCTTATAATATCTTGGCTGTTACATTTACAAATAAAGCTGCCGGGGAGATGAAGGATAGGATTGAGTCGCTGACTGGAGGTACTCGAGGCATGTGGGTGATGACATTTCACGCCATGTGTGTTCGCATACTCAGAAATCACGGGGACGTTCTTGGGTTTAAAAACGGATTTTCGATATACGACGAGTCAGATAAGAAGGCTCTTCTCAAAAGAATCGTCAAAGACCTTAAGATTGATGAAAAGATTTATCCGGTTTCGTACCTTGGGAGTGTAATAAGCTCTTGTAAGGAGGCTGAGGAAGATCCCGACGATTATATAGATAATAACTCCATGAATTTCAAAGCCGAGACGGTAGCAAAGGTATATGCGAGATACATGGAAGATTTGCAGCAGAATAACGCTATGGATTTTGATGACCTGCTCTGGAATGCTGTAAAGCTGTTTGAAGCGAGTAGTGATGTGCTTTCGTATTATCAGCAGAGATTTAAATATATAATGGTAGACGAGTATCAGGATACAAATTATCTGCAGTATAAACTCATACATGCTTTGGCGGAGAAGAGCCATAATCTATGCGTGGTTGGTGATGACGATCAATGTATCTATCAATGGAGAGGTGCAGATATTAGGAATATCCTCGACTTCGAGAAGGACTTTCCGGAAACCAAGGTCATCAAACTAGAGCAGAACTACAGGTCTGATGCCAATATACTAGACTTAGCCAACTCTGTTATCGCCAACAATAGGAACCGTAAGGCGAAAGAGCTTTGGACGGACAGGAATGAAGGTAGCAAGATAACATACCGAAGACTCGAGGATGAACAGCGAGAGGCTTGGTATGTAGGCGGGGAAATTCAGCGTTTGCATGATGAAGAGGATATTCCGTTTAACGACATGGCCATCTTGTACCGAAAAAATGCACAGTCTAGACCCTTCGAAGAAAAGTTTTCATTTAGAGGCATCCCGTACAGGGTTTTAGGCGGCACTAGATTTTACGATCGCAAGGAAATCAAAGATGTAATGTCATACATGCACCTCGTCGAAAACCCTAGCGATGACGTGGCGATGGCGAGGATAATCAATGAACCTAAGAGGGGGCTTGGGCCGAAGAGCCTCGGAGGAATAGTTTCATATGCCAAGGCATACAAGCTCAGCATATTTGAAGCGCTCAAGGAACAGGAGGTTCTGGGGTCACTGTCAAGGAAATCACGAGCTGCGGTAGAAGACTTAGTTACGATGCTCGATGAACTAGGAGCTGAACAGGATTACATGGAGCTTTCAGATATATATGATAATCTGATTAGACGCTCTGGTTATCTGACAGCGCTCGAAGCAGAAAACACAGTAGAAGCGGATGCGAGGATAGAGAACATCCTGGAGCTACGATCGGTGATAGCAGAATTCGAGGAGAAAGCAGCAGGCTCAGTGCTGACAGATGAAGAAGACGAGTTCAGAGAGGAGAGAGATAGGCTAAGAGAAGATGGATTTGATGTAAAAGAACCCACCTTGCTCCAGTCATTCCTCGAGAGAATCGCACTGCTGTCGGACATAGATAATAGAGATGAGAGCGAAGATGCGGTTGTGATGATGACGCTACATAGCTCTAAGGGACTTGAATTTCCAGTGGTTTTCATGCCGGGTATGGAAAACGGTTTGTTCCCAGGGTCAGCATCTATGGATGATCCAAGCAAGATGGAGGAGGAACGCAGGCTCTGTTACGTTGGAATTACAAGGGCTATGCGAAAGCTTTACCTGACAGGTGCGCAGACTAGGATGCTCTACGGTAGGACAGACTTTACAATTGAATCGGAATTCATGCGAGAGATGGACACGGATCTCCTAGAGGGTGATCCGACAGTTGCAGAAAGAACGGCTAGTGCTGGTGGAATCCGTGGAGACGGCGGAATACTCGGGATGAGAGAATTCAAGGGCAGATACGATGGCAGTGCTGATGGATATGATGCCAGCTTCGTAAAGCCATTTGATGCACTGAAATTCGCTAAGAAACAGGCTTCCAAGGGTATAAGCAACGAGGGATTTGAGGCAGGAGACAGGATTCGCCATCCTAAGTTCGGAGAAGGTCTGCTTATAGACCAGGATGCTAAAACGCTGACTATTGCCTTTGATTCTGTCGGGATTAAAAAACTAGGCAAGGGCTTCGTCAAGCTGACTAAAGTCGAGTAGTGACTATATAGGTAGGGGCATTTACATGAACGAATTCACTAACAGTAAGAGGAGTAAATAGGGGACATTATGAATCTTGATGACAAGAAGAGAAGGATAGAGGAGTTAATAGAAACTCTTAACGAGGCTTCGGCAGCGTACTATGACGAGGCTAGCGAGATTATGAGCAATTACGAATACGATGCGCTGTACGATGAGCTCGAATTGCTTGAGAAGGAGACAGGATACACTCCTCTTAATAGTCCGACTAAGAATGTCGGCTACACAGTTCGGTCGGAGCTCCCTAAGGAGAGGCACAGAAGTCGTATGCTTAGCCTTGATAAGACTAAGAGCCGTGAGGAACTCGTGGCTTGGCTTGGAGATCATGAAGGACTTTTATCGTGGAAGCTTGACGGTTTAACCGTTGTACTCACATATGAGGGAGGCGAGCTAGTCAAGGCCGTGACACGTGGAAATGGGGATATCGGAGAGGTTATCACGCCTAATGCACGTGTATTTGTCAACGTACCGAAGCGCATTCCTCACGAAGGGCATACTGTAATCCGTGGCGAGGCGGTTATTACCTATGAGGAATTCGATAGAATCAATGAGGCAATCGACGATGCAGATGCGAAGTATAAGAATCCGAGAAACCTATGCAGCGGAAGCGTAAGGCAGCTAAATAGCAAAATTACCGCTGAGAGAAATGTTAGGTTCTATGCTTTCACGCTCAGCGAAGCGGATGGTGTTGATTATGAAGGACTTAGATCAAACCAGATGAAGTGGATGGCGGAGCAAGGCTTCGATGTGGTTGAATACGTGAAAGTAGATAATAAGAGTATTTTCGGAGCGATAGACAATTATGCAGAGAGAGTACATAGCTTCGAGATCCCGTCTGATGGCCTCGTGCTGACATTAGAGGATTTAGAATATGCGGCTACACTTGGGACGACTGCGAAGTTTCCGCGTGATTCTTTGGCTTTCAAGTGGGCAGATCAGCAAGCGGAGACCATTCTCCGTGAAATCGAATGGAGCCCATCGAGAACGGGGCTGCTCAATCCAATTGCCATATTTGACCCGGTAGAACTCGAAGGAACTACGGTTAAGAGAGCATCGGTTCATAATCTGAATATAATGGAAACCCTGAAGCTGGGCATCGGTGATACTATCACAGTATATAAGGCGAATATGATAATACCGCAGATTGGTGATAACCTTACTAAGAGTGGGAATATTGAGCTTCCTAGCCATTGCCCGGTATGCGATGGTGCTACAGAGATAAAGCTGATGACAGGTACAAAGGTGCTTACATGCACCAATCCAAATTGCCTGGCTAAACAGGTGAAGAGATTTTCTCTATTCGTGTCTAGGGATGCGCTTAATATCGATGGGCTTTCTGAACAGACCTTGCTAAAGTTTATAGGGCTCGGGTATATCAAGTCTTTTGCGGATATATTCCGACTAGAGAATCATAGGGATGAAATCGTAGAATTAGATGGTTTCGGTAAAAAGTCTTACGATAAATTATCATCATCGATAGAGAAGGCTCGTCATACAGTCCCAACTAGGATTCTTGTGGCACTTAGTATACCTGGAGTTGGTGTTACGACCGCCGCTCAGATTGCGAGAGCTTGTGAGAATAAATGGGCTAAGATCTCTTCGCTCTCTTACGACGAACTTATAGCCATAAATGGCATCGGAGAAGTCATGGCTAGAGACTATGAGGCGTTCTTTGCAGATGAACACAACAAGTCTGTCGTTTTGGATCTAGTGGACGAACTCGACATAGATGAGAGCTATGAGAAGGCCGGGGAAGCTTTGTCGGGTGAAATCTTTGTAATAACTGGCAGCCTTGAACATTATAAGAGCCGCACCGAACTTAAGAAGGAAATCGAGGCACAGGGAGGTAAGGTGGCTGGAAGTGTTAGTAAAAACACCAGCTATCTCGTGACAAACAATCCAGAATCAGGTTCGTCAAAAAACAAGGCGGCGGCGGAACTCGGTGTAAAAATCATAACAGAAGACGAAATTCGTACGATGCTCGGATATTAGGGGGTTATCGAAAAGTCTATTTCGATATATAATAAATATTCGCAGTACTAAATTTTAAAGTGAGGAGGAAGGCCAATGGAAAATACAAACTTGATTGACCAAGAACAGGCTTTTGAAGAAAGCAAAGAAAAGATATTCGAACTCCTCGAAGAGAAGAAATATTTCCGTTGTAGGGACGAACTATTAAAATTCAACGCAGTAGATATCGCTGAGCTACTTGAAGAAGTGATGCGAAAGTATAGCATGCAGACAGCTATCATACTGTTTCGCACGCTTCCGAAGGGTGCTTCTGTTGAGGTATTCGCTCACTTTGACGTTGATGATCAGGTTGAAATCATCAATATTATCACTGATCCCGAGATTAAATACATAATTGAAGAGCTGGATTTCGACGATATGATCGACGTGCTTGACGAGCTACCAGCTAATATCGTTGACAAGATTTTAGATAAAACTCCCAAGAATGAGCGAAGACAGATAAACACTTTCCTGAAGTACAAGGAATATAGTGCCGGTTCGCTGATGACGCCGGACTATATAAATCTGCGTAAAAATATGACGAGGCGCGAGGCGCTGGATCATATCCGCGATGTTGGAATGAACTCCGAGACGATTTACTCATGCTACGTACTAGACGGTGGGCGTAAACTCGTAGGGGTCGTATCACTCAGGAGCTTGGTTCTTGCAGACGAGAATACTAAAGTCTCCGATATTATGAAAGAAGACATCATCTTCGCACACGTCGATGATGACCAGGAAGAGACTTCTGAACTTTTTAAGAAATACGGTTTTATCGCGATACCGGTAGTTGATAACGAAGATAGATTGGTCGGAATCATCACTTTCGACGATATCCTCGATGTAATCGAAGAAGAGAACACAGAGGATATGGAGCGTATGGGAGGTGTCATAGATAACACTGACAAGGACTATCTCGATACACCAGTTTTGATGCATGTCAAGGCTAGACTGCCATGGCTTCTAGTGCTCATGGTATCTTACGTGTTTACTGGAGGCATGATTGCGAGTTTCGAGAAATCACTTTCCGCAGTAATCGCGCTAGTAGCTTATATGCCGATGCTCATGGGCACTGGTGGTAACTCAGGAACGCAGTCGTCCACAGTAATTATCACAGGTATGGCTACGGGCGACCTCGAGTTATCGGATGTTCTTAGAGTTCTGTGGAAGGAATTTCGCATAGGAATTATCGTCGGTATATGTGTCAGCATCTTGAACTACATGAGGATAGTGGCATTTGACCATAACGGCTCTTTTGTGGCGCTTACGGTGTGCCTGTCGATGGTATTAATCGTTATCATCGCAAAATGCATCGGTGCTCTCCTGCCTATGATTGCTAAGAGAATCGGCATTGACCCTGCGCTTATCGCCGGTCCAATGATGGCATCGCTTACCGACATGGTTGCGCTCGGCACGTATTTTACGATGGCAAGGCTGGTGCTTAAGATTTAGCAGTGTAAACGATATTCATAACATAATAGGAATATGATAGCGGTAACAACTACAATAATTAAATTATCAACGACAATAATATAGAAATCAAGATTCAAGCGATTTCTATTTAAACATCAATACAAACGGCTTAATTAGTTTCAAAATTTCATTGTAGGAGGATATGGTGAATACTAACAACTATGCTGAGCTCGCTGAAAAAGCGCGCAGAATCAGAATCAATGCTCTAAAGGCAATTAATGCCGCAAAGTCAGGTCATCCGGGAGGTTCATTATCTTCGGCTGATATTCTTGCAACGCTATACTTTGGCGAACTAAATATCGACCCTAAGAATCCGAAGATGGCAGATAGAGATAAATTTGTGCTATCCAAGGGACATGCGGTTCCTGCGCTTTACGCAGCACTCGGTGAGAGAGGCTTTTACGAAGTAAGTGAAATGATGACGCTCAGACAGGTGGGGAGCAAATTCCAGGGACACCCTAATATGCGTAAGGTTCCTGGGATTGAGATGTCAACCGGTTCGCTCGGACAGGGATTTTCCGCAGCAGTAGGAATGGCTGTCGCAGGCAAGATTGATAAAAATCCTGGCAGAGTATATGTGCTCACTGGTGACGGAGAACTTCAAGAGGGCATAGTGTGGGAGGCTGCCATGCAGGCATCTCACAGGAAACTCGATAACCTGGTTGCTATCGTAGACCTTAACGGACTTCAGATTGATGGTAAGGTGAGTGACGTGAAGTGCGTGTGCCCAGTAGATGAGAAGTTTAGGAGCTTCGGGTGGAACGTGATAAGTGTAGATGGTCATAATTTTGAAGAACTGACTACGGCATTTAAGGAAGCAAAGAGCTCTGAAGGTGTACCAACTGCAATTATAGCTCATACTCACAAGGGGAATGGTGTATCATTCATGGAAGATAATGCTGGCTGGCATGGTAAGGCGCCAAGCGATGAGGAGCTGGCTACTGCGATAGAAGAGCTTGGAGGTGACAACTAATGGCAGATAAGATTGCAACTAGAGCTGCATACGGAGAATTTCTGGTAGAGAAGGGCAGAGAGCGCGAGGATCTTATCGTAATGGATGCAGACCTATCCGGTTCGACAAAGACTAAGGGATTTGCACAAGCTTATCCTGAGAGATTCGTAAACTGCGGTATTGCTGAACAGGACTTGATGGCTGAAGCAGCTGGAATTGCTCTCTCGGGTCATGTTGTGTGTGTTAGTACATTCGCTATGTTCGCTGCAGGCAGAGCATATGAAATCATAAGAAATTCAGTCGGTTATACGGATGCAAATGTAAAGGTATGCGCAACTCACGCAGGTATTACAGTAGGGGAGGATGGTGCGAGCCATCAGACATTCGAAGATATCGCGCTCATGAGGGAGATTCCTGGCATGCTCGTTGTAAACCCCGCTGATGCTGTAAGTTCTAAGAAGCTTTTAAATGAAGTGGTTGATACAGATGGTCCTGCGTACGTTAGACTGGGCAGATCTGGAGTGCCAGTGATTTATGATGAGAGTTCTGACATCAAGATTGGGAAGGCAAATGTAATTCGGGAAGGCAGTGATGTGACAATCATTGCAACTGGAATCATGGTATCAGATGCGCTTGAAGCGGCTGAAGAGCTTGCTGGTGAAGGAGTCGATGCTCGTGTAATCGATATGCATACTATCAAGCCGATTGATGAGGCGGCGATTATAAGCGCAGCTAGAGAGAATGGTCCGATTGTAACTGCAGAAGAGCATTCGGTTATCGGTGGACTAGGCAGTGCAGTGGCAGAGGTCGTTGTTAAGAATAAACCTGTGAGAGTTGAAATGGTAGGTCAGAAGGACACATTTGGTGAATCGGGAAAGCCTGCTGAGCTCAGAGAAAAATACGGACTTACAAAGGCTGACATCATTAAAGCCGTTAAGAAAGTAATCGCGTAAAGATTAAAAATAATAAAAGAACTTAAAATTATAAAAAAATAGCAACTCTTTTAGTGAATTATTCTTCACACAAGAGCTGCTTTTTCATTTGCAAATACTAGGGTTCAGAGTGGATTTTGTTTTTAGCTAGTAAAAATTTAACAAAATAATATGAAATTAGTACAAACTCAATTTACAATGTGATGAATAAGTGATATAGTATGAATTGTTTTAGAACGTTTGGACCCGACTAAGGCGGGCCAAAAGCAAATGGCGAAACGTATTATATTAATACATAATATATATAATCGTTACTTGCAATTATAATTTTATTACTTTAGGAGGTTTAAAAATGGAAGCTACATCAAGAAAACTCCCTTTTGGGTTTTATGTGTGCGCCCTCTCTTTTTCGTTTGAGAGACTTGCGTACTATGCAGCTAAATGGGGAATTACGGTTTTTGCCGTTTTGCAAGTGGCAAGAGGAGGTCTTGGACTCACTAAGGGCGAAGGTGCACTTTTACAGTCATGGTTGGTTGCCTTCACATATATTACACCGCTAATTGGCGGCTGGATTGCTGACAGATGGATAAGTCCTAGAATACTTGTACCAGTTGGAGAACTATTGATGGGTGCAGGATACTTTGTTGCATGGCAAGCAACTAGTAAAATGAGCTTAATACTGTGCATTGCTTTGGTAGCGATTGGAACAGGATTTTTTAAGGGTGTATTGTCTGGCGTAAACGGAAGACAATTTGAAGGAGAAGATCAATTACTTATCAAGGTATTTAGTTGGCAGTATTCATTTGTTAACATTGGCTCATTCTGTGGAACGACATTACTGTCTTTGATTGCATTAAAGTACGGATACAGAAGTCTATTCCTTGCGTGTGGAATATTTATGGTTATAGATACACTCTGGTGGATTTTCGGAGTTAGATTTTTAAAGAATGATGCAGGAAAGAGACCATTCAAAGTCGATAATAGATCCGAAGAAACAAATGAAACTGTGGAGAAGACTGCTGAACCGCTTACTTTAAGAGAAAAGAAACGTGTTGCAGCAATCGTTATAGTAACTGTATTTTCTGGAATTTTCTGGCTCATATGGTATATGGTATACATGCCTGTATACTATGAGTTTGGACCAGCTGGACAAGGCGGTAGAGGATGGGCTGATTGGACTATAGGTAATTTCACTATGCCTACAGCGTGGTTTGATTCTGCGAACGCTCTATTCTGTATAATTCTTTGTCCAATATTTGCGTCTATTTGGTATAAGATGTCCAAACGCGCTAAAGGTGACTGGAGTATGTGGAAGAAGACTGCGATAGGTATTCTGCTGCTAGGATTCTGTATAATTTTCATGGTATTTGCTGCTATGCTAGCTAAGGAAGGTAAGGGTACCCCTGTTGGAATCTGGATTATCATATTAGCTGCTTTTTCTATGACCGTAGGAGAAGTTGTATTTTCTCCTCTTGGAAATGCGTTCATTAATGAGTATGCACCTAAACAACTGCTTGGTACACTTTTAGGAATATGGCCATTTGTAATTTTCTTTGCAGGCCTTGGGTATGGACCACTATATAATTTCCTTGAGAGATTTTCGTTCATTAAGGCTTATGGTGTAGTTGCCGTTATAATCCTTGCGTGCGGTTTTGTGATGCTGGCATTTGATAAGCGTTTCATGAGACTTGTAAATGACGAGGATGAGAAGTAAGCATATATCATTGATGTGTAATTACAAAAATTTCTCTTTAAATTCGAGTGCAATGTAAGTTTGTAGAGGAGAAATGTTAATTTCAATCGCTATATCTGGTGAAGTTTCAGTAGATATAGCGGTTTTGTTTTTTGGATTATAGGATAAGAAGAGTTGGCAAAAACCGTCGTAGCCGTTGAAAATTCAACGGCTACGGCGGTTATATCTTTTTTGAAAGAAGATACAGAGTGGACAAAAAGAGTTGGTAAAATAGCCTGAAATCCTTGAAATTTCAAGGCGGATTAGGGTTATATCTTCCTTAGAAATAGTATTCTAGGAGGATTGTAAACTGTGTGATATCTGTATATATTTTTTGATAGCGCGTTCAAGAAATATATACATAAGATGTTGAAACAAAAGCTATATTATATATTGCAGTTTATTAATTAAAAAAAATAATACAATCAATCAAAATATATATTGACAATAAATTGTCACAGTGATAAATTTTAGACAAATAGAAACGAGTTATTTAAACAGTAATTGATAGGTGAGACGTTTGAAACCAAGTATAAGACCAGGTCAAATAAGCAAAACTATAATATTATCAGTTTCCGAAGTTCTGAAACATAGCAAAATCTTTATAATTTTGACTTATATAGTCATGATATTTAGTGGAATAGCACCAATTATATCGATAAAAATTATACAAAGGTTAATGAACAAATTGCAAGATTTACATGGTTCATTCAGAAGCATAGTAGTATTGCTAATTGTATATTGTATTGTCAATTTAACATTAGGGCTGATACTCAGTATGTATAACTATTATAGCTCTTTATTTGAACAGGAGTTTAATAAGTCGTTAAATATTAAGATGTTAAAAAAAACAGATGAATTTAATCTTAAAGATTATGAAAATCCTGATACATATAACTTAATTACAAGAGCGCAAAGTCAAAATGGGACAGCAATCATTTCAGTTGTAAGAAGAACTGGTTCTATAGTTAAAGATTTTGTTTCAATACTAGGAGCCATATCTATATTAGTAAGTTTTAGGTGGTGGATTATTATCCCTTGCGTGGGAGTCCCAGTATCAAAAGCATTTGCTTCATATAAAATAGATAAAAAAAGATTTATTATTCATTTCAATCGGACAACAGAAGAGCGAAAGGCTTGGTATATAAAATATTTATTAATGATGGGACGTGGTATCAAGGATGTCAAATTTTTAAATTTAAGTAGGTACTTTGTGAATAAGTATGATAATTTACAGACTAAATTTAATAAACAAGATCGATATATATACCGAAGCAATTTATTAATAAGTATTCTATTCGATTGTATTTCATGGGTTTTTAATGGATGTATACTTACATTTATTATCATAAAAACTTTTCTTCATGAATTGATGATAGGTGATTTTAGTGCGTATGTTGACTGTGTAAGTAATATATTTGATAGTACAGAAAGTATATGTGATGGAGTGGAAGAACTAGCGAATGAAGCACTGTATGTTTCCATGTTATTTGATTATTTGAATTATGAGTTAGATAGTAGAACTATGCAGCCACAATATAGTGCAAGCTTAATAGATATTAATTCGATTGAATGCATTGAGTTAGAAAATGTATCTTATAAATATGGGGATAGTGTTGTACTGAGTAATTTAAATGCAAAGATTAAAAAAGGAGAACATGTGAGAATACAGGGCTGCAATGGCTCTGGGAAATCAACACTGATTAAAATAATATCAGGGCTATACACTGACTATGAAGGAACTATAAAAATCAATGGTGTTGACTTGAAATTTATAAATTTAGATACATATAGAAAGTGTATAAGTTGTGTTTTTCAAGATTATGCTAGATTTGAATCAAGTTTTTTAGACAATGTAGCATATTCAAATATTTATTCGACGATTGATTACGAAAGGATATTGGACACTTTAGCAAAAGTACAATTACGTGATAAAGTTCAGAATATAGGTATACAGACATTAATTGGAAGTTGGTTTGGAGAAACAGAGTTATCAGGAGGGGAATGGCAGCGTCTGGCCATTGCTAGAGCATTATATAGAAGTGCTGATGTTTATATTTTTGATGAAATCGATGCATCCTTGGATGAAGAAGCTCGAAAATCAATTAGGAATTATGCTATAGATTCAGTATCGGGAAAAATAATTATAGAAGTATCTCACAGAGAAAGTGCATATGATCATATTACTGATGAAATTTATCTAAAATATGTGTAGGAGACTATGCGGAGGTCGCATGTATGATTAACAAAGGAAAAAACATACCATTTATTCATGCTTTTAGAACATGCGAAGGAAAATATTTTTACGATGTAAATAAAAATGAAATTGTAGAAATATCGGAAGAGATATTTGAAATTCTTGATAAATGCGAACAAACTAATGCATTAGATGATAGATTTTACTCCAATATTGAAATTAAGTCTCTCATAAATCGTGGATATTTGATAAGTGAGAAAGTTATGGTATCAAAACACCCTGATTTAGATTATATTCAATTTTTCTTACAGAACCATTTAGATACACTTTTGCTTCAAGTTTCTCAAGGGTGTAACCTTAGATGCGGATATTGCATATATTCTGGAGGATATGATAATAGGACACATCAGAATAAGATGATGAGTTGGGATACGGCAAAAAGGTCTATAGATTTTATTGTAGAACGATCTGCCGATTGTAAGACGCTTTACTTTGGTTTTTCTGGAGGAGAACCATTATGTAACTTTAGTTTGATTAAAAGATGTATAGAGTATATTAAGCAAGTATGTACAGATAAAGCATTGTATTTAAATATTACAACAAATGGTACGCTGTTATCAGAAGATATCTCTGAATATTTTGTTAAAAATAATGTTTCGATAATGGTTAGTTTAGATGGACCAAGAGATGTTCATAATGCTTCACGACGATATGCTATTTCAAATAAAGGAAGTTTCGATGATGTGTGGGATAATATTAAATACTTATATGAAAATCATCCTGAATATTATCGAGAAATGGTTCATTTTAACACTGTTTTAAATAGCGAAGGATACAAAACAGTTGAGGAGTTCTTTTCCAATGAACCAATGTTATCTGATTCTGTTATAACTTCTAGCTTTATTTCTAACAATTATAGTAAAAAAGCTAATAGTGTTTCTAATAAATTTATGAGGGAGTATTCATATAATGAATTTGTTTGCTTTTTATCTAGATTGGGTCTAATAAATGAAATCCCACACAAATTATTAGATTTAAAGTTTTTAAGAATTTGTGAACTAGATGAACGGTTAGGAGGAAGGGAATTTTTACCATGTGAGGGGCATAGAGCCGGAGGATGCATTCCTGGTGTTCAGAAGCTTTTTGTAACAGTTGAAGGTAAATTTTATCCATGTGAACGTGTCAGTGAAATTTACGATACAACGAATATTGGTAATATAGATACTGGACTAGATATTGATAAAATAAAAGCACTTTCCAATATACAAGACTACACGTTTGAAATCTGTAGAGAGTGTTGGGCATATTCTTTTTGTGAGATATGTTTAACAGGAGTAGAAGACGCGGATGGTATTTCTTCGAAAAAAATTCTTAATAAGTGCAAGGCAACAAGATGTTCAATTGAAGATACATTTAAAGATTACACAGTCTTAAAGCATGTGGGATTCAATCTAGATAAGGAAAACAGAAAAAAATTTTGTTTAAATTATGATTTTGACAATATCGACTCCATGAATTATGAAGTAGAAAGTCAAGAACTTTATAGTATTTCAACTCCAATTGTGTTCGTAACAGGACTTTTTAACGGACTGGATACAAATGTAACGATTAGGATGTTACATAAGTCCTTAATTGAAAAAGGATACAAAGTATCTTCCTTTGTTTGTGATTTTGAGGATAATGACAATAAAGTATTTTCGATTAAGCATTTAAACAAAATATGGGAGATTCCAAATAGTTTAGGATTAGTATTAAATATTAATCATGCGATTAAATTTGTAGAATATACCCAAAATGTAGATTTAATTTTACTAGAAATACCAAGTGGCATAACTCAGATGACAAATAAAGTTGCGAAGTGTATGGATGATTATTTATTCAATGCAATAAGGGCAGTAAATCCTGATTGTATTACAGTAAATATTCCGTTTAACGACTATCTTGACTGCGACATTGATTACATCATTAAAAATCTTAGTGAAAAATATGGGAAAACGTTCGATGTATGTAATGTTACTAACAAAAAAATATGCTTGGAAGAATCAGAAAGATATAATGAAGCGACATATCTAAGTATAGATAGAGAGTTCGTAAAGACGAAATTAAACGATCTTGTGGAAGAGAATAGCAAAATAGTTTTTGATAATGGTAAAGATGGTGACAATTTAGCAGATACTATAATAGGTATATTACATGGGTTTTATTTGGAGGAAACTAGTGATGAGTTATAATTCATCAATACATGAAATTTTAATAAAAATATTTCAAAAACGGATAAATATAAATTTTGATGAAAGACAAGATTTGAGAAGTCACAGTCTTTTTGATGAGACACT
>ERZ773065.803-NODE-803-length-16867-cov-3.536640_pt1 | contig 16867 bp, 13 predicted proteins | sample MGYA00580623_ERZ773065 | MGnify/ENA primary metagenome ERZ773065 (study PRJEB29015, sample SAMEA2738017) | human oral metagenome | biome: human oral; feature: human-associated habitat; material: dental | place: China | collected 2047 ... | reverse complement strand
TTTTATTAAAACATCAGATATTGGAACAATCTTATATCCAAAACTCATAAGTGAATAATAATCACTTTTTACAATATAAGTTGTAATCGGATATTTAAAAGATGATGAACCGCTTATCAAAAATTCTATTCCAAAAAATATTGCAGGTATCAATAATCCAAGTATAATCGTTAATATTCCACCTGTAAAAAGTCCCGACGATACAATCCTAAATTCACTTGCCCCCGATGTCTTTAAAAATCTAATAGTTTTATTTTGACTTTCCTCCAGTTTTGAAAATAGAATTCCAAAAGTTACTACAATTATAAAAGTATAGATTAACACCAAATTATTTGTAAAAAAGTCCCATAATCTATGTGAAGTTCCTACTAATGTTTTTTTACTACTTAAATTTAGAATTTTCTTTTCTTCTGATGTTCTTGGCTGATCAAATTCTGTTTTCTGTAAAAACAAAGGAAGTGCTGAAGGAATATTATGCTTTTTTAGATATGTTAAAGTTTCAAATGTAATTTCTATGGTTGTTTCATTTACATTATAGTTATTACCTATTTGAATAGCAGCAAATTTCCCTTCAGGATCTTTGAGATGTTTTAAACTGTCATTATACAAATACTGCCAATTTGAATTTTCAATACTTTTTATATATTCTTTACTTTCTTCTATATATTTAGGGATAATTTTCTGATATTCTTCTATTAATTCCTTATCTTTTTCTGAGATATTATCCTTTTCAAGTTCATTTTTGTAATGCTCCAGTTCATTTTTATATTCTTCGATATTCCTTTTGCATCTTTCAATTTTTTCTTTATTAGTTTTGTTATTTTCAAAATTTTTTAAAGATGATGTCCCCAATCCCAAAATTATAATTATAATAAGAAATAGAATATTTTTCTTCTGTTTTATAAAATATTTAAAAAACAAATTACACATAACTACCTCCAAAGCAAAGCAAAAAAACATTTTATATAAAATACATTTTTAAAAATTAATTTATCTATTTACTTTATATTCTAGGTAAATCGTTACCACGAGAATATCACATTTTTTATTTTTTGTTAAATATAATAACTAGTATTTTTCATCTTATATTGACATAAAATAAAATTATATCATATAGTAAGATAATTTAAGATTGTATAATTTTAATTTTAAAATATCGTACTTATTATTTATGGAGCTTTTAATTATGAAAAAATTTTTATTTAATTATCATATCGAACATTCTATATTGTAAAAAAACTCATCTAAACATGTTAGATGAGTTTTTATTGTGAAACAACAAGGTTCTCGGGTACCCACCCGATGCGAGCATCGTGGAAGGGTGGGGTTCTTATTTAATTATTTTTAAAATTTTTACTAAAATTTACAAGCACATTCTATAAATATTTTCTATATCTTCAGGTGTTAATTCTCTAAAGCCTTTTATACTTTCTTTTCCCTTACAAGCCTTCTTAGCCATAATAGCAAAATTTTTATCATCAATATTTACATCTTTTAATGTACTTTGTAATTTTAAGTCATTAAATAAAAATTCTGAAAGTTTTTCAATGGCTTTTTCTGCAATTTCTCTATCAGAAAGATTTTTATCTATGCCAAAAACATTAACTCCAAATTGAACATATTTGTATATATTTTCATCATTTAAACAATATTGCATCCAACGTGGAGTTAATATTGCAAGTCCATGTCCATGAGTTATATCATAAAAAGCTGAAAGTTCATGTTCCATTGGGTGACAACTCCATGGAGTTGATTTACTTCCATTTATAAAACCGTTTATTGCCCAGGAAGATGTCCACATTAAATTAGCACGAGCTTCATAGTTTGTAGGGTCTTTCATTGCTATCGGAGCATATTTTATAACTGTTTTCATAAGACCTTCCATAACACAATCAAGCATAAACAAATCATTTTCTGTTGTAAAATAAACTTCTAGGATATGACTTAAAATATCTGCTGAACCGCAAGCAGTTTGATACTCACTTACACTGTAAGTATTTTTAGGATCAAGAAATGAAACTTTTGGTAACATACACATTGAACCATTGCTTAATTTTTCATTTGTTTTAAGGTTTGAAATAACTCCATCATTATCCATTTCAGAACCGGTTGCTGAAAGTGTTAATATAGTTAAAAGAGGTAATGCATCTTCTATTTTTGCTCTTTTTTCTAAATCAAGAAAATCCCATGGGTCAAAATCAACTTTTGCTCCGGCACAAATAAATTTTGAGGCATCAATCGTTGAGCCTCCACCAACAGCAAGAACCACATCAATATTTTCTTCCTTACATATTCTAGCACCCTCTCTAACAGATTCTATTCTAGGATTAGGTTCTATCCCTGAAAGTTCAAAAACTTCAAGTCCTGCATCTCTTATTTCTTTTATAACCTCATCGTAAAGTCCTATTTTTTTAATGGAACCTCCTCCGTAAGTTAACAAAACTTTTTTTCCATATTTTGACAATTCTCTTCCAAGATTGGAAAGTTGTCCTTCTCCAAAATATACCTTAACAGGAATATTGTAAATAAATGGTTTCATAAAAATCCTCCTTTAAATTTATTTTTAATACTTCTAAATTGATTTTACCTCTCATCTATATCTAGTTAAAGAATACCCTTATTTTAAATTGAGAAAACAAAAAGAGAGAATTATTTAAAACAATCCTCTCTAATTTTTATTCTGTAAAAACAATATAACATGCCTTATTTTACTATTTTATTAAATATTTGCTTTGTCGCATAATGTGAAATTAACAAAATGATTAAAGAAAAGTCGAAAGGAATTTTTACTACAACTTTTATTAAAAAGCATAGAGTAAAAGCTATTACATCTAAAATCATAAATTGTTTTTCACTCGTGTATTTTTTTATAGTATCATATTTTATTTTTAGATTTCTAACAAGGATTACAAGAGCAACTACTCCAACTAATGCATCAATACTGAAATTAACTAAAAATTTATTATTTATAACAGCCCATAAAAAATATATAAACAAAGTTCCCATCATAATAATGGTTAATCCTGTCAAAGATATTTTCGACTTATCTTCTGACATTTCTTTTGGTGTAATTCTTCTTGCCATTATTCAAAAATCACTCCATCGGCACAATCAATTTTAATATTTGTTGAGAAGAATTCTTTTAATGCTGTAACCATATATCCTGTGTCTTTAATTCCGCAAGTTTCATAGCTTGAGTGCATTCCAAGTTGAGCAACCCCTATATCAAGAGCATGTAAACTAACTTGAATATTTGATAAGTTTCCAAGAGTTGAACCCCCAACTTTGTCAGATCTGTTTGCAAAGTATTGAGTAGGAACATCTACTTTTTTACAAATTTCTAAAAATACTGCTCTACTGAAAGCATCAGTTGTATATTTTTGATTTGCAGCTTCTTTTATAACAATACCTTTGTTCATAAAAGTTCTGTTTGTTGGATCATAAAGTTCAGGATGATTTGGATGAACAGCGTGAGCATTATCGCAACTTACTAGGAAAGATTTTGCTACTGCTTGATGATATTCATCAGTTCCAAATCCAAGTGAAGCATTAATTCTCTTTAGAGCATCTTTCATAAATGTTGACATTGCACCTTGTTTTGTGTTTGAGCCAACTTCTTCGTTATCGAAAACAGCACAAACATTTATTGCCTTTGGATTTTTCGCATCTAAAAATGCTTTCATTGAAGTAAATGCACATTGTAAGTCATCAAGTTTTGGTGTTGAAACGAATTCATCTTTGTATCCCCAGATACATTGTCTTTGACGATTTACTAAGAATAAATCTTTTGCAACTATATCTTCAACTTTAACACCTAATTCTTCTGCAATCATTTTGTCAAAGTCACCTTTCTTTAATTCTCCTGCTGAGAATAAAGGTAATAAATCAACTTGTTTATTGTAAGCATAACCACTGTTTATTTCTCTGTTTAAATGGATTGCAACATTTGGTATCATTAAAATATCTTTATCAATATTGAATAATTTATTTACGATATTTCCATTTTCTCTAACTAAAACTCTTCCTGCAAGACTTAATGGTCTATCAAACCAAGTTGAATCAATCATTCCGCCGTAACCTTCAACATTTAATTTTAAATGTTCTCCCGGTGCATCCATTTCAGGAACAGCTTTAACTTTATATGTTGGAGAGTCGCTGTGTGCGGCTGTAATTTGGAAATGGTAATCGCTAAGTTCTTCTCCAACTTGGAAAGCTAATATACTTGAGTTATTTCTTGTAGTATAGTAATTTCCGCCTTTTTTTATTTCCCATTTTGCATTTTCCGGTAAAAATGTATAACCAGCTTTATCAAAATATTTTTTCATTGTATCAACAGTATGAAACATACTTTTACTTGAATCAATAAAAGTTAATAATTCTTTTGAAATTTCAATATTATTCATATCAATACCTCCTATCATTTTAAATTTACCCCATTTATTTAATTTAAAATCAATAAATATATTTCAAAGAAAATAAAGGAACCAAAGTTCCTTTATTTCTTTATAATCTACATTTTTTTGTTATCTTCTCTTTTTCTAAGAACTGGTAAGATTAAACCTAAAGCAACTAAAACTGCTGGAGTTATAATCTTTAATACCATTTCGAATTGGTCTTTTGAGTACATTCCTAGTAAACAACAAGCTAATGTTACTAAGAAACACCAAGCACCAAAGAACAATCCGACTCCCCTATTTTTAGTAAATCTATAATGTCTGTCAAGTTCTTCTTTACCATATCTAAGAGCAAAGTAAGCAACGAATACCCACATATATCTCATTGGCATTACTACACCGTTAAGACGAGTAAGTTGTCTAAGAACTGTAGTAGCTCCTGGTACGAATGATTGAGCTAATATGATTGCTCCACCAAGTACAGCTACTAATGCAATACCATTTACATAAGCACCTTTGCTGTTTTTCTTCAACAATTTTGTTGGGATATATTGACTTGCATTAGGGTCTTCTAGCAACATTCTTAAAGGAGCATCAATACTGATTAATAATGTTGAGAATTGTCCAACAGTATTAGCTGCAGAGTAGATGATTAATAGTAAATCACCAACACCATAGTATTGACCTAATTTTTGGAATGCCCAGTAAGCACCATTTGCTGCATAAGAGTCAAATGCTTTTTTACTTGCATTAATTTCATTGATATCGAACATAAGTCCCATAGCAATTGTTCCAAAGATAGCACTGATAACAACCATTAAAGTTGCAAACATCATTGCTCTTGGGAATTCTTTAGCAGAATCTCCTTCGATTTTATTTACATATGGAGAAATCTTTTCAATACCACCAACTGCAAATACTAAAATTGATAAACTACTTAAATAGTTTAAGTCAACTTTAGGGAATAAGTTATTCCAAGCAAAGTTTAATTTTAAATATCCACCATTTGGATTGATAACAGGTGCAGCATACATCATAAGAATAAATAAAATACCTAAAACGAACATACTTGAACCTGCAAGTGTTGCCAATCTCTTAATAGGGCTTAAACCTCTTGTTGCTAAGAAACAGAATAGTAGTAAAACACCAAATGTTGCTAATTGAACATAGATAGTAGGAATACTGTCATATGCTTTAGCATCTCTAAAAATCATAAAACTTAAAGCTTTAAGACCACCTGAACCTTTTCCGGCAATATAAGTAATGTGTACTGCCCAGTAAGTCCAACCTGCATAATAAGCTAATTTAGAGTTAGTAGTTTCTTGAATCCAAGATGTTACCCCACCACCTAAATCTTTAAATGTAGAACCAAGTTCTCCAACCATAAGTGCATACGGAATAAAATACAATGCAAACATTAATACCCAAGAGAATATTACTTGTGTACCATGAAAGTAGATATATCCGTTTAAAACATTTCCAAATCCCCAAAGTGTTGAGAAACACATAAATACAAGGGACTGCCAACTAATTTTCTTTTCGGAAACTTCCATTTTGTCCTCCTAAAAAATATAAATTCTAAGCCAAATTTTTAGCCAAACATAGTATATCAAATTTATGCCTACTTGTCAAAGGTATCTACAATAGGATAACGTTTTATTTTTATTTAAAAAATATTATCACTGTAGTATATCGTTAGTGTAAATCACAATTTGGAAAAAGAAGAAGACACTATACAGTGTCTTCTAAAACTTATTATTATTTTGCTTTTATTTCTGTCCAAGCATTTTGTAATTTTTCATTTGATTCGCCTAAATCTTTTAGTATGAATCCTTTTTCAAAAACTTCTTTTGTTGGGAATACTATATCACTATTTTTCAAACTTTCATCCATAAGTTCTCTTGCTCCTTCGATTGGAGAGCCATATTTTACAACATTACAGTTTCTAGCAGAAATTTCCGGTCTAGACATAAAGTCAATGAATTTTGCTGCTAATTCTTTATTTTCTGAAACTTTAGGAATTACCCAGTTATCAAAGATAAAGATTGCTCCTTCTTTTGGAAAAACAAATTCTACATTTTTATTTTCATCTTTTGCAAGTAAGGCTTCTCCACCCCAAATACAAGTAAGTTTTGATTCTCCGGAAATTAGGTTATCCTTTGCCTGATCATCTCCTACATAACTCTTAATTATTTTCTTTTGTGCTATTAAAGAGTTCTTTGCTTTTTGAATATCTTCTTCTTTTGTTGAGTTTGGATCAATACCTTCTTTTATCATTGCTATTGCCATTGTAAATCTACTTCCGTCTAACATTACAACTTCACCTTTATTTTTTTCACTCCAAAGGTCAGCCCAGCTATCAACTTTTTGTTGTTTAGACTTATCATAAGCAATTCCGATATTTCCAATAGTATATGGAACTGAATATTCATAAGTAGGGTCAAAAACTAAATTTCTATATTCTTTTTTAACTTTTTCCATATTTGGAATTTTATTTTTATCAAGTTTTTCCAACATATTTTCTTTAATCATAGTATCAACCATATAGTCACTTGCTACGATTACATCGTATTTTTCAGCACCGCTTTTTAATTTTGTGTAATATTCTTCGTTTTCTTCAAAAAATGTATAATTTACTTTACAATTATATTCTTTTTCGAATTCTTTGATTGTTTCAGGATCTATGAAAAGATCTGTATTTGTTACATTTAAAACTTTTTTTTCTGAACTTTGTTCTGTTTTTTCTTCTTTTTTCTCTTCTTTTTTATCATTTTTTCCACAAGCTGCAAGAGATACAGTTGCAACTAAAACTAAAAGTAATACTAATAAATTCTTAAATTTTTTCATTTTTTTCCCCTTTATTTTTAATTATATATGTTATTGTTGAAATTAAAATTATTATTGCAAAAAGCAATGTTGACAACGCATTTATTTTAGGGCTAATTCCCCTTTTAGTCATTGAATAAATTTTTACCGAAAGTGTAGCAACTCCATTTCCGGAAGTAAAATAACTAACGGTAAAATCGTCCAAGGACATAGTAATACAAACCAATGCTCCTATGATTAAATTAGGTATTAGTTGTGGTAAGACAATTCTTTTAAATACTTGAAATTGCCTTGCTCCTAAATCCATTCCCGCATCATAAAGACTCTTATCAAAAGTCAATAATTTAGGTAAAATTGCAAATACTACAAATGGAACATTAAATATTATATGAGATAAAATTATCGTAAAATATCCAAAATTAAATTTAAAAAATACATATAGTATTATCATTCCAATAGCTATTACAATATCCGGAAGTATAAGTGGCAAATAGCTTACATTTGTAAAATAACTTCTTAACTTAGGATTAACAGACTTATATATCGACCATGCTCCAAGAGTTCCGATTATAAGTGCAAAGACAGTCGCAATTCCCGTTATTATTAAAGTTTGAAAAAAAACTTTCATAACGGACTCATCTTTAAAAAGCTCTGCATACCATTTTAAGCTAAAACCTGTAAAAGCATTGTTATATCTTGATTCATTAAAGGAAAAAATCATCATAAATACAATTGGCATATATAAAAATATATAACACAAAAATAGATATATTTTCCCCGTATGTTTTTTTACCATATTTTAAATCCTTCTACAAATTCACTCTCTGATTTATTTATAAACAATTTAAAAAGTATAAGACTTGCAAAAATTATAAAAATCATAATTAAAGAAATGCTTGAACCTGTTTCCCAGTTTCTAGCCTGTAAAAACTCTCTTTGAATTAAATTTCCAACTAACATATTCTGACTTCCGCCAAGAAGGTCAGAAATTATAAAGGTTGTAACAGAAGGCATAAAAACCATAATGCAACCTGATACTACTCCCTTAAAACTTAGTGGAAAAATAATTCTTAAAAACAAATCTTTTCCTTTTGCTCCCAAATCTTTAGCACATTCAATATATTCTTTGTCAATATTTATAAGTGATGTATAAATTGGAAGTACCATAAAAGGTAAAAAGTTGTAAATCATTCCTATAATAATTGCAAAGTTATTGTTTAAAAATTTTATAGGACTTTCTATAATTCCAATATTTATAAGTAATTGATTAATTATTCCCTGTTCTCTAAAAATACTCATCCAAGAGTAAGTTCTTAGTAAAAAATTAGTCCATAAAGGCATAATGAATAGTAAAACAAAGATATTTCTTCGCTTTTCATCTTTTATCCTGCTTAAAAAAAGTCCTGCAGGAAAGCCTAAAATTAGACATAAAAAAGTTGAAAGTAAAGATAATTTCAAAGATACAAAAATAATTTTTACATAAGTTGGAGTGAAAAATTTTTTGTAATTATCCAAAGTAAAAACAAAATTTTCATCTTTAACTTTAAAAGAATAATAAATTATAAAAATCAAAGGCACTATAGTAAATAAAGTCGTCCATATTAAGTATGGCATAGCTCTAATTCTATACAAATGTTTTTGTAACATATTTCCTCCAAAAAAACAAATAAATCCAATTATTATTTTATCATTAAAATAGATATTAGACAAGTTTTTTTCTTGTAAAGTTTTGTTATTTATAATATAATTATTATAAGAAAAATTAAAGGAGTTTTTAAAAATGAAATTAGTTTTAATAAGACATGGAGAAAGCGAGTGGAACAAATTAAATTTGTTTACAGGATGGACTGATGTAGGTCTTTCAGACAAAGGTGTTATCGAAGCGAATGAAGCAGGTTTTTCTTTAAAGGAAAATGAATTTGACTTTGATGTATGCTACTGTTCATATTTAAAAAGAGCGATTAACACTTTAAATATAGTTTTAGAAAGAATGGACAGACAATGGTTACCTGTTATAAAAACTTGGAAATTAAATGAAAGACATTATGGAGCATTACAAGGTTTAAACAAAGCTGAAACTGCCGAAAAATATGGAGAAGAACAAGTAAAACTTTGGAGAAGATCCTTTGATGTACCACCTCCAGCACTTGATAAGGATGATGAAAGATGTCCTCATAATCAAGAACCCTATAGAAATGTCGATAAAAGTGAATTACCTTATAATGAAAGTTTAAAAAATACCATTGAAAGAGTTATTCCTTATTATGAAGAAGTTATAAAAAAAGATATGTTAGACGGAAAAAGAGTTCTAATAACTGCACATGGGAACTCATTAAGAGCATTGGTTAAATATTTAGATAATTTAACAGATGAAGAAATAATTTCAGTAAATATACCTACAGGAATTCCTTTAGTTTATGAATTCGATGATGATTTTAAAGTTATAAATAAATATTATCTAGGAAATCAAGATTTAATAAACGCAAAAATAAATTCTGTTGCAAATCAAGCAAAGAAAAAGTAAATATTAAAAAATAGGTTGAGGAGTAAAACCCTCAACCTATTTTTTTTCCTTTATTTCATCATATAAATTCTTTATAGCTTTTCTTATAACTTCAGACTTTGGTTCATCTATTTTTTCTGATAAATAATAAAGCATTCCTACATCTTCATCATGTAAAGTTATTCTTGTATTAAATACTTTAGGAATATCAATATGATCTCCAGTATTCTTTTCAAATAATGCAACTAAAACAAATACAGCTATAGCTGGAATTAAATATCCAAAACTTAATGAACTAAGTGGTAATAATTTTATAAATCCAAATATTTCAAATGAATCATTTAACACTGTCATAAATCCAATAATTAATGCTACAATTGCAGAATATTTTATAGCCTTTTCACAGGAAAATCTTTTTCTGAATACACTTGTTAAAATCAATATAATTATCGGTGGATACAATGTAAATAAAAGTGGAACTGCCAATTTTATAATTGCATCTATTCCAAGGCATGAGAAAATAAAACTTGCAAAACATACTATCATTACCCATATCTTATAAGAAATCTTTGGTACTAATTCTGAAAGATATTCAGAAACACCACCTGTAAGAGCTACTGAAGTTGTAAGACAAGCTAAAATTACAATTACAGAAAGCATTAAAATTCCAGAACGTCCAAATAATAAATTTGTAAAATGAAGCAAAATAACTGTTCCGTTTTTTGCACCTTCAACATTTAGTTTTGAACTTGCACCCAAGAAGCAAAGTCCACCATAAACTACACTTAAGCAAATAAAAGCTACTATGGAAGAAGATAATATTACCTTTTTTTCTCTTTCTTTTCTAATTTTATAGAAAATTAAGGCATTTATTATAACAGCATTAAAAAGTCCTGCACCAAGCCCATCTAGAGTTTGAAAACCATTTATAAAAGATTCATACATTACTTTTTGCAAATCTTCACCCGGTTGAATTTTACCAACTGGAGAAATAATTCCTGTTATAATCATAATAATCAAAAATACTAATAATGTTGGAGTTAAATATCTTCCAATAAAATCAACTATTTTTTCTGATTTTATACAAATTAAATATGTTAAAACAAAGAAAATTGCAGTTGTTATAATCAAACTATTAAATCCAAAGTTTTTAACCCCTAAATCATATGTAATAGCACCAGTTCTAGGTATCGCAACCAATGGCCCTATACACAAAGAAACACAAACTAAAATTATTGTCCCCAAATATTTTCCTAAAGGTTTAACAAATTCTGTGATGCCTCCTGAACAAAATACTGTATAAAGTGATACCATTGCTAGAAGTCCATCGGCAGCCATATACAAAATAAATGCTATTGGCCAATAAGATCCAGAATTATATCCTAAAAATGTTGGAAATATTAAGTTCCCAGCACCAAAGAACATTGCGAATAAGCTAAAACCTATTACAAAAATAATTCTTACTTCCTTTTTCATAATCCCTCCTAATATAAAAACGATTTCTTAAGTAATATTAACATAAAAATTAAAAACTTGCAAGGTATGTGGACTAAAAAAATCATCTTAAATTTTTCTAATTTTTTTTATAATTTGAAGTATATAAAACTAAAAATGAGTAAAGTTTATTGTAGAAATATTTTATTTATTTGAGATAAACAAATAATAAAAAATTTTTTAAAAATAAGGTTTACATAATTTTTCATAACAAAAAAGGGAACTTTCTAGTTCCCTTTTAAAAACATAAATTTAATTATGCTAAAATCTTAGTAACAACGCCTGAACCTACTGTTCTTCCGCCTTCTCTGATGGCAAATCTTAAACCTTCATCAATAGCGATTGGAGTGATTAATTCGATAATGAATTTAGCGTTATCTCCTGGCATAACCATTTCTACGCCTTCTTCTAATTGGATATTACCAGTTACGTCAGTAGTTCTGAAGTAGAATTGTGGTCTGTATCCTGAGAAGAATGGAGTATGTCTTCCACCTTCTTCTTTAGTTAATACGTAAACTTCTGATTCGAATTTAGTATGTGGATTGATTGTTCCTGGTTTAGAAAGAACTTGTCCTCTTTGGATTTCATTTCTTTGAACACCTCTTAATAATAAACCAACGTTATCTCCAGCAGCTGCTTCGTCTAACATCTTCTTGAACATTTCAACACCAGTTACAACAACTGTTCTTCTTTCAGTAGTTAAACCTACTATTTCAACGTTATCTTGAACTTTTACTTTACCTTTTTCTACTCTACCTGTAGCAACAGTTCCTCTACCTGTGATTGAGAATACGTCTTCTACTGGCATTAAGAATGGGTTATCAACATCTCTAACTGGTTCTGGGATATATTCGTCAACTTCTTCCATTAATTTAACGATTTTATCTCCCCATTCTCCATCTGGATCTTCAAGAGCTTTTAAAGCTGAACCAACTACGATTGGAGTGTTATCTCCATCATATTCATATTCGCTTAATAATTCTCTAACTTCCATTTCAACAAGTTCGATTAATTCTGGGTCATCAACTTGGTCTTCTTTGTTTAAGAAAACAGCGATTCTTGGAACGCCTACTTGTCTTGCAAGTAAGATATGTTCTCTTGTTTGAGGCATTGGACCATCAGCAGCACTTACTACTAAGATAGCTCCGTCCATTTGAGCAGCACCAGTGATCATGTTCTTTACATAGTCAGCGTGTCCTGGGCAGTCAACGTGTGCATAGTGTCTGTTTGCTGTTTCGTATTCAACGTGAGAAGTTGAAATAGTTATTCCTCTTTCTCTTTCTTCTGGAGCTTTGTCGATGTTTGCATAATCAACGAATTCACCAGTACCGAATCTCTTGTTCAATACTAAAGTGATAGCTGCAGTTAAAGTAGTTTTACCGTGGTCAACGTGACCAATAGTTCCAATATTAACGTGTGGTTTAGTTCTTTCAAATTTTTGCTTAGCCATTTTACTAAAGTCCTCCTAATCTATTTTTTTGCTCTCTCTCCAATTACTTTATCAGCAATTGCTTGAGGCACTTTTTCATAATGATCGAATTGCATTGAATATGTTGCACGACCTTGAGTATTACTTCTTAAGTCTGTAGCATATCCAAACATTTCAGCTAAAGGTATAAACGCATCAAGTACATGAACTCCGTTTTTAGGATTCATTCCTTGAATTCTACCTCTTCTTGATGAAACGTCTCCCATTACATCTCCTAAATATTCATCCGGAGTTGTTATTTCAACTTTCATCATTGGTTCTAAAAGAACCGGAGCAGCTTTTGATACTGCTTGTCTAAATGCCATTGAACCAGCAATCTTAAATGCCATTTCAGATGAGTCAACTTCATGGTATGAACCATCATATAAAGTAACTTTAACATCTAAAACTGGATATCCAGCAAGTACCCCTGCTTGAGTTGCTTCTTCAATACCTTTTTGAACAGGTCCGATATATTCTTTTGGAATAGCTCCCCCTACGATATTATTTACAAACTCAAAGCCTTTACCGGCTTCTTGAGGTTCAATTTTAATTTTACAGTGTCCATATTGTCCACTACCACCAGATTGTCTGATGTATTTTCCTTCAGCTTCTGCACCTTGAGAAATTGATTCTCTGTAAGAAACTTGTGGATTACCTATATTAGCTTCTACTTTGAACTCTCTTAAAAGTCTGTCAACAATGATTTCTAAGTGTAATTCACCCATTCCTGAAATAATTGTTTGACCAGTTTCTTCGTCAGTATAAGTTCTAAAAGTAGGATCTTCTTCTGCTAATTTGTGTAAAGCTATACTCATTTTTTCTTGAGATGCTTTTGTTTTTGGTTCGATAGCAACAGAAATAACCGGTTCAGGGAATTCCATTTTTTCAAGAATTACATGGCTATTCATATCACAAAGAGTATCTCCAGTTGTAGTATCTTTAAGACCTACTGCTGCTGCGATGTCTCCAGCTGAAACGCTATCAACTTCTTCTCTCTTGTTAGCATGCATCATAAGAATTCTACCAATTCTTTCTTTTTTGCCCTTTGTTGAGTTATATACATAAGAACCTGCTTCTAAAGTTCCTGAATATACTCTGAAATATGCAAGCTTTCCAACAAATGGGTCAGCTACGATTTTAAATGCTAATGCTGAAAAAGGTTCTTCATCTGAAGCATGTCTTTCTACAGGTTGTTCATTATCATCTACACCTTCAATTGAAGGAATGTCTAATGGAGATGGCATATAAGCCACGATAGCATTTAATAGAGGTTGAACCCCTTTGTTCTTATAAGCTGATCCACAAAGTACCGGGTTTATTGATAGATTAATAGTAGCTCTTCTGATAGCTTCTCTTAATTCAGTTGGTGAAATAGCTTCTCCTTCTAAATATTTTTCCATAATAAACTCATCTGTTTCAGCTAATGCTTCCAATAAGTTTTGACGATATTCTTCTGCTTTATCTTTGTAAGCATCCGGAATATCAGTTTCTTCTATATCTGTACCTAAGTCATTTTTATAAATAATAGCGTGCATTGAAACTAGGTCAATAACTCCTACGAATTCTGATTCAGCTCCTATAGGAATTTGAACAGGAACCGGATTAGCTTTTAACTTATCCTTAATAGTTTCGATAGAGTCATAGTAATTTGCTCCGGTAGCATCCATTTTATTTATAAAGCAAATACGTGGTACGCCATATTTGTCTGCTTGTCTCCAAACAGTTTCTGATTGTGGTTCTACACCGCTCTTTGCATCAAAAAGTGCAACAGAGCCGTCAAGAACTCTTAAAGATCTTTCAACTTCTACAGTAAAGTCAACGTGTCCTGGAGTGTCAATGATGTTAATTCTTGTATCATTCCATATACATGTAGTAGCAGCTGAACAAATAGTGATACCTCTTTCTTTTTCTTGCTCCATCCAGTCCATTTGTGCAGCACCTTCATGAGTATCACCTATTTTGTGGATCTTTCCTGTATAATAAAGCATTCTTTCGGTTACTGTTGTTTTACCAGCATCGATATGCGCCATTATACCAATATTTCTTGTATTTTCAAGTGAATATTGTCTTACCACAATAGCATTTCCCCTTTCCTTTTAAATAAAAATCCTATATTAGAATCCGTAATGTGCAAAAGCCTTATTAGCTTCAGCCATCTTATGAGTGTCTTCTCTCTTCTTAACGCTTGCTCCTGTGTTATTTACAGCATCTAAAATTTCTTTAGCAAGTCTTTCTTTCATAGTTTTTTCTCCTCTATTTCTAGAGTAAGTTACTAACCATCTTAAACCTAAAGTTTGTCTTCTTTCAGGTCTAACTTGAATAGGTACTTGGTATGTTGCACCACCTATACGTCTTGCTTTAATTTCTAAAACAGGCATTATATTTTCAAGAGCCTTTCTGAAAACTTCAGTTGGTTCTTCGCCAGTCTTTTCTTTTACGATTTCAAATGCACCGTAAACGATAGCTTGAGCAGTTCCTTTTTTACCGTCAAGCATAATGTTGTTTATAAGTTTAGTAACAACCACATCTCCGTAAATTGGATCTGGCATTACCTCTCTCTTTGGAACATGTCCTTTTCTTGGCACCTTTCTTCCCTCCTTACCATATTTAGTAGTATCACTGGTACTCAGCGATTTTTCTTTGCTGATAAGCACACAAATGTATGTATTATAAAGTTAAACTCTAATTAATAAAACATTTCTGCCACATCAGTTTAATTATTTAGGTCTTTTAGCTCCATATTTAGATCTTCCTTGCTTTCTGTTAGCTACCCCAGCAGTATCTAATGTACCTCTGATAATGTGGTATCTAACCCCTGGAAGGTCCTTTACTCTTCCCCCTCTAATAAGCACAACACTGTGTTCTTGAAGGTTATGACCTATACCTGGAATATAAGCTGCAACTTCCATTCCGTTTGTTAATCTAACTCTTGCAACCTTACGTAACGCTGAGTTAGGTTTCTTAGGAGTTACAGTTCTTACAGCTGTACATACACCTCTCTTTTGTGGTGATTCACTAGCAGTACTTCTCTTTTTAAGTGTATTAAAATTGAAACTTAATGCTGGTGCTTTTGATTTAGTTACAGCTTTTTGTCTTCCTTGTTTAATTAACTGGTTAATAGTTGGCATTTCTTCACCTCCTTAAATTTTTTTCTAAAAATGCACATAACTATACATTATTAAATGTACCTAAATATTCTAACATTTATATATACAAAAGTCAACATTTTTTTAAGTTTTTTACAAATTTTCTAGAAAAGAAAAAGGAGATATTGTTATCAAATATCTCCTCAATTTGTAGTCAAAAAAATTAAAGTTTTGTTCAAACTCTTAATTTCTCCTAAAATATCATTTTTTTGTTTTCTTAATGCAAGTCTTTTAACTATTCAGATTTATCTTCAGAAACTTTTCCCTTTATAATTATTGAACCTATATCTGATAGTATTGGTTTAAAAAGACTTATTATTTCAGAAGAATCAAGTCCACTTTCATTTTTTGTAAATTCCCTTGTAAGTTTAATAAATCTTTTAAAAAATCCTTTAGGAGAAATTGGACAATCTTCTCCAAAAACTTCATTTCCGGATTCCATCATCACTAAAGACATCCTATAGTACATAAAATTATTATCTTCTTCATCCATATTTTTATCAAAATATTCAAAAAGTTTTTCAAAATTTTTCATTATCTCACTTTGTTCAACCTCATCATTTAAAGTTAAAATTCCATTTTCATTTTTAAACATTGAATAAGGAGAGTGAAAACCACCAAATCTATGCAAAAGTTTAGATTGTCTGTCATCTTCATTTCCTATATTTGTAGTAGATTTTATAAAAATCTTATTAGCTATTGAGTTCATTATAATATTTACATAGTCATATTCATTACATATATTAAAAATTTTATATTTGTTATTTTCTATTTCTTTATTGTATTTTTTTAGGAAGTTTATATTAAATCCCTGTCCATCAAAAGAATATACATTTTTTAATTTAGACATATCACCTCTTAAAACTCCAACATATTGAGCTTTATTTCCGCCTTTAGAATGACCTGAAACATATATTTTACTAATATTGTCAAATTTTTTAACCATTTTATCAAAATATCTCAAAGCTCTTCTTTGCTGTTTTGTATCTGTTATATTATATGTCCCCTCCACATTATCTTTCCACTCATAATC
>ERZ773065.801-NODE-801-length-16882-cov-6.824271_pt1 | contig 16882 bp, 17 predicted proteins | sample MGYA00580623_ERZ773065 | MGnify/ENA primary metagenome ERZ773065 (study PRJEB29015, sample SAMEA2738017) | human oral metagenome | biome: human oral; feature: human-associated habitat; material: dental | place: China | collected 2047 ... | reverse complement strand
ATAGCAATTTTTGATTTAGTTAATTCTGATTTTAATTTTTTTTCTGCTCTAAGAGTTTCTTCTTTATCTTTTAAATCCTCTCTTCTTTTTGGAGTATAACCAAGCTTTTCAATTATTTTCATAATTTCACTAGCTTTTATTTCTTTTTCATCATATTCTATGTCAGCCATATTATTTGAAATATTAACAAGAGCTTTTTCAACTCCATCAGTTCTTGATAATTTTCTTTCTATCTTTGCAACACAGGCTTGACAACTGATACCATCAATTTTTAATTCTAATTTCTTATTATCCTTTTCTTGGCTATCATCAAGCTCTGTTCCTAATTTTATATCATTTTCCATCATACTCACCTTAGTTTCCTTTTAAAAAGAGAAACTAAACTAAATCATATCCTGCATCATCTAGTTTTTCTCTTATTTCATTTAATACACCATCATTTTCTGCTTCTACTTCTGCTGAACCAATTTTAACATCTATTACTTTTACTCCACTTATTCCTTCAAGTGCTTCTCTAACAGATTTTATACAATGTTCACAACCCATACCATCAATTTTTAAATTTAATTTCATATTTATCACTCCTTTTTAATTATCGATTGAATTCTTATTCAACTATTATTATACTCCTATATTTCTCTTTGTCAATTATTTTTTACTAAATTAATAAACTATATTTTAACATAATATTTTCTTTGTTACTATTCTAAGTTTTATTTTATGAAAAAATTCTTTATATAAATATAATAGGATAAAGTTTATTCTATATTTTTATTTCTATGTGATATAATATTAAAGTATAATGAAATTAAAAAAATTTAATAAGGTGATATTTTATGAAAAGAGCTGTGCTTTTAGATGTAAGTGCAATAATGTATAGAGCATATTTTGCAAATATGAATTTCAGAACTAAAAATGAACCAACAGGAGCTGTCTATGGTTTTATTAATACTCTGTTGAGTATAATAAAAGAATTTAATCCTGACTATATGGCTGCTGCCTTTGATGTAAAAAGATCTTCACTGAAAAGAACTGAGATATATGCTGATTATAAATCTAATAGACAATCTACTCCTGAAGATTTAGTTGCTCAAATTCCAAGAATAGAAGAAGTTTTAGATGCCTTTAATATAAATAGATATAGAATAGAATCTTATGAGGCTGACGATATCCTTGGAAGTATAGCTAAAAAAATAGCTAAAGATGATCTTGAAGTTATAATTGTTACAGGAGATAAAGATTTATCTCAATTGGTAGAAAAAAATATAACTATTGCCTTACTTGGAAAAGGTGCAGAAGGCGAAAAGTTTGGAATGTTAAGAACAGCTGAAGATGTTGTAAACTACTTAGGCGTTGTTCCTGAAAAAATTCCAGATTTGTTTGGGCTTATTGGAGATAAAAGTGATGGTATACCAGGAGTAACAAAGATAGGAGAAAAGAAAGCTCTAGCTATATTTTCTAAATATGATAGTCTAGAAAAAATCTATGAAAATATAGATGATTTAAAAAATATAGAAGGTATAGGTCCTTCTCTTATAAAGAATCTTACAAATGAAAAAGACATAGCTTTTTTAAGTAGAGAACTTGCAAAAATCTTCACAAATTTAAATATTGACACAGATGAAAAAAATTTAAAATACTCTATGGACAAGGAAAAACTATATGAACTTTGTAAAATTTTAGAATTTAAAATGTTCATAAAAAAGTTGAATTTAGAAGAGAAAGTCCAAAATACTGATTTTGATCATAAACCTGTTTTACTTTCACTTTTTGATAAAGTAGAAGAAGTTGAAAAAACAGAAAAAGTTGAAAAAGAAATCAAATATGAAAAAGAACTTAATATAAATTTTTCTAATAGAGAGCTTGTAATTATTGATAACGAAACTCTTTTAAATGAACAAAAAGAATACTTGAATAACTATAAAAAAATTGCTTCTATCTACTATGAAGAATTAGGTATAATTTTATCTACTGAAGAAAAGGATTTATATTTTCCTTTAAATCATGGAGGCTTACTTTCTAAAAATATAGATAAAAATACTTTAATAAAGTTTATATCTGAACTTGATGTAAAATTTATTTCATATAATTTTAAAACTTTATTAAATTTAGGACTTTCTTTTAAGTCTATGTATATGGATATGATGATAGCATACCATTTAATTAGCTCTCAAACTAAGATGGATGTTATTATCCCTATTACAGAGTATTCTAATGTTGATGCTAAAGACTTTAAAACAACTTTTGGAAAAGCTCATATAGAGACTCTATTAGTTGGTGAGTTTGTAGGATACTTGTCTAAGATAGGTTTAGGTATCTTAGCTATCTATGATGAAATAAATCATATACTACATAAAGAGGAACTTTATGACATCTTAATTCAAAATGAAATGCCTTTAATTCCTGTTCTATCACTTATGGAAAGAAAGGGAATTAAAATAGATGTTTCTTACTTTAAAAACTACTCTTCTGAGTTAGAAAAAGAACTTGCTAAGATTGAAAAAGCTATCTATGAAGAAGCAGGAGAAGAATTTAATATAAATTCTCCAAAACAATTAGGTGATATACTATTTGTAAAAATGAATCTTCCTAGTGGTAAAAAGACTAAAACAGGTTATTCTACAGATGTAATGGTTTTAGAAGACTTAGAAAGTTATGGATATAATATAGCTAGATTACTACTTGACTATAGAAAACTTAATAAGTTAAAAACTACTTATGTGGATACTTTACCTAATCTAGTTGACTCTAATTCTAGAATACATACAAGTTTTAATCAAATAGGAACTGCTACAGGAAGACTATCTTCATCTGAACCTAACCTACAAAATATTCCTGTAAAGACAGATGATGGAATTAAGATAAGAGAAGGTTTTGTTGCAGGAGAAGGAAAAGTTTTAATGAGTATAGATTATTCTCAAGTTGAATTGAGAGTACTTACTTCTATGTCTAAAGATGAAAATCTAATAAAAGCATATAGGGAAGAAAAAGATTTACATGATCTAACTGCAAGAAGAATTTTTAATTTGTCAGACTCTGATGATGTGACTAGAGAACAAAGAACTATTGCTAAAATCATCAATTTCAGTATAATCTATGGAAAAACAGCCTTTGGTTTAGCTAAAGAATTAAAAATACCTGTAAAAGATGCCTCAGAATATATAAAGAAATATTTTGAACAATATCCAAGAGTTACAACTTTTGAAAAAGAAGTTATAGAATTTGGAGAAGAACATGGTTATGTTAAAACTCTTTTTGGTAGAAAAAGATATATAAGTGGTATTGATTCTAAGAATAAAACTATAAAAGCTCAAGCTGAAAGAATGGCAGTTAACACTGTAATACAAGGAACAGCTGCTGAAGTTCTTAAAAAAGTTATGCTTAAAGTTTATGAAGTTTTAAAAGATAAAGATGATATAGCTTTATTATTACAGGTACATGATGAGTTAATTTTTGAAGTTGAAGAAAATTCTGTTGAAAAATATTCAGAAATTTTAGCAGATATAATGAAAAATACAGTTAAACTTGAGGATGTAAATTTGAATATAAATATAAATACAGGTAAGAATTGGGCTGAAGCAAAGTAGGGAGGTTGACTTGTGTCTTATAGTTCTAATGTTAAACAAGAAATTACACAAAAAATTCCTGTTACTAATTTAGAATGTTTAGCAGAAATATCATCTATTTTTGAAAATAAAGCAAATTTAGTAAAAGAGGGAATAGAAATTAAAATGGAGAATTCCATTTTAGCTAAAAGACTTTATTCTTTAATTAAGGCTACCAGTTCTTTACAATTTGGAATAAAATATTCTATAACAAAAAAATTTACTGAACACAGAATTTATGTTATAACTTTGTATAAACAAAAAGGTTTAAAAGAATTTTTAGAAAGTTTTAAATTCTCTTTTCTTGATATAATTCAAAATGATGAAATATTTAGAGGTTATTTGAGAGGATTCTTTTTAAGCTGTGGATATATCAAAGATCCTAAAAAAGAATATTCTTTAGATTTTTTTGTTGATAATAAAGAACTAGCAGATAAAATTTACAATATTTTATTATCAAAAAAGAAAAAGATATTTAAGACTATTAAAAAGAATAAAATTTTAGTATACTTAAGAAATTCTGAAGATATTATGGATTTACTTGTTTCAATGAATGCTCTAAAATATTTTTTTGAATATGAAGAAATTACTATTATTAAAAACTTAAAAAATAAAACAATTAGAGAGATGAATTGGGAAGTTGCCAATGAAACAAAAACTTTAAATACTGGAAATTATCAAATAAAAATGATAAAGTATATAGATGAAAAACTTGGTCTTAATACTCTGACTGATGTTTTAAAAGAAGCTGCAACATTAAGACTAAACAATCCAGAAGATTCTTTACAAAACTTAGCAGATATGATAAATATATCTAAATCTGGTATAAGAAATCGTTTTAGAAGAATAGAAGAGATTTATAATAATCTTTTAGAAGAAGAAAATAGTTAGGAGCAAAGAATAATGATAGTAGTAAATGATATACTGACATCAAATATAGAATTTGAAGATACTTATGTAGCCATAGGAAATTTTGATGGAGTACATTATGGACATAAAAAACTTATAAATGAAACTATAAAAGCAGCTAGAGAAAATTCCAAGAAAGCTGTAGTTTTTACTTTTGAAAAACATCCTTTAGAGTTTCTGTTTCCTGAAAGAAAGTTTGATTATATCAATACAAATGAAGAGAAACTTTATCTGCTTGAATCTTTAGGAGTAGATGTTGTTATAATGCAAAAATTAGATAAGAACTTCTTGGAGTATAGTCCCTCAGAATTTGTTAAAATCTTAAAAGATAAATTAAAAGTAAAAGAAATATTCGTTGGCTTTAATTTTTCTTTTGGTAAGGGTGGAACTGGAACAGCAGAAGATTTAGAACACCTAGCTGAAATTTATAATATAAAAGTTAATGAACTGCCACCTGTAACTTTAGATGGTGAGCTTGTAAGTTCTTCAGCTATAAGAAAAAAAATTGCTAATTCTGATTTTGATGGAGCTATTAAACTTTTAGATCATCCTATAATAGTTATAGGAGAAGTTATTCATGGTAAGAAAATTGCTAGACAGCTAGGTTTTCCTACTACAAATATAAAAATGGATAATAGACTATATCCACCTTCTGGTATTTATGGAGCTTTTTTACAAGTTTCAGATAAAAATTCAAAAGTTTTATATGGAGTTGTGAATATTGGATATAATCCAACATTAAAACAAGAATTAAGCTTAGAGGCTCATATATTGGACTTTGATAGAGAAGTTTATGGTGAAAAATTATACATACAAATAGTTAAGTTCATGAGAAAAGAAAAGAAGTTTTCTTCAATAGATGAATTAAAAGCTACTATTCAAGCTGATGTAGATAGGTGGAAATTATTTAAAAGAGAGATGAAATATGGAAGAACTAGTAGTTAAAGTTAATAATTTTGAGGGACCTTTTGACTTACTTCTAAATTTAATTGAAAAAAAGAAAATGATGATTTCTGATATAAATATTTCTCAACTTATAGATGAATATTTAGAAGTTTTAAAATTTTCAGAAAGAGAAAATATTGAGATAAAATCGGACTTTATAATAATTGCTTCAGAGTTAATTGAAATCAAAACTTTAAACTTACTTAATTTAGATAGTGACAAAGAAAAAGAAACAAATCTTAAAAGAAGATTAGAAGAACATAGATTATTTAGAGAATTAAGTCCTAAAGTTGCCAAACTAGAAAAGGAATTTAATATTTCTTATTCAAGGGGTGAAAGTAAAAGAACTATAAAAAAAATTGCCAAAGACTATGATTTAGCTTCACTTACTACTGATGATATTTTTGATATTTATAAAAAATATTTTGATTCAGTTGATATGTCTGAATTTATGGAATTAAATTTAATAAAACAATATGATATAAAAGAAATTATGGATGACATCTTGATAAAAGCATATTTTAAAAATTGGCTTATTGATGATTTATTTTTAGAGGCTGAAAATAAGCTGCATTTAATCTATATTTTTTTAGCTATTTTAGAATTATATAAAGATGCTAAAATAAACATTGATGATGGAGAGATAAGAAAATGTTAAAAAAATCTATAAATACTATGATAATAACAATGGTGAGTAGGGTACTAGGACTTTTTAGGGGGACTCTAGTTGCCTATTTTTTTGGAGCTTCTATCTTAACAGATGCATATTATAGTGCATTTAAAATAAGTAATTTTTTTAGGCAACTTTTAGGGGAAGGTGCCTTAGGAAATACATTTATTCCCCTCTATCATAAAAAGAAAAAAGAAGAAGGTGAAGAAAGAAGTAGAGAATATATCTTTTCAGTTTTAAATATTACTTTTTTATTTAGTTTTGTAATAAGTGTATTGATGATAATTTTTTCAAGTTATATTATTGACTTTATAGTTGTTGGCTTCAGTGATGACCTTAAATTAGTGGCATCTAGACTTTTAAAAATTATGTCTTTCTACTTTTTATTTATATCTTTATCAGGTATGATGGGATCCATTTTAAATAACTTTGGATATTTTGCTATACCTGCCTCAACATCAATATTTTTTAATCTATCTATAATTTTTTCTGCTATGTGGCTTACTAAATACTTTAGTATAGATGCTTTGGCTTATGGTGTTTTAATAGGTGGAGTTTTACAATTTTTAGTTGTATTTTTTCCTTTTATAAAACTCTTAAAATCCTATTCATTTAAAATAGATTTTAAAGATATGTATTTAAAACTTTTAGGTATAAAGTTAATTCCTATGCTTGTAGGAGTTTTTGCAAGACAAGTCAACACTATAGTTGATCAATTCTTTGCTTCTTTTTTAGTGGCTGGTTCTATAACTGCACTTGAAAATGCAAGTAGAGTTTATCTACTTCCAGTTGGAGTCTTTGGAGTAACTATATCCAATGTACTTTTCCCAAGTATATCAAGAGCTGCTGCCAATGGAGATAAAGAAGGTACTAACAGAAGTCTTGTATCAGCTATCAATTTTTTAAACTTTTTAACTATACCAAGTTTATTTGTTCTAACATTTTTTTCAAAAGATGTTATAAAACTTATCTTTTCTTATGGAAAATTTAATGAAGATGCTGTTAAAATTACTTCAGAATGTCTACTTTACTATTCACTAGGTCTTATCTTTTATGTTGGAGTTCAATTAGTTAGTAAGGGCTACTATGCTATGGGGGACAATAAAAGACCTGCAAAATTTTCAATTATAGCCATTATTATGAATATTATTTTAAATTATTTATTCATTAAAAATTTCCAACATAAAGGTTTAGCTCTAGCTACATCTATTTCTTCAGGAGTAAATTTCTTTTTACTACTATTTATTTATGTAAAACTTTATGTTAAATTAGATTTAAAAAATATTATTATAACAGCTATAAAAATTTGTATTTCTTCAGTAATTGCAACAGTACTTGCTTTTTATGTAAGTAATGTTATTTTAAAATTAGTAACTTGCTCTGTCGTATTTTTATTGCAATGGACATATCCTATATATAAATATAGGGAGAGAGTTTTTTACAAAAAGTAATTAGTTTTATTTTGTGTTTTATGATATAATCTATTGAAAATTTTATAAATCTCAAGGAGGAATTTAATGGGTTTAACTGATTTGCTTTTTAAAGAAAAAGAAGATAAGTATTTAAAACAGATAGAAGATTTACAAAATTATTTAAGAATACAAGAAGATCAAATTGCCAATTTGAAACTTCAACTCGAAGAAGTTACAAAAGAAAGAGATGCTAGAATCAATAGCAAACAACTGGAAATTTTTGAAAAAAATTTTAAACATAATATTGAAGTTGCTAAAAAATATAGAAGTATTATAGATTCATATAATTTAGACACTGAAAAAAAATCATATAAATATAGAATGGATTTAAAACATTTTTATTCTGAAAAGAAATTTGAAGAAGTAGTAAAATTCCTAAATGAAGATAATAAATTTTTTGTTGATGAATTAAGTGAAGAAATTTTTGATAATATAAATAAAGAGGTAAAAAATATTAATAAAGCCAAGCAAAGATTTTTAGATTTTAAAAATGGAAAAATGGAATGGGCTATTACAACTCTTATAAATAAAGGCGAAGAACTTTCAAAAGTCTATTCTAAATCAAGAAAATTAATGACTATATTTTCTGAACTATATCTTGAATATTTAGATGATATAGCAAATTTTGATTTCATGACTTTAAAATCTCATGGTTTTGATATTTCTGAAATTGAAGAGTTTATCTCAAAAAGAGATAATTATTATAAGGAGAGAAGAAGATGAAAAATATTTTAGTGGGAGTTACAGGAGGAATAGCTGCTTTTAAATCTGCAAGCATTGTATCTCTTTTAAAAAAGAAGGGATATAATGTAAAAGTAGTAATGACAGAAAATGCTACAAATATAATAGGTCCTTTAACTCTTGAGACTCTTTCAAAAAATAGAGTCTATATTGATATGTGGGATAAAAATCCACACTATGAAGTGGAACATATTTCTCTTGCTGATTGGGCGGACATAGTTTTAATTGCTCCTGCAACATATAATATAATTGGTAAAGTTGCTAATGGAATTGCTGATGATATGCTTTCAACAATTCTCTCAGCTGTTTCATTAAGAAAACCTATATTTTTTTCTCTTGCAATGAATGTAAATATGTATGAAAATCCTATTCTTAATGAAAATATTAGTAAATTAAAATCTTATGGTTATAGATTTATAGATACAAATGAAGGTTTACTTGCTTGTAACTATGAAGCTAAGGGTAGAATGAAAGAACCTGAAGAAATTGTTGATATAATTGAAAGACATAACTTAGCTACTAAAATTGAAAATTTTAAAGATGCTTTAAAAGGTAAAAAACTTCTTATAACAAGTGGTAGAACAAGAGAAGATATAGATCCTATAAGATATCTTTCAAATAAATCAAGTGGAAAGATGGGATACTCACTTGCTCAAGCTGCTGTTGATTTAGGAGCTGAAGTAACTTTAGTAAGTGGACCTACAAACCTTAGTGTTCCTGATGGGCTTAAAGAGTTTATCTCTGTTGACTCAGCAATTCAGATGTATGAAAAGGTAGATGAAAAGTTTAAAGATACTGATATTTTTATAGCTTGTGCTGCTGTTGCAGACTACAGACCTAAAGAATATCAAAATAAAAAAATTAAAAAATCAGATTTAAATTTAACAATAGAACTAGTTAGAAATCCTGATATACTATTTGAAATGGGAAAGAAGAAAGAAAATCAATTATTGGTTGGCTTTGCAGCAGAAACTAATAATATCATTGAGAATGCTTTAAAGAAATTAGAAAAGAAAAACCTTGATATGATAGTTGCAAATAATGCTTCAACTATGGGAACAGATACTAATAGTATAGAAATCATAAGAAAAGATAGAAGCTCTACTGTTATAAATCAAAAGAGTAAAATAGAACTAGCTTACGATATTTTAAAAGAAGTTATTTTAGATTTAAAGAAGGTTGAAGATGAAGAAAAATAAGATTATAGATATCTTTATACTATTTTTTAAAATAGGAGCTTTTACTATTGGAGGAGGCTATGCTATGCTTTCTCTGATAGAAGATGAAATAGTAAATAAAAAAAATTGGCTTGAAAAAGAGGAGTTTGTAGATGGAATGGCTATTGCACAATCTATTCCTGGAGTTCTTGCTGTTAATATATCTCTTATAACAGGATATAAAATAGCAGGATTTTTAGGAATGTTTGCTGGAATGCTAGGAGCTGTTCTACCTTCTTTTTTTATAGTACTATTTTTAAGTCAAATTTTACTAGCTATTGGGAATCATCCTATAGTTGTTGCCATTTTTAATGGTATAAAACCAGCTATTGCAGCTCTTATATTAATTTCTGTATATAGAATAGCTAAGTCTGCAAATATAAATAAATATACCTTTATTTTTCCTATTATAATTGCTATATTAATTAGATATTTTGGAGTTTCTCCTATTATCATAATACTTGCTACTATGATATTAGGAAATATCTTTTTTTTACTTAAAGAAAAATCTAAAAAAGAAAAAGAAGATGATGAACTATGATATATTTAAAATTATTTTTTGTATTTTTTAAAGTTGGACTTTTCAGTTTTGGTGGAGGTTATGCTATACTTCCTCTTATGCAACATGAGGTTGTAGATGTAAATAAATGGATAAATTTCCATGAGTTTATGGAAATTGTTGCTGTTTCTCAAATTACTCCTGGACCAATTTCAATAAATTTAGCAACTCATGTAGGCTATAGAATAGCACAAACTACTGGATCAACTATTGCAACTTTTAGTGTTGTTCTCCCGTCTATAATAATAATGACTATTATAGTTGTATTCTTAAAAAAATTTAGTAATCTTCCTGTTGTAAAAAGAACTTTTGCAGCTCTAAGAATTACTGTTGTAGGACTTATTTTAGCAGCAGCTGTTGCTCTTTTTGTTAAAGATAATTTTATAGACTATAGATCATATATAATATTTGCCTCAGTTCTGATAGGTGGATTAGTCTTTAAAATAGGAAGTATAAGTTTGATTATTTCATCAGGGCTAGCTGGCTTATTACTCTATTATATTTTTTAGATATAAATGCAATAAAGAAAAATAGAGAGCTACATTCCAAATTTTAGGATAAAAATTAAATAGAATGAGCCGAGTAAATCTCGCTGTGTTTGAACGAAGTGAGTTTAGCGAATTTACAGCGAATTCTTAATTTTTATCCGTTAAAAAATTTGGCTAGTAACGAAATATTTTTCTTTGAATAACTTTTTAACTTTATAAAAGGAAGTATATGGAAAAAATTAATATTTTTACAGATTTCAAAATTAAAAATATACATATAAAAAACAGAATAGTTCTCCCCCCTATGGTTAGATTCTCTCTTGTAAAAGATGATGGCTATGTCACTCAAGATTTAATTGATTGGTATGGAATGATAGCTAGAAGTGGAGTAGGACTTATAATTGTTGAGGCTTCAGCAGTTGAAGAAAGTGGTAAATTGAGAGAAAATCAAATTGGGATTTGGGATGATAGTTTTATTGAAGGACTTACTAGGGTAGCTGATGAAATTCACAAATATGATGTACCTTGTATGATACAGATTCACCATGCTGGCTTTAAAGATAAAATAGCTGAAGTTTCTGAAGAAGAATTAGATAGAATTTTAAAACTCTTTGAAATAGCTTTTATTAGAGCAAAAAAATGTGGCTTTGATGGAATTGAAATTCATGGAGCTCATACTTATTTAATCTCTCAATTAAATTCTAAACTTTGGAATAAAAGAACCGATAAATATGGAGAAAGACTTTACTTTTCAAGAAAACTGATAGAAAATACTAGATATTTATTTGATGATAATTTTATTCTTGGTTATAGAATGGGTGGAAATGAGCCTGAACTTGAAGATGGCATAGAAAATGCAAAAGAGTTAGAATCTTATGGCTTAGATATATTACACGTTTCTAGCGGTGTTCCTAACCCTGAATATAAAAGACAAGTAAAAATAAGTACTTTTCCAAAAGATTTTCCATTAGATTGGATAATCTACATGGGAACAGAAATAAAAAAACATGTAAAAATACCTGTCATAGGTGTAAGCAAAATTAAAAAAGAAAGTCAAGCTAGTTGGCTTGTTGAAAATAATTTACTAGATTTTGTTGCAGTTGGAAAAGCAATGATTTCACAAGATAGATGGATGGATAAAGCAAGAAAAGATTTTATGTTAAAAAATAAAGATTAATATAAATAAAATGCTATAAAAAACTACTAAAATTTGATATAATGACAATATTAAAAACTTTTTAATGGAGGTTTACTATGACAACTAGAAACTATATTGCAGTAGCAAAACAATTAGAAGATAATACAATCTTATTATCTTTTCCAGATTTTGAAGGGCTAACAGCTATAGCTGATTCTGAAGAAAATATACAAAATATTGCAGCAAAAACTATAAAAACTAAGTTAGCTGAATTAAAAAATTCTAATATAGAAGCCCCTGAACCTAAAAAAATAATAGAAGTTTCTAAAAATTTACAAGAAGGTGAATTCACTACTTATATCCCAGTAACAGAAACTCCTTCTTTTAATACTTTAAAAGATAATGAAACTTTAAAAGATGTATCAAATAAAGTTGATAACTTTATCAATAAAGATATTAAGAAATCTGTTCCTGAAGGAAAAGAACACTTTTTAGGAATAGGGGGAGCTATTCTAGCTATTCTTAATACATTATTGTTCCCTGTTTACACTATTACTGGATTTTTTGGTTTTGGTGGAGGAGGAGCTAACTTTTTCCAAATGAATGCTCTTTATATGCTTTTTGGTTTGGCATTCTTAGCTTTTGCAGGAGCAAATATATATGCTAGTCTAAATAGAAATATGAAAATTTTACAAATATCTGCACTTGGAATTTTGGGAGTTTTCATACTTTGTTATATTTTAGTTTTTATAACAGCTTTAGGAAATTCTTATTTATCAGTTGGAATTATTAAATTTTTACTATACCTAATCTCTGTAGTATTAATCTATAGTGGATATAGAATTTTAAATAGTTTAAATGATTCTAATAACTAATTATAAATATTTTAAGTTTTAATAAGAGGAGTGGAGGAAGTCAATGTCAATGACAAATTATATTATAGTAATGAAAGCTTTAGAAAATGGCAAATTTTTAATTTCTTTTCCAGATTTTGAAGGGCTAACAGCTACGGTTGATTCAGAAGAAAAAATTCAAACTGTTGCAACAGAAGTAATAAAAAATAAATTAGCAGAGCTAAGAAAGAACAATTTAAATGTACCTGTAGCTAAAAAAATGAAAGATATATCTTCAACTTTAAATGAAGGAGAATTTTCTACTTATATTCCTGTAAAAGAAAACTTTGACTTTAAAACTACTATAAACAACTTAAAAGATAAAGAAAGCCTAAAAAAAGGAACTGAGGATTTAAAAAATAAAGCAAATGAACTTACTAATAATATTCCTAAGGGATATGAAAATCTTTTTGGTATTATTGGAGGAGTTATAGGAATAATTAATACTTTTCTTGTTGCTATTTTCTCTGTAATAATTCCAATTTTTGGAAATTATTCTATAGGATTTTTTAAAGGTTTAGGTTTTCTTGCTGATTTTAGTAAGGAAGCTAAAAATGCTCAAGCTATTTTATTATTTTCTGGTATTTTATTTATAGCTTTTGCTGGGCTTTTAATATATTCAAGTATAATTAAAAATAAAAATATCTTGTTATATTCTATTATAGGAAATGCTGTATTTTTAGTTGTTTTCTATATAATACTATTCATTAAATTGCCTGGTGGAGAAGTGGGTAAGTATATTTCTGTTTCATTCTTTAAAATTTTTCTTTACCTAGTTTCACTTGCTTTAGCTTTTGTAAGTTATTTCCTTTTAAGTAAAATTGAAGAAAATGAAGCTGAAGAAACTATAAAAACTATTGAAAGTAAAATTCCATCAGAAACTTCAACTAATAATGGAGATGATAAAAATGAAGAAGGACTTTAAACAATTTCTTATTCTTCTAATAATTTCAATTTTTATTGCTTTCACTGTTAGTTTTGCTTATTTAGTTTACCAAAATTATCAAAGAGAAAAAAAGGTTAATGAAGTAAAAAGTCTTTTTAATTTAAGTGGAACAGATGAAAAGAAAAATGAAGAACACACAAAAGTAAAAGAAACTCCTAAACCTGAAGATGTTAACTCTAAAGATAGTTGGAATAATCTAATTATTAGTGAGATAGAAAAAGATTATGTTTTAGAAGCAAGACCTTTTTATAAAAGATTATATGATAAAATAACAGGTAAGAAGATCTACAATTATAAGTCTAATAATAATGAAAATCAAACTTTATTAGTTGAAATGAACGATAATAAAATAACTCAAAAATTCTTTGATTCTGGTAAAGAAGTTTTAGAAAAAGAATTAATTGCAAATGATGATTTTTCTTCTTATGATTTAAAAACTCATAACATAACTGAAGAATATACTGCAACTTATAAAGATATATTAGGTAAAGATACATATCTAAATACTAAAAATGGTCTTATTGAGTATCAAGATGGAAAAAAAATAGAATTTATTCATAAAAATGCTGTTATGAATGGATCTGCTATTGAAACTCTTCCTAATGGTGATAAGATAGAATTTAATTATGTCAATGATAAAAGATATGGTGAAGCTCAAAAGTTTTATACTAATGGAGATAGAGAAGACTTTTTCTATGGAAAAGATGAAAAGAAAAATGGTCCATCTATCTACTATTTCGCTAATGGTGAAAGAGAAGAAGTTGCATACAAAGATGGTATCTTAGATGGGCCTGCCATATACATTTTTAATGATGGTATAGCTGAACACTACGAATATAAAAATGGTAAAAGGATAGAAGATTAATGAGATTGGATAGATTTTTAGTAGAATGTGGTATAGGAAGTAGAAAAGAAGTCAAAAAGATGATTTCTACAAATGAAATAAAAGTTAATGGTTCTTATGATATTTCAGCTAAAGATAATATAGATGTGTATTCTGATATAATTGAGTACAATGGTGAAAAATTAGAATATAAAGAATTTAGATACTATATTATGAATAAAAAAGCTGGTTATATAACAGCAACCGAAGATACAAGAGAAGCAACTGTTATGGATTTACTTCCTGAATGGGTTATTAAAAAAGATTTAGCTCCTGTTGGTAGATTGGATAAGGACACTGAAGGTTTACTTCTACTTACAAATGATGGAAAACTTAATCATAGATTGCTTTCTCCTAAAAGTCATGTGGATAAGACTTATTATGTAGAGATAGAAAATAATATTTCACAAGAAGATATTTTAAAATTAGAGGAAGGAGTAGATATAGGAAACTATATCACTCTTCCAGCTAAAGTTGAAAAAATTTCTGATACAAAAATTTTTTTGACTATTAAAGAGGGTAAATTTCATCAAGTAAAAAAAATGTTGGAAGCTGTAAATAATAAGGTTATTTATTTACAAAGAACCAGTTTTGCTAAATTAAAATTAGCTGATTTAGCATTAGGAGAGGTTAAAGAAGTTAATTTAGAAGATATTATTTAGAGGGGGTATAAAATGAAAAAGAATCTAATTTTGATTATTTCATCATTATTTTTAGCAAGTGCTTGTACAACATCTTTTGGAGTTGGAACAGGATTTGGTCTAGGTGGAAGTAGCAGTGGTGTTTCTGTAGGAACAGGTGTTTCTGTTGAAAAGAAAATTCCTACAAAAAAAGAAATAAAAAAGAAGGTTGAAACTAAGACAAGTGGTACTCACCATACTAACAGTAATACAAAAACTTCTAGTAAGAAGACTACTGATACTTCAGTAAACACAACAAAAAAAGCAGTAGAAGAAAAAACTTATGTTAAATCTGAAAAAAATGAAGTTACTAATTCAACAACTACATTTGAAACTAATACTACTACTAAAACTACTGAAAGTAGTATAAGTATAGGTTCTCCAAAAAGAATTAAACAAGAAAGACAAGAATAATGTTAATAAATAGCATAGATATTTTTTGTGAAGTAATAGATAATTACGGAGATGTAGGTGTAGCTTATAGATTAGCTAGAGAACTTAAGAGAATTTATCCAAATAAAGAATTAAGATTTATCATAAATCAAACTAAAGAGTTAAATCTTATAAAAAATAATGATGATATTCTTATTATTGATTATGAGGATGTGAATAAAATAGAGCATCCTGCTGATTTAGTGATAGAAACTTTTGCTTGTAATATTCCTGAAATATACATGAACAAAGCTTTAAAAATTTCTAAACTTATGATTAATCTAGAATATTTTTCTTCAGAAGATTGGGTAGATGACTTCCATCTTCAAGAATCATTTTTAGGAGGAAATTTTAAAAAATATTTTTTCATACCAGGACTTTCTGAAAAAAGTGGAGGTATAATCTTAGATAAAGAATTCTTAGATAGAAAAAATAAAGTTCAAAAAAATAGAGAATATTATTTAAAACAATTTAATATTAACGAAAATTATGATTTAATTATCTCAGTATTTTCTTATGAAAAAAACTTTGATAATTTTTTAAAAGCTTTACAAAAGCTAGATAAAAAAGTACTTTTATTATTATTAAGTGAAAAAACTCAAAAAAATTTCATAAAATATTTTGATAATAACGATTATTATGATAAAATAAAAGCCGTGAAATTACCTTTTTTTACATATGACAAATATGAAGAACTTTTAGCACTCTGTGATATCAATCTAGTGAGAGGTGAAGATAGTTTTGTAAGAGCTTTACTTTTAGCTAAACCATTCTTATGGCATATCTATCCTCAAGATGAGAATGCTCATATTGTAAAGTTGGAAAGTTTTTTAGAAAAATATTGTCCTAATAATAAAGAGTTAAAAGAAACTTTTATTAACTATAATATAAACAAAGATGATTTTTCATATTTTTTTAAAAATCTTGATGAGATAAAAAAATACAATGAGAACTATGCCAATTATTTGATGGAAAATTGTAATTTAATGAACAAATTAATAAATTTTATTGAAAAAATATAGGAGGAAAATTAATGAAAATTGCACAAGAATTAAGAGCGGGAAGTACAATTAAAATTGGAAATGACCCATTTGTAGTATTAAAGGCTGAATATAACAAATCAGGAAGAAATGCTGCTGTTGTTAAGTTTAAAATGAAAAACTTAATATCTGGAAACATATCAGATGCTGTCTATAAAGCAGATGATAAAATGGATGATATTAAATTAGATAAGGTAAAAGCTATCTATTCTTATCAAAATGGAGATTCTTATATATTCTCTAATCCAGAAACTTGGGAAGAAA
>ERZ773065.786-NODE-786-length-17076-cov-17.496328_pt1 | contig 17076 bp, 20 predicted proteins | sample MGYA00580623_ERZ773065 | MGnify/ENA primary metagenome ERZ773065 (study PRJEB29015, sample SAMEA2738017) | human oral metagenome | biome: human oral; feature: human-associated habitat; material: dental | place: China | collected 2047 ... | reverse complement strand
CTGCGGCGAACAGGAATACCGGCATGCACGTGCGCGCCAGCAGGACGGCCGAGCCCATGGCCCCCGACACGCTCCGCGGCAAGGACAAGGTGACCCAGAAGACGAGCATGATGAGCACATAGCTTGCCGCGAACGACAGCGCCATCTTCCTCCGCCCAATCGCGAAGGTCAGCATGCACGCGAAGGCGAAGACCATGCTGCCCCACGCGAAGTCTTTGACGAACGCGCCGGTGACGATGAGCGCAAGGAGCACCGCAAGCTTGGTGCGCACGTCGAGACGGCTGCAGAGTCCGTTGTCGTCGGTCAAAGCCACTTGTCGCCCTTTCGCTCTCCGCGTGGCCCATTGGGTGTATCATGAGGATGTTAGCTATCGCTAACTGTCGCTGACGAGGCTCTCGGAGGAAAAGGACTCTACGGGCATGCATCGCGTCCGATCGCAAATGTCCGACCCCGACGTCCCCGGCGGATCCTGGGCTGGCTCGCTCTTTACCGCCCCTCTGGCGAATGTCGGGCTCGTCCCCTCGCACGAGAACCCACGAGGCTGCGGCGTGTTCTTCGCGGGCGACGGGGAGGCTTCGGAGGGCTGGTACCACGCGTGGTCGCTCGATCGAGACCTCGTCGTGGCAAGCTGCGACTTCAGGCTGCTCAAACGAGTTCCATTCGCATTCGATTTCACCAACTACTTCGCGATTCGCCACGAGAGCGCCGGCATCTTCCCGCCAGCGCAGGTCATGGCGTTCCTGGAGACCAGGCCTCGCACCGGTCGCGTCGTGATGCCGACGGGCACGCACGTCGCCTACACCGAGATCGAGTACTACGACGGGTATTTCGAGAAGGCGTTCGGCAGCGGGTGCTCCGAGTCGTTGGCCCACCTTTCCGCATGCCTTGGCGCAATGCGCGGCGAGGGCATGTGGGACCCGCAGATTCCGCGCCTGCTCGAGGCAATCGGCGGCACCGAGGCGCACGGCAGGGCGGCCGAACTGCTTTTCGCGGGTATCGCGAACGAGGTGATGGGGCGTATGCTGGCCATGGAGGACCGTTTTTCCGAGGCGGTCGACGACGGGGACCGCCGGGCGATCGTGCTCGTGGCCGACCACATCCGGGCCAACACCGACGCCCCGCCCCGTCTCGGGGAGCTCGCCGACATGGCGCAGATGGGCACGACCAAGTTCAAACGGCTCTTCCGGCAGCTGACTGGGACCACCACCACCGAGTTCATCGCGACAGAGCGCGTCGAGCGGGCGAAGCGGCTGCTCGCCTCGAGCGAACTGAGCGTCGGCCAGATCGCGCGCATGTGCGGCTTCGCGCGCGCGACGAGCTTCTCGGCGCTGTTCTCGAAGCGCGTCGGAACGCCTCCCCGCACGTTCCGCAAGCTCGCGCGCGTCGCGTTCTCGGACGATCCGGTCCGAGCCGTCGAGCTGCGCTGACAGGCGGGGCGGGCCGCACGGCGCGACTACATCCGACCTTACCGCGATGTCACGACAGTCGATCACCTGGGAGAACGGTCGCTCTTCGGCGTCTTGGCTTCATATTGTTCGACATGTCGGACATCCGGAACTATGTGCCAAGCGATGTAATCGGCACCACGATGACCCCGTCGGGCCTCCTGAATGCCGCATTTGACATTCCGCAGATGACGCATAGGAACGAGGGGCTCGACCCCGTCTCCGCATTGAATTTTTTCCTGAGGGCCAGCAGCTCCGCCGCGGCGGCCTCAACCTGGTTGAACCCGACCTTGTGAAGCAATCGAGGTAGTCGGCGATCATGTTGACGGAAGCCTCATATGCAGCGTCGCGGTCTTCGGCGTATTCCTCCATGTCCCTCTGCAACGACCTCATCGAAGTCATGTTGCTCTCCGCGCGCCCCAACGCCCGCAAAAGCGACTGGACCTTCCTCGCATCCCTCTTCTTGCCATCGCTTCTTTCCATATCGTCCGGCACGTTCCTCAGATAATCCACCGGAATCTGCATGGCCTCTCCCAAGTCCATGCCCTGGCTTCCGGGCCACCCGCCCCTCACAATATAGGAAGGAGGCCTCACGGCCCGAGGAGCCCCAGCGGGGCGACGCCTGCGTGTTCATCGATGAAGTGCAGGAATGCTCCGAAGTGGTCACTTTCATAAAGTACCTGGTCGAAAGAGAGGGATTCACCTTCATCCTATCGGGATCGCTTCTCGGAGTCGAGCTGGACAATGCCCGCCCCCTTCCCGTGGGCTACCTGAGCGTGCTGGATATGCATCCCTTGGATTTCGAGGAGTTCTGCTGGGGACTCGGCGTTGGAGAGGAGGCCCTATGCCATGCGCGGGACTGCTTCGCGGAGTCCCGGCCCGTCATAGAACCCGTTCATCAACGAATGCTATCCCTCTTCCATCTCTACCTCATGGTGGGTGGCATGCCGGCGGCAGTGACGCGCTTCCTGGAGACCGGCAGCATCGCCGAAGTGAAGAAGGTCCAGGACGACATCGTCAGGCTCTACCGCGCCGATATATCCAAGTACGCCCACTCACGCAGGCTGGTGATCCGCGAGATCTTCGATCAGATTCCCTCCCAGCTGGACTCCCAGTCGAAGAGGTTCAACTTCTCAGCCCTGGCTCCCAAGGGCACCTACGAGCGCTACCAAGAAGACTTCATGTGGATCGTGGATGCCGGCGTGGCCAACGCAGTCGTCAACGTGACGGAACCCCGCCATCCCCTCAAGATGGCGGAAAACCGTGCCTTCTTCAAATTGTTCGCCAACGACGTGGGCCTGCTCAGCGCCATGTGCGGCATGGAGGTACCGAAGGACATCGTCAGCGACAACCTGGGCGTCAACTATGGATCGATTTATGAGAACGCCATCGCGCAGGAGCTCAAGGCCCATGGACACCGACTTCGCTTCTTCAGGAAGAAAGGGGTCGGGGAGCTCGACTTCGTGACGGAGCGTAAAGGCTGCCATGTGCTGCCTATCGAAGTGAAAAGCGGCAAGACCTACGAGAGGCACAGCGCCCTGGATAATGTGATGAAGGTAGAGAACTACCGCATCGATCAGGCCGTCGTGCTCTGCGAGGCGAATGTGCACGTCTCGGGCAAAGTGGCTCACCTTCCCGCCTATATGGTCATGTTCCTATAGGCCCTGGACACCTGGGACGAGAAGTCGTCCATCGCGATATGCTTGCGAGTCGTCGGCTGCGAGATCCCCGTCCCGCGCTGGATTTCCGCGTTGGACAGCCACTTGCGGGACATCTCCCTTATATTCTTATCATTGGCATGCCGATCATCCTTCCGGCCTCCTATGCGATCGTCAGTTGGTAACTGCAACCGCAACGGTAGGGCTAGCTGGTCGGCATGCCTTTGCCATTCGTGAAACTTTTCCCTGCCATAGCTGAAAGGTGATGCCGCCAAACTGGCAGCTTCCTTCTCGTCCTTGCGGGAGCTCTTTCGATCGAAGCACTGATTCTCCCGTTCGGTAGAGAAGAGCTCAGGATCGTCGCGGGCGATTGGCTGTTGCTCGCGCCTTCCTAATGCTTGGTGGGGAACATCCTACCGCGCGCTCAACCCATCCCCGCTGCATCTCCGAGAAAGGGCTGCGTCTCGATTTTGCCGTTTTTTCACTTGATCGATAATTGCTTTGACGGTCGGTGTGACGGCCAAATGACATTTGGAGTCTCTGAGGAAGGTGGCAGAGAGCCGACGCGACAAGTCCTTCGACGCGCTGGCGGCCAGGCACTCGGTTAGCCGGGACGTACTCACCGAGACAGGCGTCGCGTCCGGTGACCGATGCTGGCAGCATCACGTTCGCAGCGGAGCGGCTCTCTATCTGTATGAAATTTAAGAAGCGCATAGAATCGCACCAGGTGTTCACGACCGACAACGCCTATGCGATCGCCACGAGGGAGACCGCCCGGACGGTCGAGGAGAACGCCCCCTACCGTCAGCGCCCCCGGAACACAATTCCCGGAGGCGCCTCGCCATTCGTGGTGTGGGAACCGCGCGTTATCCCACGTTTACGGCGACGGCTGCCGTCTCGTCACCCTGTGTGACCGTGATGGTGGCCTCACCGGGTCCCACAGCCCAAATCTTACCGTCATCCGAGACGGTAGCCACGGACTCGTTGTCAATCGAGTAGTCGGCGTCCACCCATGGGTTCGCGACGGTGAGTTGGTACTCGCCGTCCTCACGCAGCGTCACGGCGTCCACGTAGACGTTGAGGCCTTCGTCCGTCGGCTCGAGCGACTCGTTGAGGTCCACGTACGCGGGCTCGCTCGCCTCGCCGGAGATCGTGTAGTCGAAGCTCACGGGCTCCGTAGCGTCGGCGGACCAGCTGATCACGTAGGTGTAGGCCGGGTCGCACGCAAGCGAGAAGCTCGTCTTGTCGGACTCGTACTCAGCAACCACGCAGTCGCCCTGTATGGCGGCGACGTAGACGCTCGGTGACGTGGCGGCGTCGGAGACGCCCGAGACCTGGAAGTCGAAGGTCCCGGCCTCGTTGGTCACGAAGGCCACGTAGCCGCCCTTGGAGTCCTGACCCTCGGGGTTGACGGTCACATGCTGGGTGGTTCCGGTCTGCACGTAGTCGTCCGGCATCAGCGACAGGGAGAACCAGATAGACGAAACGTTGATGCGGTTGCCGTAGGAGAGGTCCGTCGCATCCGCCGGGAAGAGGGCACAGACGAACTCGAGCTCGTTGTTGTCGTAGAGGTCGACCTCGCTCACGCGGTCAATCGTGTACGTGGGTTCGTTCGCGCCCTCAATGGGTTCGTACATGATCTCGCCGGTCTCGTCGTTATGCTGGCACCAATACCACTGGAACTTGAACTGCGAGAGGTCGATCTCCCCGTCCTCGGGCTTCTCCTCACCGTCACCCTTGCCGTCCTCGGACTGCTCGCGGGGCTCGGCCTCAGACTCCCCCTCGGCGGCCTGATCGCCCTCGCCCTCGGCGTCTGCGGACTCGGCGATCACCTCCGTTGCGTTGTCTCCGATGACCTCGGCTGTGTCGTAGTCCACCACATCCACCGCGAAGGTCACCGTGTCGCCAAGATTGACGTAGAGGTCACCATAGGCCCGGTGCAGGTCCCAGATGCCCTCGTCATCCTCGGCGCCTGCCCCAGGTTGACCGACAGCGCACATGATCGCAACGATTGCGGACATGATCGCGATCACGAGCCACGGCAACCTGCTGCCATTCTTTTTGTCCATTGTTCACTCCGCTCGCTAATGTCTTTGGGTTGGAGAGACGAGGGCGGCACGCCACGGACGTGCCCACGGAGCACCGCCTCTTCCCTGGGAGGGCATCCTGTGCCCACGAGTTCGTCCGCGCGCCAGCGAGCGCGCGGACGAGAACGGCATGGCTAGGCCATGATCCCGAAGTAGACCAGGATGACGCCCAGGAGCATCGTGCCGAGAACCAGCACGGAGGGGCTGATCTTCTTGCCGAGCAGCCAGTAGTAGAGCCACATGAAACCGAGGCCCACCATACCGGGCATAATGCCGTCGAGCACCGCCTGGAGCGTGGTGGCGTCGTCGCCAGCACCGAACCCGATTGCAAGCTCAGCCCCGAACATGTCCTTGGTCATCGAACCGATGACCATGATGCCGACGATACCCGCAGCGGCCAAGACCTTCTCCATGATGCCAGACTTCTCGGCCCGGTCGAGCAGGCTCGTACCCATCTCGTAGCCGTACCGGATGCCCACCACACGCAGCCAGAACGCCGGAATGTTGTAGATGAGCAGGAAGACGAGGGGACCGGCGAGGTTGCCGGCCTGACACATCGAGATGCCCACGCCAGCGGCAATCACACGAAGGGTCGTGAGGAAAATCGAGTCGCCGATGCCGGAGAGTGGCCCCATGAGGGCGGCCTTAACGTCATTGATGGCCTTCGGGTCGACCTTGCCCTTGGCGACGCCCTCTTCCATCGCAATCGTGATCCCGCCGACGAAGGGCGCGAGCTGCACCGTGATGTTGAAGAAGGCCGCGTTGCGCTCGAGGGCCTGTTTGTATCCCTCGGTGCCCTCACCCCAGATCTTCTTCAGGCAGTTCATGATCATCACGCAGAAGGCGAGGCCCATCTGGTTGACGTAGGTCCAAGAGAACTCCATGCCCAGCGAGCCAACGTTGAGCGAGGTCTTGACCAAGTCATTCTTGGTGATGCCGAAGTCACTCTTGCGATCAGAAGTCATCGTCGTCATCCCCCTCTACGGCGAGCGCGGGCTCAGGGTTGTTGTTGAACAGGTCGAGCTTCTCGATCGCGATGATGATCGCGAGCAGCGCCACGCCAAGTACTGGGACGTTGAGGTAGGCAGTGAGTAGGAAGCCCAGGAAGTAGAACGGGACGAGCTGCTTCGTCAGGATCATGCGGGCGAGCATCGCGAAGCCCATGACGGGCAGAATGTTTGCCGCGCAGGCAAAGCCGTCGAGCACGAAGGCGGGGATGACCTCCACGAGCCAGTTGACGGCATCCGACCCAAAGTAGACGGAGGCTGTGATGGCAGCAATGTAGATTGGGGCAGTAACCAAGCCGACTGCCCAGTGCAGAGCCATGATCTTGCGGCTGGCGCCCTCCCGCGCGAACTTGGGGATGAAGGCGAGCAGCCAGTTCTGGAGCGGCTGGAGAAGGTTCTCGAGGGCACCGAGCAACGTCCCCACGGGCATCGCGAGACCGACGGCCACCGCGGGCTCGATACCGGTGAGGATCACGTACGCGGTGCAGAGGACGGCTGACGCCGTGGCGTCGGGCGGAACATAGGCGCCAATCGAGACCGACCCCATGAAGAGCAGCTCCAAGCTCGCCCCAATGGCCAGGCCCGTCTGGACGTCACCGAGCAGGGCCCCAACGACTGGGGCGACCACGATGGGCCTGAAGGCGTAGAGCGTGCCAAGTTGGTAATCGAAGTACGCAAAGGTCCAGTATACGATTCCCAGCATCAAAGATGTGCCAAGCATTGCCTCCTCCGTTCTGTGTGTTGCATGACCTGCGATCCTCGCACGAGTCGGACGTCGCGCATCGTGCTTGCGCGATGCCCTCCCACACGTAACTCCCTACTCATCGAGAAGCTTTGCGACGTCGACTTTGGGATCGTCGGCGAGGGCGCGGTACTCCAGCTCGATGCCGTCGGCCGCCATATCGCGCAGCATTTGCTCCTCATCCGGCTCCACGAAGACCTGCTTCGTGAGCGTTCGGGTGGTGGGGCTCTCCTTGGTGTTGCCGAGGTTGATCGAGCGGATCTTCTGGTAGCCCTCGGCGAGCTGCTTGGCCTCGGCGATCGATCCGACGCAGATGATCATCCGGTACTTGTCGGTGACGCCCGACTTCAACGACTCGATTGCACGGGCCATGTCCTTGACCACGAGCTTGCAACCAGCAGGCTTGCCCAGCCTGAGCGTCGTCTTCCACACAGGGTCGTTGGCGACGTGATCGCCCACGACGAAGACGCAGTTGGCCTTGAGACCGTTGACCCACGAAACGGCCACCTGACCGTGGAGCAGCCGGTGGTCCACACGAGTGAGTAGAATCATTGTGCTCCCTCCCCAGGGATGCGTGTACGTGACATGCTGGCGGTGCGTGTCGCATAGGTCGGCGTCGTCCCGCTAGAACTCGTCCTCACCGTCCGACTCGGCGACCAGGAGGTCATTCACGAGGACGGGCCTCGACTCCTCGGCGCTCACAACCTGTCGGACGAGCTCGACGGTGGGCTCGTCACCGGCAGCAAGCACGAGCTGTAGGACGACAGGCAGGTTTGCGTTCGTAACAAGCAGGATGCGCGGGTCGATCTGAGCGAGCTTGGCGAACTCGTTGTTGACCGAGCCACCGAGCAGGTCCGTACAGACGACGAGGTCGTCGCCTGAGGGCGTCTGGTCGATGACGCGCCGGGCCGCTGCCGCCACATCGTCCTCGCCGTCGACGAAGAGATTGAGAACGCGGACGTTGCCGTGCTCTCCCGCGAGGAACGTCACAGCCTCAGCCAGTCCCGCCGCGAGGTGCGTGTGGGTTGCGATGACGATCTGTCTCACAGATGCCTCACCCCCCTTCGAAGCTGTTCCTGGGCCGTACGGAACGCAGCCATAGTCTGGGCGTCGGCGGCAGCCGGACCTGCGAAACGCTCGGGATCCACCGTCTCGGACGAGAGCCACCCCTCGTAGCCACAGCGCGCAAGTGCAGCGAGGTCGGAGGTCATGTCCCTCTCGCCGTCGCCCCAGGCGAGGTGCGTCATACCGTGCCCCACGTCAACGAAGTGCACGTGGATGATGCGGCCGGCGAAGGTCGCGAAGTAGCCCTCGATCGTGTCACCAGCAACGGCCATCGCGCCCAGGTCAAGGCAGACACCGAGGGCGGGCGAGTCCACCTCGGCCACGAGGCGCAAAAGGTCGGCAGCCGTATGCGCGAGGTTGGACTCGTCGGGTTGGAGCGCCTCAATCGCAAGCGGTACGCCTATCGCCTCGGCGCGCCGCGCTATGGCACTGAGCATTGTCACGCTGCGCTCCCAGGCGACCTCAACTGGCTCGTTAAGGTAGCCCCAACCGCTCGTGACGACGACCTGGCTCGCACCTAGCTCGCGAGCCACCTCGAGCGCATTTGTGAAGTACGCAAGCGTGCGGGCCCGTCCCGTCTCACCGCGCACGGCGATATTGTGCGGCTTGGGGTTAGCCTGTTCAGGGCAGACCCCAATGATCGGGAGATCATAGCGCCTCTCCAGACCCACGAGGCGCGAGACGGGATCGTGCCCGTGTGCATCCATGAAGAAGTGCATAGGGCCGGTCCAGAGCTCCACACCCTCGAAGCCCGCGGCGTCAGCACTCGCAAAGAACTCTTCCAGGTCAAAGAAGCGATGTGAGCAATTCATGGCCGCAAGGCGAGCTGGCATATGGACCCCCTCCCAAAGCCGGAAGAGGGACCGCCTCGCTGGGAGAGACGGTCCCTCCCACCCATCGTTAGTAGTCGAACTGGTGGTAGTAGCGGCGGTAGTCGAGGTTGTGCTTCGTGACGAGCTCGTAGTAAGCCGAGAGACGGTCCGTGATGATTGAGGAAAGAATCCAGGGGCTCAGCAGCGGACGGAAGTCCGGATCAAGACCGGGCAGCGCATACTCGGCCGTGTCGATGACGGTGACGTCGGCGTCACCGGTGCGACCGGTCTTTAGGAAGGCCTCGACACGGTCGTCGAGCTTGCGGCACTCGTCCTCGCCCTTGAAGAGCACGACGGGCACGCCCGGCTCGACGAGCTCCAGAGTCCCGTGAAAGAAGTCCGCCGAGCTGATGTAGCGCGTGCGCTTCCACTGCATCTCCTCGAGGATGCACATCGCGAAGAGGATCGTCTCGCCCCAAAGGGCGCCGGAACCGATGAACATCGTGTACGGCGCGAGTGCGTACGAGCAAGCGAACGCCTCGGCCTTGGGCTCGAACTGCTTGCGAATGTCGAGGAAGGCGGACCAGATGCCACGAGTCTGCTGGACGAACTCGTGATACTTGGGGAAGCAGCCGCGCAGGTTGAGGAGCTTGAGGCCAAAGCGGTCCGCGAGGTAGTAGTCCATCTCGCAGCCACCGTCGACATGGTCTGACGCCATGTCGAGGCAGTTCTCGGCGCCCACAGCCTGGCCGATCTTGCCGTCGGGCTTGGTCATGGCAAACACCCGGACGCCCATGTCCTTGAGCTTGCGCACGGCCTCGAGCACCTCGGGGGTGGTCCCAGACTCCGAGGCGGTAAGCACGACCGATCGGTTGGTCATGCGCCTATGGCCGGACACGTTGAACTCAGCGGCGTGGATGAGGTAGCACTCCAGGTCCTTGTCACCGTATTTATTCATGAAGTACTCGAGCTGCATGAACTCGTCCCAGGTCCCGCCGACTCCCAGCAGGAAGATCGCGTCGTAGCCCTCAGCCGCCACGCGGTCGGCAAAGCCCTCCATCACGTCACCGGCGGCCGCTGCCGCAGCACCACCGGCCAAGTATCCCTCCTGGTCGAAGTGCATGATCTCCACATTCTCGGTCACTGCCATCGTATATGCTCCCTTCAGAGTCAAGTTTTGTCTTTTTCATACCAATCTGTGATCTTGACTTGATAAGATAATGCCTTTTTCAGACCAATTCCTGGGAACGGATCCTTCCTGGGCGAACGGCAGTCCACCATCGGTAAATGGTCTTAAATTTCAACAAGTCATTCTATGGCACAATATGAGCAGATTGGTATGAGGTTTTTCTTACCTATCTAGTTCGTCGCACGACATACGCGCACGGCGCATGCATGCGCCGTGCGTCAGGAGGGAGGGAATGCCTATGGCGGCATTCGGCGGCAAGGACCCGCAGCGCTTCTTCGCGGGAACCAACTTCACCGTGGATGAGGTGCTCTACGAGCCGCCCGCGCTCGTACCTGCCCCCAGCATCTACCTCGACCGAGGGCATCACCGCTGGGCGGTGCGCCTGTCTGGGGCGTCACCGCGCATCTACTCCTTCGAGGACGTCCTTGCGTGCCGCGTGGCGGACGACGACGGTGCCGCGGAGCGCACCCGGATAGAGCGCGAGGGTAGTCTCGCCTCGCTTGTGGCAAACCCGATGCGCTACTCGCAGGCGAACGCGTCCAAACGTGGCGACAGGTGCTTCTCGCTCGGCGTCATCATCGCGGTGCATGGAGCCGACGTGACGATTCAGCTGCCCTACATCACGCGTCCCACACGACGCTCCTCACCGGTGTACCACGAGCTCAGAGCCGCCGCCGACCACGTCAAGGAGACCTTCGACGCGATGATCGTGAGCGCACGGACGGCGGTCAGCGAGAGGAGCACCGAGCACGGCACGGCACCCGACGGCGGCAGCTCAGCCGACAAGGCCTCGTCGATCAGGAGGAATGCCCAGAAGAAGCATGGGAGGTCCAGATTATGACTACCGAGAAGCACCCGACGATGCTCGACTACGTGCATGAGTCTCCCGAGGCTCTCGAGTGCGCTCTCACCAACCACGAGACGTTGTGCGGCCCGCTCGTCGCGCGCTACGTCGCCGAGTCATCCGACGGGACGTCAACCGGAAACGTGGTGCTCGTGGCCTGCGGGTCAAGCCGCAACGCGGCGGAGTGCGCGGCACCGCTGATGCGACGGGCGCTGGGAGCGCGCGTGACGGTGTCCACACCAGGGACGTGCCTCGTCTCCGAAACCTTCCCCGTGCGCGACACCTTCCACCTGGTCGTGACCCAATCGGGTTGCTCGACGAACGCCCTCGCCGTGTTGGACCGTCTGCGGGGGACGGGCGCCCCCGCCCTCGCCCTCACGGCGAACCCTGAGGCGGAGGTGCACAGCCATGCGGATGCCGTCTTCGACTTCGGCTGCGGAGAGGAGCAGGTGGGCTACGTCACGAAGGGGGTCGTGACGCTCGCGCAGTACCTGATGCTCTTCGCACTTGACGCAGCCCTGGCCACCGGACGGATGGGGAACGGGGAACGGGACGCGACCCTCGCTCAGATGAGGCTCGTACCTGAGGCCCATCGCGCCCTGCAGGCCAGCGCAGACAAGTTCTACCGGACACACCGTCGCGACTTGTTGGGCATGGGTCCGTGCTACGTGCTCGGCTTCGACCAGGCCTGGGGCGTCGCGCTGGAGGGTGCGCTCAAGCTCGGCGAGACGGTCAAGGTCCCGGTCTTCGCCTATGAGGCCGAGGAGTTCAACCATGGTCCTAACCTCCAGATGACGCCCGCATACACCGTCTTTCTGGTAGACGACCTCGCACGGGGCCACGAGCGCATGGTGGCCCTGTACCGGGCCTGCCGCCACGTGACCGACCACGCATTCCTGCTCACCGCCACCGCGACGGACGGGGCTGCCGGTACGGACGGCAACGTCTTCCCTCTCCCGGAGGAGCGTCCCGCTGACCCGCTTCTGTTACCGCTCTACCTGCTGCCCTTCTTCCAGATCATCGCCTACCGGGCGACAGAGGAGAAGGGGTCGTGGGACGAGCTGCCCCTAGTGGCCGAGACCGAGGACCTCGTGCCGTCCAAGACGAACGACATCCTCCGGTTCATGCCGTACCTCTGAGGAGGCCCAAGCCACGGGGAAGGCGTCGAGGGGCGTCTTCCCCGTGGCTTGCAGGAGGGTAGAGTTGCTAAGGTTGGGGTAACGCAAGGCGAAGCGAACCCCTGGACGCCGCCACCGAAAGGCACCCCTATGCCATGGGAACGGCACCCGAGACGCTCGCCCCACAAGGAGGGAGGCCCGCACGTGCGAGACCCGTATGCCATACCGCCCAAGGACCGTGCCGTCGAGGGCATCGAGTGGCTGATACACAGCCAGGAGCTTGGCGCAGGCGACCGTCTGCCCGTCGAGCGTGAATTGAGCCGTCGGCTAGGCGTCTCGCGCACGGCCCTACGGGCTGGCATCGCGATACTCGTGAGCCAGCACGAGCTGGAGAGTCGCCAGGGATCGGGCACATACGTCTGTGCTCGCAAGCCGCAGTCCGTCTTCCAATGCTCCGGGTCCTTCTCCGACACGGTTCGCGAGGCAGGCATGAGGCCTGGCTCGCGCGTGCTGGAGGCCCGAATCACGGCCTCCGACGAAGGCGTCGCCAGCCACCTCGGGATTGCCGCCAGCGCCGCGACCTTCGTCCTGCGCCGGATGCGGACAGCCGACGACGAGCCCGTGGGCATTGAGACGGCCCGCGTCAACGTTGCGCTCTGCCCGGACATCGATCGGCACGACTTCAGCCGAGAGAGCCTCTACGCCGTCCTCGAGGAAGAGTACGGCATCATACCCGTCCGTGGCTACCAGCGCGTAAGCATCACGCAGGTCAACGAGGGTGAGGCCGACGTGTTGGGGGCGCGCGTCGGAGAGCCGGCCTTCTTCGAGCGTAGCCTCGCACGCACCGAGGACGGGGTCACGGTGGAGTACGTCACGTCCGTGATTCTCCCAAGTCGCTACCGCTTCGCAAGCGTCGAGGACGAGACGGACGACGTACATGTGGAGGTGAACACAGCATGGCTGAGGTCATAGCGGGGGCCCGCACCACGATCGCCCGGGGTGGCCAAGGGGACGCACCCGTCTCGACTCCCGACACAGATATGCCATCGTACCTACGCATCCGACGTGCGCTCGCCGAGCGTATCGAGCGCGGCGCCTACGCCGTGGGTGCCGCACTGCCCTCCGAGAACGACCTCGCCTCCGAGTTCGGCACGACGCGGCTCACGATTCGTAATGCCACCGACGGACTCGTAGACCAGGGCCGCGTCCGTCGCATCCAAGGCAAGGGCACCTTCGTGACCCCGGGGCTGCTCGATCCGGAGGGCACCTCACGAGGCGGCTTCCGCGAGACGGCCCGCATCCTAGGACGCAAGCCGTCGGTGCGCGTGCTCTCACGCAGGAAGCGTCGCGCGGGTGAGTACTATGCGTGGCTCTTCGGCATCAGGCCAGACGACCTGCTATACAGCCTGCGCCGTCTCAACAGCGTGGACGCCGAGCCGCTGACCATCGAGAACACGCTGGTACCGCTATCCATCCTACCTGACGTGGAGGACGTGGACGTCCAGGTCTTCAGCCTGTACGAGACGTACAGGCACCTCGGCCATATGGTCGCGCAGACGCAGGAGAAGCTCGACATCGTGGAGCTGGGAGGGCGTGACGCGGGCCTCCTGGGCGTCGCGGCCGGATCGGCGGCGCTGCTTCTGGAGTGCGTCTCGTACGACGCGCTCGGCCAGGCGATCGAGTACGCGTGCAGCTACACGAGGGGGGACCGTGGAGGATATGCCTACGACTACTAGCCCCTCGAAAGCTCCGTCTGATCGGCCTGCGGTCCCGGGCACGACCGTTCGCACCGTCATCTTCGACATGAACGACGTCCTCGTGGGCTCGGAGAGCGTGTGGCTCTCGCTCCAGCCGCGCTTCTTCGCCGAGTACGGCTTGGACGTCGCGCCCGAGAAGAAGCGGCGGACGTGCGCCCACCAGCCAAATAAGCTGGTGGGCGATCCGGCACCGAAACGATTCGCAACATGCCCCGAAGATGCCGACAAGTCCTCCAGAGGCTGCCCGATTTGCCCTAGCCCTCGCGGATCTGGCGTACCTTGCGGTTCATCTGCCGACGACCCAGGTGCTGGTAGGCACAGCGCTTCAGGGGGCTCATTGCCTGGCGATGGTGGGCGTAGAGGTCGTCCGGGCTGTCGTACAGGCCGAAGTCCTGGTCTATGCCGTCTCGCTGGATATAAGTGTCGCATAGGTCGAAATCCACCTGGGGATGCTGAAGGTCTGCCGTGGCGACGCCGAAGCCGCAGAACGGTCCCCCATGACCTGAAAAGCGCGCCTGGAGCTTCTGCAGGTAGGCCGAGTCCAATATCAGGCCCTCAAGTTGGTACCAGCACCCATCAAGGCAGGCTTCCACCCAGCTGTGCAAGACGTGCGCGGGAGCCTTGCGGTAAACCAAGCCCATCATCACGCCCTTTTGCAGGCGCTTGTCGATCGTGAAGCCATGGATCCTGCAGGGAATGCCACAGGCCCGGAACAGGGCCATGCACAGGGTGGCCTTGGTGTTGCACTGACCATAGCCCTCGAGAAGCACCTGCGAAGCAGGGATGTTGTCATCCTCGTTGTAGCCAAAGAGGATCTCATCTCGCACGAAGTCGTAGATGGCCCGCATGCACATGGGCGTGGACAGGGTCCGCCAGCCTCGTCTCGCCAAAAGACCCTGAATCCGGCGATCATGGAAGTCAAGCAGGGGCGTCGCCTCAAGATAGCGGTCCATGCCTTTCTCGGCCTCCCCTACTTTCTCACCAGGGCCTTCACGCCAGTCAGGATAGCAAAACAGGGCGATGGGAAGATGTCCCGATACGGGCTGCGCGGGCGGTTTGGCATGGTGCTTCAGGATATCCGGCTGTACGAGGGCGCGATCAGGGAGAACCTCGTCTGCCCCAGCCCCGTGCCAGCGCTGCCGCCGCCTCCTTGCTGCCCTCGGTGCCATCTGTCCCGCTTATGCCCCTTTGATCTGTTCAGGGCGCCCAAAAGCTATCGATACGGACGCCTTGGGAGAAAGGTGTCCTCAGTTGCGCGTGGTTTCGTCTTTACAATCTGGCCTCATTGCTCTGTCGTGCCGCTTCGTTCCTCCGAAACGAAAACACGAACCGCTTGCGGAGGACAGTGCACTACCATGCTGCTTCGAAAAGGTACGCTGAGTCCCTTCCTGAGTCCCTTCCTGAGTCCCTTCTTCTATTCAAAAGAGCTTCTCGCCAGATGGCTGCGCCGGAAGGTTGCCAAGCCTGCTTTTTGGAGAGTCGCAAAAGTACAGTGGCAAACGGCGGTTTAAAAAACGACCTGCGCTTCTGCAGGCCATTTAGGCGTCTTGGCCGCGGGGGCAGGGGCTCGAACCCGCGGCCTCCGGGCCATGGGCGACCCAGGGGGCATTCCACTGACGCCCTCCCCTTTCTGCTTGCGCCGAAGCCGCAGGCGAGCGGCCCCCTGGCCTGTGGCTCCTCCAATCCCCCGCACCTCCGAAGCCCGCGGCCCCCGTGCCTCCATCTTCGACTTGGCGGCCGCTTCGGCGGCCGCGGTGTCGGCCACGGACGGCCGTGGAAGACTCGTTGGGAGGAGACGTGGGCTCCAGGTACACCAGCAGGTCGCTGAGGTGGAGGCGCAACGCCGGCCGCTGGGAGGCGCTCAAGTGGGGCATGGCGCAGGGCCTCATCACCAAGAACCCCTGCGACTTCTGCAAGCCGCCCAAGCGCACGAGGACGCCCATCAACGCCCTCTCGCACGAGGAGCGCACGCGCATGCTCGAGCTGGCGAGGCGCGCCCAGCCCGCGCCCCTGGGCATAGCCATAGAGCTCGCCCTCACCACGGGCATGAGGCGCGGAGAGGTCTGCGCGCTCAGGTGGTCCGACCTCTCGGACGACGGCACCATAACCGTGAGCCGCGCCCTGGGGAACGGCGACGGCGGCTTCTACGTGAAGGAGCCCTGGACATCTACGCCGACGTGGACCCGGAGGCCAAGCGCGCCGCCGTGAGCAAGGTCGAAGAGAGCTTCGACGCAGAGATGGGCGGCTATGGCGACGCCATCATGGACGGCGCCATCGGCGCGCCAAGGCGACGCGAGCCCGCGCTCAGCTTCTCGGTTGACCAGCTCAAGGCGATGATCGCCGCCGCAGAGGAGAAGGAGGCTTCACATGGGCGTCCTTAGGCTCGTCTGGCGCTTCGTGCGCCGGCTCTTCCGCGCCGTCTCCCGCTAAATGTGAGCAGATGAAATACGCTGATTTACAGTTTATAATTCATGGATACGGTTACATTTTGTACCCGTTTCTACTATACTTCGTCTGTATGAAGTTCAAAGACTACATAGAATCGCACCAGGCGTTCACGACGGGGGACGTCTACGCCATAGCGGCGGTGGAGGCCGCACACACGCAGCTACGGCGCGCCGTCAAATCCGGCAAGGTGGAGCGTGTGCGACGAGGCGTCTACGTGTCCAAGACCGGCAAGTTTACCGGCGAGGCGCCCGACCCGTTCCTCGTTGCCAGGACCGCCGACCCCAAGGCCGTGATCTCGTACCACTCTGCCCTCGTCGCCCACGGCGTCGCGCACAACGTCGGCTTCGAGTGTGCCTTCAGATCCGCAAAGGTACGCTCGCCGTTCGAGTACGGGGGCGTCCGCTACGTTCCATACGACCTCGGCGATAGCCCCCAGACGCAGGCCATGCGCTCAAAGTCGTATGGCACGGCTAGCGTGACCACGCGCGAGCAGACCCTCGTCGATTGCCTGACGAGTCCCGGGAGGGCAGGCGGCGCTGAGGAGACCGTGCGGTCCTGCTCGGCGTTTCCCTATCTTGACATCGATGTCTTGCTTGAGATCCTCGGCGGCGCGCCTGCAGCTGTCGTCGCCCGCGCAGGCTGGCTTCTCGATGCAAAGCAAGCTGACTGGGGCGTGGCAGACGAGACGCTTCTGTCGCTCGAAGAGAGGCTCGGGCATGGCCCGTCCAAACTCGATCCTAAGGCGAAGGAGAACAGGGGCTGGAGCCTTCGATGGAAGCTGTACCTGCCCGAGACGGAAGGGGAGGTCCTCTCATGGACATCATGAGCACCGACGAGTTCGAGCCGAGAACCGTGGACAAGGTCGAGCGCCTGCTCGACCTCCTGGACGAGATGGAGCGCCACC
>ERZ773065.781-NODE-781-length-17143-cov-4.373830_pt1 | contig 17143 bp, 12 predicted proteins | sample MGYA00580623_ERZ773065 | MGnify/ENA primary metagenome ERZ773065 (study PRJEB29015, sample SAMEA2738017) | human oral metagenome | biome: human oral; feature: human-associated habitat; material: dental | place: China | collected 2047 ... | reverse complement strand
GCGCCCGCCGTCCGGCGCTAGGCGGCGATGCGGGCGACTCGAATGCGGATGTCGGTGACACGGGCAGCGCGGGGGATCCGGGCGATGTCGATCCCGCGGGTGCTGGTGATACGGGCGGTGCGGGTGCAGCGGGCGGGGGCGGGGCGAGAGGCGGCGTCGGGCTCTCCTGCGCGCCCGGTGCCTTGCGCCTCTGGGGTGCGGAATCGACGGGTCCCGACAAGGGTGGGAACGGAGACGCGGTGTGTCCGGGGCCTCTTACCGGCGCATTGGCCGTCCCCGGGGCCGTCCCGGGAGGTGCCGGCGGCTGTGGGGCGCGCGGGCCGCTTGCACCGGCCTCCGAGGACGGTGCCCGCGAACGATTTGCCGCTGGACCGAGGATTCCCTCACGCACGGCGGGCGTCGGTCGGACGGGGAGCTCCGGATCGGGGGAGTGCGGTGATGCGGATGCCGGTTCGACGACAGGTGCTGCGGATTCTACGGGTTCCGAAGGCATGGTCTCACCCGCAGTCAAGGATGCTGGACGAGGCCCGCTCGGAGAGGCGGGCGAGGCGGTCAGCGGCCTGGGCGCGGGGGGCTCTGCTCTTCTACCTTTGCGGGCTTTGCGGGCGCGCGAGCGTGCGGAGCCTGCGTCGTCCCGCCGCCTGGTGACGCTGAGATCGGATTCTCGAGTGGTTGCGCCCGTCCGGCGCGACCGGCGGGTTGTCAGGGTCCGGCATCGTGTCACCCCGTCCACGAGTCCGGCCTCCTCACCATGACGGCCTATCGGGGTCAGCAGAGTCAGCGCGACGCGGGCGGCAGCACGGCCGAGTCCGGGCGTGGTCGCCCCTTCGGCAGTGACGACGCGCGCTCCGACGATGGCCGTCCCCGGAGTCCTGCCGGTGCACGCCAGAACGATGATGACCGTTGCGAGAAGTTCGAGGGCGCTGATCCAGGCGAGTGCGTTCCAGCCCGCGAGGAGATGGAGCGCGACCGGTGGGGCGATGAGGATCACCAGATCGATGACGGCGGCGCACAGCAGTTCGAGGATTGTCGGACGCCCGGGGGCGGTGGAGCGGCCCGCTGAGGGTGCTGAGGGTGCTGAGGGCGCTGAGGGCGCGGCGGTCGCGGCGGTTCCGAAAGTCCCGGGGGCCTCGGGGAACGCCTCTGCGGCCCGAGCGGTTCTGGCGGTTCCGGTGGGGCGGGCGGTGTCGTGACGTGGTGTACTCACAGTTGCCTCATGAAATCGATGATCCCCGCGGCGACCACCGCTGCGGGAAGTGCCAGGAGTCCCGAGATGGACCCCAGGATGTCTCCGAAACGTCCCCACCATGCGGATCGGCGTCTGCTCAGACTTGAGAGCATGATCACGCCGGATACGAGCCCGGCCAATGCTGCGATCCCCATGAGCAGGTTGAAGGTCATTGTGCCTGGTTGAGAGCCGGAGGTCAGAATCGAGATGATGGCGGCGATGCCCACCGCCAGACGCGGCAGGATGCGCTCGGTGTGCGAGCGGGCGGTGCGTGGGTGGAGAAGCAGGAGGGCTGCGACGAGGGCCAACTCGACGCGAGCTCCCCAAGCGGCTGCGTTGCTCCCCAGAGCGATGCTCACCGCTGCCGGTGAGCAGGCCACCACGACGACCGCGATGACGACGCCGACCGATATCGACACCGACTCCGCCTGAGCCAGCGTGCGCGATATCCGTCCACTGCTCACCTCGTCCGGGGGTCGCATCATTGGGGCTCTCACGCCGCGGCTGCCCGCGCGCTGCTCCGACAGGTCGAGCAACTGCTGATCGGGTATGGAGGAGAGGGCCGCGGTGGGCACCAGCGTGATGATCACTGCTCCAATGGCGAGGACGATGACGGCCACAGGGGCCCGGGGAATCCCGAAGGCCAGGACTGCGGAGACGATGATGGCCGCGACGGTCCACGCGAGGGCGCCGGTTGCGGCGCATACCGAGCGCAGTCGCAGCCACACCGCCAGGGCGGCCGCCCCGGCTCCCCAGGCGGTCAGCAGCGCCGCCATCGTGGTCGGCTGCAGGACGTCCGCCGGTGCCAGCAGGACGCCCGTCGCGGCGCCGAGCAGGGGCAGGGGCAGAACTGCGACCGCCTCATGCAATGAGCTGAGATGCTTGCGCGTTGGGATCATCCGAGCCAGCAGAAGAGCCGCGGCGAGTCCGGCTGCGCCCATGCGTGCCGGCATGGGCAGGCGCTCGTCGTTGGCGGCCAGAACCGAGTGCCAGCCCAATGCGAGGAGTAGGAGGGCCACCAGCACGACGGAGGCCGCATCGAGTCCATACCGCGCGGGTCGAGACCCGGAACGGGCAGAGAAGAGACGACGGGCTGCGTGCCTGCCGGTCGCCCTGCCGCCCACGAGCAGCATGGCGCCATCCTCGAGGTCCCGTCCGAAAACGGCGTCCAGCGGCGCAGGCGTCCCCGAGGCGGTGGACACCAGGGCGTTGTCGGGGACGGCCGCACCCGTGCGGGCCTCCAGGAGCGCGCGCAGCGGCGTCCCAGCCGCCACGGAGACATCGGTCCACCCGCCCTCCTCGACGAGGGTGACGCGTACGCTCGTCACATTCATGCGGATTCTCGCTCTTCGTGTGTGAGTGGGACGTTGTGTGTGGGGTGCTGGGGTCGTCGGGGTCACCTTGAGTAGGGGACGCTCGGCGTGGAGCCGCATCGGCTCGCATGAGTACTCTAGGGGTACATCCCCTCCGGTGCCCTCACGTGAATATCACTCCGGGGATCTGGAGAATCCGGGCCGCCCTTGCCGTCGGCGGGCCCGCTCGCCGACGAATCGGAAGGTTTCCGGCCGCCTTATGACCGACAGCCAGCTGAGCTCCGCAGACTCCCCCGAGCGCCCATCGGGGTCGATAGACGTCAAGGCGCCGCCGGACGCGGTCGTGGCGCAGGACACCTCGAGCGTCCTGGCCACTGTGCTGCCCCTGACGGGATCGATGGGCGTCATGGTCTTCATGGCCGTGTCGAACTCTAACGGTAACCGCACCCTTTTCTTGGGCGGCGGAATGGTGGTGGCGATGCTGTCGATGGTCGGCATCAACATCTACCGGCAGGTTCGTCAGCATCGCGAGAGCGTCAAGGATCAGCGGCGCGAATACCTCGCCTACCTCTCCGAGTTGCGCAACTCGGTACGGACGATGGCGGGCAAGCAGCGGCGTCATGCGGTGCACGTTCTGCCCGAGCCGGAAGCCCTGCCCTACTTCGTCAAAGACGGGCGCCGCGTGTGGGAGCGAGGCGCCGGGGACGATGAGATGCTCGTCCGGCTGGGCCGCTCCACTCAGCCCTTGAGCGTTGATCTGGTACCGGAGAAACTCGACGCCCTGGCCAAGCCCGATCCCGTGTGCCTGTCCGCCATGTCGCGCTTCGTGGCCACTCACCGCGATGTTGACGGGCTGCCGTTGGGAACCTCGCTGAGGTACTACTCCCGTGTGGAGGTTGTTGGAGAGGCCGAAGCGACTCGCGCGCTCACACGGGCGCTGCTGGTGCACCTGATGTCCATGACGCCGCCGAGCCGTCTGCGTGTGGCCGTGGTGGCCTCCGGGGAGACTCTGGAGCAGTGGGAATGGCTCAAGTGGGCGCCCCACGCCTGGTCGGATTCGGCCGAGGATGATGCCGGCCCGGCGCGCATGATCGGTCTGTCGTGGGAGGAGGTGGCGGGGCTGCTTCCTGAGGGCCTTGAGAATCGTGGGGCCTTCTCCTCCAATGCCACCGATGCTCCCGTGCCGTCTATCGTCGTGGTAATCGATGGCGGGTGGGTGCCGCCCAGGTCCCCCATCGCATCCAGCGGTGGCCTCAATGGTGTCACCGTGATCGACCTGCCCGAGAGATGGGGGCCGCTGACCTCGCTGTCGACGCTGCGTCTGCTGCTGCACCCGGCCTCGACCCTGACTCACGCCACGCCGATGGAGGTCGTGCGGGCCGGGGAGGATCCTGCCCTCGCCGTGGCCGACACCATGGACATCGCGACTGCTGAGGCGGTGGTGAGGCACCTGTCCGCGCGATTCGGCGTCTCGGGGGAGACCGCGGTCAGCAGTGCCCCTGTCGGCACCCCGGATCCGAAGCGCTCGGCAGATCTTCTCAACCTCCTCGAGCTCGGGGACGTGCGCGACTTCAACCCGGACAGTGATTGGCGACGCCGGTCGGGGCGGGACCGGCTGCGAGTTCCTTTCGCGGTCACGCCCGAAGGCGCTCCGGTGGTGCTGGATATCAAGGAGTCTGCTGAGAGCGGTATGGGCCCGCACGGTCTGCTCGTGGGCGCGACCGGATCGGGTAAGTCCGAGGTTCTGCGCACTCTCGTGCTCGCGCTGGCGCTGACCCACCCGCCCGACCAGCTCAACTTCGTGCTCGTCGACTTCAAGGGCGGTGCCACCTTCGCGGGCATGTCGGAGCTCCCGCACGTGTCCGCCATGATCTCCAACCTGGAGAGCGAGCTGGGACTGGTCGACCGTATGGAGGAGGCCCTGCGCGGAGAGATGACGCGCCGCCAGGAGATACTCCGCGACGCCGGCAACTACGCCAACGTCACTGATTATGAGGAGGCACGCCGCGCCGGCAAGCACAACGGCGAGCCGCTTCCCGCCCTGTTCGTCATTCTCGACGAGTTCTCAGAGCTGTTGTCTGCCAAACCGGACTTCATTGAGGTGTTCGTCGCCATCGGACGCCTGGGGCGCTCGATGCAGATTCACCTCCTGCTGTCTTCGCAGCGTCTGGAGGAGGGACGTCTTCACGGTCTGGAGTCGCATCTGTCCTACCGGATCGGTCTGCGCACCTTCTCCGCGGCCGAGTCGCGCATCGTCCTGGGGGTCGCCGACGCCTACGACCTGCCGCCCTATCCCGGTAGCGGCTACCTCAAGAGCGGTACGCGCGACATGACGCGCTTCCGGTCCTGCTATGTGGCGGGTCCGCCCCCGACGCGCGCTGCCCTGACGGCTGCTCCTGCAGCTGCGGCGGCTGCCCGGGACTCCGCTGAGCGGGCGCGTGCTCCCCGAGTCGTGCCGTTCTCCGCGCTCCCGGTTCGCGGCCAGGCGGCCCCGCCGCCGGTTGAGGAAGAAGAGGAGGTCGTCCTGGAGCCGGCAGCGGAATCCGCTCAGCCGTCTCTTCCCCAGGATGCCGAGTACGCCGAGATGGTGACGATGGACATCGCCGTGGCGCGAATGGCCGGACACGGTACGCCCGCGCACCAGATCTGGCTGCCGCCCCTGGAGGTCAGCGAGACCTTCGATTCGCTGCTGGGCGATCTCGGCGTGGATCCGAAGCTGGGGCTGGTGTCCCCATCCTGGCGCGCTCGCGGCGACCTGGTGGTGCCCATGGGCATCACCGACGTCCCCCTGGAGCAGCGCCGCGAGCTCTACAGCGTCGATCTGTCGGGCTCCGGCGGTCACGTCGCCGTCATCGGCGGTCCGCTCAGCGGCAAGTCGACGGCACTGCGCTCCCTGGTGATGGGACTGGCCCTGACGCGTACGCCGACGGAGGTGCAGATCTATGTCATCGACCTGGGCGGCGGCACCTTCGCGACCATGCTCGATCTGCCGCACCTGGCCGGCGTCGCCACCCGTGACGAGCCCGACATCGTCGCCCGCATCATGGCCGAGGTATCGGCCCTGCTGGACGATCGTGAGCGCTTCTTCAAAGCCAACCGCATCGATTCGATCCAGACCTACCGCCGTGAGCGGGCGGCGGGCCGCATTGACGACGGGTACGGCGACGTCTTCCTCATCGTCGACGGCTGGTCCACGCTCAAGACCGATTTCGAGCAGGTCACCGACAAGCTCATGGCTATCGCACCGCGCGCCCTCGCCCTGGGCGTGCACATCGTCGTCGCCACGGGGCGCTGGACCGATATGCGCATGACCATTAAGGACATGTTCGCCACCCGGATCGAGCTGCGACTGGGCGACCCGACGGACTCCGAGATCAACCGGAAGATCGCGCGCGAGGTTCCCACCGGCAGGCCCGGGCGCGGGCTGGATCCGAAGGCGCGGCACATGCTGCTGGCCACGCCGCGCACGGACGGCGACCATGATCCCTCGACGCTGGCCAGTGGCGTCAACAACGCCTGCCGCACGATCGCCGAGGCCTGGACCGGTCCGCAGGGGCCCAAGCTGCGCCTACTGCCCACGCGCATCGATCTGACGACCCTTCAGGAGCAGGTGCCGCCGGGCGGCGACCCGGTCATCGGGATCAACGAGGCGCGTCTTGAGCCCGTGCGCCTCGACATGAGTCACGATCCGCACCTTCTCGTCCTGGGCGACGCCAAGACGGGCAAGTCCGCCTTCCTGCGGGCGCTCGGCAACGAGCTGTGCCGCGGGCACTCGACGGACGAGGTCCGCATGGTGGCGATCGACCTGCGCCGCTCCCTGCTCGGCGAGCTTCCCTCCGAGCATCTCCTCACCTATGTCACGGTCCGCGAGGAGGCGGCTCGGGAGGCCAACGATCTCGCTAATTTCCTCAGGGCACGCATGCCCGGTCCCGATGTGACGCCGGAGCAGTTGCGCCGCAGGTCGTGGTGGCACGGGCCGGACGTCTACGTTCTCGTGGACGACTACGACCTGCTGTCCTCGGGCCAGCAGACCGCCAACCCACTGCTTCCCCTGCAGCCGCTGCTCGCGCAATCGCAGGATCTCGGGCTCCACCTGATCCTGACCCGACGCATCGGAGGTGCTAGCCGCGCCATGTTCGAGCCCATCACCCAGACGCTCAATGACCTGTCGACGCCCGGCATCATGCTGCCCGGAAGTCCCGACGAGGGGCCGCTGCTCGGGCGGCAGAAGCCGATTCCCGGACCGCCGGGACGGGCGCGCCTCATCAGCCGCGACCACGGGGTCCAAGCGCTCCAGCTGGCCTGGGCGCCCCCTACCCAGTAAGCAGAGCAGATTGATGGCGGGTGACAAGAAGCCGTCGTTCTGGACCTGGTCGGCGGCACCGCAGTGTCGTTGACTCCGGACAGTGAGACGGACTTGTCATCGCTCGTCGTCTCGCCCGCGGCGGAGGACCGGCTCACCGTTCCGGTGGTTCTTTGACGCGAACGTTCACCTGGAAGGTCGGGGAGGAGCCGCCTCAGATCGCGAGCGACGCAGGCACTTCCGAAGACGGGCGAAGTTCGGGCCGCGACGGATCCAGAGATTGGGGCGACTGGCGAGGGTGGGACGATGACGGCGTTCGGCAGCCGCGAGCAGAGCCCGGGATTGATCCGAGGGAAGATTCTGATGACAGTAGCTCTCGGCATGATTCGGTGAACCGGTATCCCGATGGGAGAAAGTACCGATTATGGCTGTAGACCCTGTTCGCACAAATATTGGTCCGTCGCCGTCGCCGACAGACATGTCTATGTCTGTCGCGTCGTCGGGTGAATAAGGAGAGACACAATGGGGAATCGGGGGCGGCGTGCTCTTATCGGGACAATGATGTGTGCTGTGTTAGCTGTGACAGGGTGTTCTCTGCCCTGGGGTGGGAAGCCCAAGGACAAGCGTTTCGCCGAATTCAGTGAGTACGTTCCCGAGAAGCTGGAGGTCAAGACGGATCTTGAGGCTGTGACCACTAGACGTATGCCCGGTCTTCACGCTTCGGCCGCTCACTGGGTGGGCCAGCGGGAGGAGAAGCCGCGCGAGGTGCTTCCCGATCAGGATCCCAGGTACTGGTTTCACGCCGTTGTCAGCGTGGAACCCGATAGCGCTGGCGCTCTTCAGGAGGCTTCGTCCGGTCTCGCGGGTCTGCTGCCGGCGATCTACTCCGATCTGCAGCAATACGTTCCTGAAGACTGTGCTTTTAATGCCGTTCCTGAGGATGAGGCTGACAGTATTCTCGATGTCGAACACGCACAGACCGAGTCAGAAGGTGGATGGTTCCTCGTCACGGAGCTCGTGGTGTCGTCGGACTGTGGCCTCGTCATTGTAAGAGGGAGAGGAAGGTAGTTCTGGGGCGCTCCTGAGCACGACGCTGTGGGTGGGGCGCCTGATCGGAAGCTGCTGCTCGTTGGCCCCTGGACATGCTGCGGAGAGTTGCATAACCTACAAGTATATCGTCTGCCCCTGTACATACGACCGAGACCGACAAGCACCCGATTATCCCGCCCGTACTGTACCTGCCCTCCACCGGCGCCTCTAGCAAGTGGGGTGCTGAGGTCGAGCTGCGTCATATGCGCGATGGCCGTGTAGCGCTGCTGGCCTACACGGCTCTGGACCGTTTGGCGACATGTATGGGACCGCACCAGCCGTGGGTGCTGTACCGCACGGAGCAGCTGGACGAGCTGGGCGGAGTTCAGTCTTACGACGTGATTTATCTGGATGTGCCAATGCCGCGCGAGCTGTGGCGCCAGGCAAAGGGTGAGGCAGCAGATGAGCAGTGATCTCCAATTCGAGTACGATGCCGCAACATACATCAAGGCGCGTTTCTACACTGCGCAGCACGACCTGGAAGAGGATGCGAGCACTATTCCGTCCGAGGTCGATGGCGGCGAAGGTACGCAGTACATTGAGAATATGATCGCCCAGCTGGCGGACGACACCGGCACGCTGGCCCAGGCCGCGGCGCTGGGCGGAGAGAATATGGAGTCTGCGATCGACCTGGTTACTGGCGTTGATGAAGACGCGGCTCAGACCTTCCGCAGGATGGAACAGGAGATGCCATGAGTGACGACGACTCTGCAGGTTCGGGCGATATCGATGTGACGATTTCGGGAAGTGTGGAGTCCGTTGACGGAGCCGCCTCCTGGCTGGAGGGCCTGCGGGATAATCTCCGTGATGGCAGGCTGATGCTCACCAATAACGCCACTCAGGCGGATGGCGGTCTGTCTGGCGAGTTAGCCTCGGCTGTGACAGCCTTCTCCAACGATCTGTCAACTGCTGCCGACGACGCCTATAATCGTGCTAAGAGCGCCGCCGATACCATCCGCTCCTTCGCCGACCAGCTCTCCTGGCGCAAGGACGATATGAACGATCACCTCGAAACTGCGAGGGGTTATGATCTGGACGTGGATGGCAATATTATCCACTACCCCGAAGCTGTTTCTGATCCAGGGGATCTTCCTAAGGGTGCCACCAAGGATGAGAAGAACGCATGGTATGAGGCAGACGAAGCCTATGACGCGTACTGTCGTAAGGTGACGCATTTCGAGAAGGTTCGCACTAAGGTTAACGCAACTTTTGTCAAACTCAACGACTGGATTGATGAGAACCTCGTGACCACGGAGTCCGATGTCCTCGACAATTCCGCTATAACCGGCGTAAAAGCACTTCTCGCGTCCTGTCTTGATGCAGGTTACGGCACTCTAGTGAACAACAATTATATTCCCACGGTCAATATTTTGCGAGGCGCAGCCGAACAGGCGGCTATAAGGGCGGCACAAGACTCATCGAAAAATCCACAGGTTCATGCGCGCAGTGCGCGGCCGAGCGATACGGCTATCAGCAAGAAAAGAGGCAAAGGTGACTCCGGTAAGCTCAGTAAAACTGCCGACACCATAGAGGGCTTCGGAAAGTTCGCAAGAGATTTCGGGAGTGTTGCGATCACTCTCGGCTTCGCGGGCGCCGATCTTGCTAATGGCGAGTCGCCCAGTGAAACAATTCTAACGGCTACTACTGGGGCGATCGCCGGAGAGATGGCCGGCCCTGCTGGCGTCGTGGTGGGACCTGCAGTCGCAGCAGGTACTAGCTATGCGTATGAAACATGGGTGTCGCAAGAGACTCGGGATAAGATCGACGAAGGTCTTGTCGACGCCAAGGACTGGACTGCTGATACGGTGGCGGACGGATGGGAGTCCTTGACCGAAGGCGTCGGCGATGCCGCAGACTGGGTCAAGGATAGCTGGAAGATGCTGTGATCGACGTCGATGCTGGTTGGCGCCAGGCGCCAACGCGGAAGGTCTACACCTGCGATCGCGCTGACCGTGATCGGAGGGTTGAGGCGTGGGTGGGGGTGGTGATCGGCGGTAGTATGATGCTGGGCTTCATCCTCCTCGCGTTCGTGTACTCGATCACGCCGAATGTCGTCTTGGTTGTTTCGGCGGGCCTGAGCCTGGTTCTATCCGGTGCGGGCAGGTTCGTGCTGTGCAGCCGGATTCGTGAATCTCCCAGCCGGTGGCGTCGGGGCGACGGCGCGGTCGAATTCGGGCCGTGCCGGGGCTTCCTCCTGTGGGAGCAGATGCCCCCTCTGACGCTCACGATCGGTGTTGCGCTCGCATTACGGATGCCATTTCCTCCAGGTGCCACCCATTCCGACGTAACCAGGTCGATGCGGCTCGCTCTAGGACTGCTCGCCGCCGCCGTGCTCATGTGGGCGTTCATGCCGGTGAATCCTCCGCGAAATCCTGAGCTGATCCTTGAGCCCAATGGAATGTGGCTGTGGCCGGGTGGTCGTCATCGCGAATACATTCCCTGGGAACTGGATCCTGTCGTCGAGGGACGACTCGGCCGTCATTTTCCACGTGCCGTAATCACCAGGAGCCGAGGCCGCCCGGCGAGCTTTCCCATAGTCCCCATCCCGCTCGGCTACGTCCAGCTCCAGCGGGTGGTCGAGTTCTACTCCGCCCACCCCGAGCTGCGCGATGAGCTCGCCACCGACGCCGGCCTGGAGCGTGTCCGCCTCCTCATGTACACCCCGATCTGGCGGGTCGAGGAGGAGCTGCCGCCCATCAGCTCCTCAGAATTTTCCGCGGGACACGAGCGCGAACCGCACGAGACGCTCGTCTCCGCCGATATCGTCCCGCCTGCAATGAATGACCGGCCGATCCCTCCCGATGCCCGGGAAAGCTCTGATCTGGAACCTCTTTCAGAGGCGTCTCGGCCGCCGGTGCCGTCCGGAGCCCTCAGTTGCGAGAAGGCGGATCGCAAGAACGCCAACGCGCCTCTACGCATCCTGCTCTATATCATAATCGCCGCGCTTCCCCTGTTCACATATGATACCGCCGGTCAGAATACTGCGCTCACGTTATTGTGTCCTGCTATTATTCTTATAATTCTGCTTCATGTGCTGATTCTCTGGATGGTCGATATTCCGATAGCGCGAGCGCCTCGGCGCTGGGTGCGAGATGCGGGAGGAATCGCGTTGCCCGGGTTCTGGCCGTTCCCTCTGGCTAGACAGATCGGTGCGCTGCTCTTCGCCCTGCTTGGTCTTCTTGTTTATTATCTTGTTCTTTCTGATCGGTCTATTGATGAGGATTATCCTGTTCAGTCTCTCTGCATTGCGACGGCCTGTCTCGTGATCGCAGTCGTGATCTGGTCGAGGACCCCGCGGCCGCGCCTGGGAGCGGGGATCACTCTCACCCCCGAGGGGTTCCGCGCGGCGCCGGGCACCCGCCACGAGAGCGCATTCATGTGGCAGGACGGCCCTCGCGTCGTCGGCGCCTCCAGATCAGGCTCCGCCCTCATCCTGACCGCCTCCGGGTCCGCACCCACTGCGGTTCGCATGGCCCCCATCCCCCTGAGCTACGTCCAGCTCCAACGAGTAGTCGAGTTCTACACCACCCACCCCGAGCTGCGCCGCGAGCTCGCCGACGACGCCGGCCTGACTCGCGTCCGCGCCCTCATGCGCACTCCCGTCTGGCGGATCGAGAGGACTCTGCGGCCCACGCCACCCATGCGGCCAGAACCGCAAGCGCCCCGGACCCTCGATTGCGAGGCGGCTGACCGCAGAAGATCCGGTGCTCCTCGTCGCGCCATCCTGTGGGCACTCGGGGCTCTCGCCGGCCTCGTAGCGATCGCCATCAGCGGCCGGGAGACGACAATGATCGCCCTCCTCGTCGTCGTTTTCATCCTCATGCTGCTGCGGGCCGCCGTCCTGCGGGTCTTCCAGATCCCCTTGGACCGTGCCGATCGGCACTGGGCGACCGGCCGCAACGGCATCGAGCTGCCATCCTTCTGGCTCGCCCCGCTACTCACGCGCCTCGGCGCAGGAACACTCGCTCTCATTTCATTCGTCTGCTTCGCACTTACCGTCACCGCCCGCCCCTCCGAGGAGCAGTTCCGCATCCCCTCCGTACTCGCCGCAGCCGTGTGCTTCGCCTTGGCCCTGACAGTCTGGCGCAACACCGGACGACCGCACTCGGGCCCGGAAATCATCCTCACTCCCGAAGACTTCCGCATCGCGCCGGGAACCCGGCACGAAACAGTATTCCGGTGGGACGGCCGCCCCTGCGTCGTCGGCGCCTCCACACGATCAGGCCACATACTCATCGGCCATCTTCTCGATCCTGATGCCGGTCTGGCCCGCCTGCCCATAGACGCGTTCACTACGGGGTACGCCCAGCTCCAGCACGTGATCGACGTCTACTCCGACCACCCCGAGCTGCGCGACGAGCTGGCTACCGACGCCGGCCTGACCCGTGTCCGCGCCCTCATGCGCGCTTCCATCTGAGTCGGAGAACAGCGAGGAATCCGGCTCAGCGAGACGCGCGGCCCGCGGCTGCGGAGCTTCTGCAAAAACTTCACTTCGCTTCGGCGGGGGCGAGCAGGACGGAACGGGTAGCACCGGTACAGTCGTTCGTATGGCAAAGGGACGAAAGGGAGGCGGCACTCCGCCGCGCAAGAAGAAGCGTCGAACGGGCGCCGCCCGGTCGTCCTCCGGCGCGGGCTCCGGCCGCGCGCACCGTTCCACCTCGAGCGCCCGCGCCTCCGGGACCCCGCGCCCGGCGGGCGGCGCGCCCGCGGGCAGGACCAAGCGTTCTGCGGACGCGGGCCGCCCGGGCAAAGGGGCCAAGGGGCCCAGGGGGACGCAGTCGGCCAAGGCCGCCTCTCCAACGGCCGGTGCTCGCTCGCACAAGGGACGGCGACCGGCAGAAAAGACCCGCCCGCAAACGCCCGGCACGACTTCTCCCGCTGCCGGCAAGCCCTCCGCCGCCGGTGCTGTTCGAGGCTATCTGCGGCAGGGAATAGGGAAACGCGATCGCGAACGCCTTCACCTTGAATTTGACGAGGAGGCCCGTTATGCCGCCGGCGAGCGCGATGCCGACGGGAAGCGCGAAATTGCGGATCACGAGCGATACCACGAGCTGCACCGCGACGACGGCGCCTCCGCCGACCCATGTGCACGCCAAGTATCCCAGGTATTCAGGTCCCGGCATGCCGTCGATGCCGATCGCCTTTCCCGCCATGACGAAATACGCTCCGGTCGCGACGAGCCCTATCGCCAGCATTGCCATGCCGACGACAACCTTGCCGAGCGCGATGCGCCAGGCGGCTACGGGCTGGGCTGCGAGCTGGTTCCAGTTCCCGCCCGTATGCTCGATCCTCATGAGCCACGAGCTTCCCACGCCGATGAGCGCCGGCAGGAAGAATACGAAGCTGAACAGGGTGTGCTGCGTCCAGAGGTTCTCCCAGCCGGGCGTGAGCATTTCAAGGTTGTTCTGGTAGTTGAAGGTGCCGATGGCGGCGGCGAGCAGGGGAAGCGCGATATAGGCGATCCAAATGGGCGCGTGTTTCAGCTTCTCGAGCTCGGCGGCGACGGGAGTGGAGGATACGCGCGCCCCTCGATCGTTTTCGGGATCATGTCCCTGCAAGACGGCGTTCGCCTCTGCGTGCACGTGCATCGCGTGCGGATTCGTCGACGGTGCGTTCATCTAAAGGTCCTTTCTCGCGAACCAGGCGGTGGCTCCTGCAAGCGTGGCCGCGGTCATGCCGGCGAGGATGCCGAGGTAATGCCAGGCGAAGGGTACGAAATAGAAGGTCAAGACCTCAGCATCGCGGTTCCAGTCCATGGCCACGGTCGACAGCGTTCCGAAATACCCGCTTGGAATCAGCAGGGGGAAGGGGGCGGGCAGATAGAGCCCGAAGAGCCCCGCGAGCGCGAGCAGCAATCCGACCGAAAGCGTGATGAACTGGTTTTCCCACTTGAGCGCGATGAATTCGGTCAGGGCCGCCACGCCGAGCGCAGGGACGTACTGCGCGACGAAGAGCGCGGCGAACTCCGATGCGCCGGGGATATCGGGAAAGGCGAACGCATGCACGAGCGCCCCGATGCCTGCCGTCTCAAGCGCGGCGGCGGCGAACAGCACGATCGCGATGCAGGCGAACTTGGCCAGGTAGGCCTGGGATGCGCGCTCGTGGCATAGGAGCTGGTTCCAAGCCCTCGCCTCGTGGTCGACGTCGCAGACGCGCGAAGTCACCACCGTCGCGAGCACCGTGAGGATCATGGCGTTCACGAACGGCGCGCCGAAGAACGCCGAGCGCGCCCCGTTCTCCGCGCCGATACCGTCGTGTGCGGCCGTCGAACCGACCCAGAGCAGCGCGGCGGCCATGCAGGTGAAGGCGATGAGCCAGATATGCTTGCGGCGCAGCTTGGCGAATTCCAATCTCAATGCGGTCATGGCGTCTACGCCTCGCTTCCGGTCAGGCGCAGGAAGATGTCTTCGAGCGCGTCGGCATGCTCCTCCATGCGGATGACGCCGATGCCCGCCTGGGCGAGCGCAAGGGAGGCGCGGGCGCACCAGGCATCGTCGGCACGCGTGGATACGAGCCAATCGCCGTCGTAGGAAAGCCCCGGCACCACCTGTATGGCGCGGTCGTCGTCGGTGGTGCGCAGCGCAATCGTCCGTTTGGCCTGCGCGCGCAGGTCGCCTATGGGGCCCTGCCAGACCATGCGGCCCTTCGCGATGATGCCGACGTGGTCGCTCATCTGATCGATCTCCGAGAGCAAGTGGCTCGAGACGAGCACGGTCACGCCTCGGGTGCGCGGGAGGCTGCGGATGAGCTCTCGCATCTCGTGGATGCCGGCCGGATCGAGCCCGTTGGTGGGTTCGTCGAGCAGCACGAGCCTAGGGCGTCCGAGCAGCGCGGCCGCAAGCCCGAGACGCTGCTTCATGCCGAGCGAGAACTGTCCCGCCCGCTTGCGCCCGACGCCATCGAGCCCGACGGTTTCCAAGGCCTCGTCGATGCTCGAGGCGGGCAGGCCTTTCAGGCGCCGCACGATGTCGAGGTTCTCGCGTGCCGTCAGGTGCGCATAGCATCCGGGAACTTCTATCAGCGATCCGACCTCGCGCAGCGTCTCTATGCGCGTCGCGCGGTCCATCGTGCGGCCGAGCAGCTCCACCTCGCCTTCGGTCGGGGCGGCAAGCCCGAGCATCATCTTCATCGTCGTGGTCTTTCCGGCGCCGTTCGGCCCGAGGAATCCGAAGACGGCCTCTTCAGGCACGTTGAGGTCGATGGAATCGACGACCCGTGCGGTTCCGTAGGTTTTCGTCAGGTTTCGCGTGACGATCGCATTCGCTGCCATGGATTCGATCCTTTCGTCTCATGTCCTTCGCGATGCCTCGAGGATAGGACGCGCGTTTTTCGCAGACCTTTCCGCAGCCTTTCATGAACCTTTCGTTTGCGGGAACCGCGAGGTTTCGACCGGAGATCCGCCGTGCAGCGCATACACTGGAGAAGCGAGAAGGCGCGGTCGTTCTCGCATCGGGCGATAGACGATGGAAGGCGTATGGCATGAGGGACGTGCATGAAGCGCGGGTGCTCGTGGTCGAGGACGACCCGGTGCTTGCATCGGTGCTTTCCGATCTGCTCGCGCGTGAGGGATTTCACGACGTGCATGTGGCGGGAACGGTCGCCGATGCGATGGCCGCGTCATCGACCTGGCGGCCCGAGCTCTACGTGCTCGACGTGATGCTTCCCGACGGCAATGGGTTCGACTTGCTTCGGCGCGTGCGCGCGGCATCCTCGGCACCGGCGCTCTTCCTGTCGGCGCGCGACGAGGACGAAAACCGCCTGAGGGGTTTGGGCCTCGGCGCCGACGATTACGTGGCAAAGCCGTTTCTGCCGGCCGAGCTCATCCTTCGCATGACCGCCGTGCTTCGCCGCAGCTACAACCTGCCCGAACACCAGCCGCCTCTGCATCTGGGCGGCGCTTCGATCGATTTCTCGACCGGGGAGGTCCGGCGCGAGGGAGGGGATGCGGCCATGCTCACCGCGAAGGAGCATGCGCTCCTGAAGCGGCTTGCCGACAGCCGCGGGCTCATCGTCACGTCCGACGAGCTTGCGCGCAGCGTGTATGGCGACGAGTTCGGCAACGCGAATGCGCTTGCGATCCTCGTGCGGCGCCTGAGGGAGAAGATAGAGCACGACCCTTCCGATCCGCGTTGGGTCGTCACGGTGCGCGGATTGGGATACCGACTGATGAAAGAGACGGAAGAAGAGCATGAATCTCGGAATCCCCGTGCGTGAGAGCGGGCGCATCGTCGCCTTCGCCGTCGTAGCGACCATGGCCGCTCTCGTCGTGAACCTCATCATGGCGGCTGCCGGGATCGTGATGTTCGGCGGGTCTTCCGGCCTGAACCCCGACGAGCCTTCCGCCGAGCGGGTCGCCGCCGCGCTCGATCGGACGGGCGGCCAGGGGTCGACGTACGTTCTGGCCGACGATGTCGCGGACGCGCTCGATGCTCAGGATGAATGGGCCATGGTCGTCGACGCGACGGGCGAGGTCGTTTGGTCGAGGAATGTTCCCGATGCCTTGAACCGGCAGTACGGCCTGCAGGACGTCGCGTCGTTCTCGCGATGGTATTTGGATGACTATCCGGTTACCACCTGGGTGTACGAGGATGGCATCATGGTCGTGGGAGCGCCGCCGGATACGATCTGGAAGTATCCGATCTCCTTTCCGGTCGACTCCCTGGGCACCATCCTCGAATTCCTCGCGCTTCTGACGCTCGTCGATTTCGTGCTCGCCGTCGTCGTGGGCGGAGCGTTCGCCCGAAGACGCTGGAAACGCCGCGACGAGGCGCGCACCGAATGGGTCGCCGCCGTGTCGCATGACGTGCGCACGCCTTTGTCGGTCGTGATGGCGGAGGCGTCGGCGCTTGCGGATGCACGCGGGGCGTCCGTCGAAGATCGCCGCCGCGCCGAGCGCATCGTGGGCAAGGTGGGCGAGATGTCGGCGCTCATTTCCGATCTGAATGCGGCGAACCGTCTTCGCTACGCCATGCAGCCCGTCGATGCATCCGACGTGTGCATCGCGGCCGTGGTGCGCGGCGTCGTCGTCGATGCGATGAACGACGAGGAATCGGCATGGATGGAGGTTTCATCTGCGGCATCGGCGCGCAATCGAGTTGCGGGCGAAACGCTTCGGGAAAGCGCGGCGGATGTTCCGGGCGATTCCCTCGATGCGGACGGCATGGGGGCCGTCGAGGCCGGCGCGCATGCGTTCGAGCTTGCGGTCGAACC
>ERZ773065.777-NODE-777-length-17158-cov-21.924341_pt1 | contig 17158 bp, 21 predicted proteins | sample MGYA00580623_ERZ773065 | MGnify/ENA primary metagenome ERZ773065 (study PRJEB29015, sample SAMEA2738017) | human oral metagenome | biome: human oral; feature: human-associated habitat; material: dental | place: China | collected 2047 ... | reverse complement strand
GTTTTCTAGCATTTTTCCTCAAAATAAGTTCTAGCGTGGGCGTAAAATCTCACCATTTCAGAGTAAAAATCCAAATCGTCGCCCGAATGGGCGATTTTTTGGTTAAAATATAGCCTTTCAAAACCATTAAAATACACTCTATTTTTGATAAAATCAGATTATGACAAAAGACACACGGAATGTGATTGATAAATTTAAGGGCTTGCCTGAAGCGGAAATTACCACCCAGCTTGACTCGCAGGATCATGGGCTGATTATTGCGCTAGAAAACACTGAGCGAGATTTTAACGCTGGTACAATTGTGCGCAGTGCCAATGCATTTGGTGTTAGGCGAGTGATTTTCATCGGTCGGCGACAATGGAATAAGCGTGGCGCCATGATGACTGATAAATATTTGCACGTTGAATATATCAGCACAACCGCCGAATTTATTAACAAAATGCATGATGAAAATCGGACAATTATAGCGGTCGACAATATTGATGGCAGTCAAAATTTATCCACAGTGAAACTACCTAAACACGCCGTGATGGTTTTTGGACAAGAGGGTCCTGGTATTTCCGCAGAATTAGCGGCCGCAGCTGATATGATTGTGGCTATTGAACAATTTGGCTCAACCAGAAGCATTAATGTTGGCTCAGCCGCAGCCGTAGCGATGTATGCTTGGCTGGAGCAAAACGTCCTAAATGTGTTAAAATAAACCTAACATGAGCAATTTATCAACCCAAAGCTATAAAGGCGCACGTGATTATTTCCCTGAAGACAAACGTCTGCAAAATTATATTTTTAAAATTTGGCATCAAACTGTTCGCAGTTTTGGCTATGAAGAATATGGCGCGCCGCTGTTAGAGCCGTTAGATATTTACCTCGCCAAGTCAGGACAGGAACTGGCTGGCGAGCAAACTTATTTGTTTACTGACCGCGGTAATCGTCAAGTGGCAATTCGCCCAGAAATGACGCCGTCAATTTCTCGCATGGTGGCTGCCAAACGGCAAGAACTCGCCATGCCAGCCCGACTATATTCAATCGCTAATTTTATGCGCTATGAACGACCACAACGGGGGCGAGAGCGAGAATTTTGGCAATTGAACGCTGATCTATTTGGACTAGATAATGCCGAGGCAGACGCCGAGATTATTGAACTTAGCCATCAGGCAATTATGAATTTTGGCGCCAAGCAAAGTATGTTTACTGTCAAGATAAATAATCGACAATTGATCGACCGCATGATGAGTAAATACCTGCAATTAGACATCATCGGCGCTAATATGATGACAAAATTGTTGGATAAAAAGAATAAGATTCCCGTTGAGGAGTTTAAGCGACAGGCTATTGAAATATTCGGCGCAGACCATGCTCAACAGGGTTTGCCGAGATTAGCCAATATGCTTAACATTAAAACCGTTGAGGATCTACCAGAAGAACTAAAAAACGATATTAGTGTTACTCATATTCGTAAGGTGATGGAACTACTGAAACAGAAAAACATTACCAACGCCGTATTTGATGTAACTTTAATGCGTGGTTTAGACTATTACACCGGCACGGTTTTTGAATTCTTTGATAACTCTCCAGAAAATAATCGAGCATTGTTTGGTGGCGGGCGCTATGATGGCTTGGTTGGACTATTTGGTGTTGAACCGGTCGCTACAGTTGGTGTCGGTATGGGCGCAACCACCATGCAGGCGTTTTTGGAAGTTCACGAATTATTACCAAAATTAAACACCCACACTGATGTTTACATTATACCAATTGGAGAAAATTGTATGTCTGGTGCTGATAAACTAGCCAGAGAATTACGTACTAACGGTGTTAATACTGAGTTGGATATCACTGGTCGCAAAATTGATAAACAATTGAAAACTGCTCTTAAAAAACAAATTCCATTTGCAATATTCGTTGGCGAGGAAGAACTGGCAACCGGTGTTTACCCTATAAAAAATCTGGTTGAATCAACCGAAGAAAAGGTTGATATAGATAGAATTATCACCATCGTTAAAGATCGACGATACGATGGTGACGAAGATGCCGACTTTGAAGTTTAGGCTTATATCTGGTATAATCAACAGATATGAAAACAGTTGTAAAGAATTTATCAGATACTAAAGTTATATTGACTATCTCACTTGACTCGATAGAATTGTCAACAGCAGAAAAAGTAGCCCTAACCAAGCTGGCTCGTGACGTAAAAGTGCCAGGTTTTCGTAAAGGCAAAGTGCCAAATAGCGTAGCAGAAAAGCATATCAATCCTAATACTTTACAGGAACAAACTTTGGAAAACGCCCTATCTAAGGCTGTGGCAGAAGCTTTCATTAATGAAAAGCTTCAAGCTTTAGATCGGCCAGAAGTTGAGGTTAAGAAATTCGTACCAGGCAAGGAGCTAGAATTTACTGCCGAGGCGGAAATCGTACCGCCAGTAAAACTTGGTAATTATAAAAAATTAAAAGCCAAAAAGTCTCCTGTCAAGGTAGAAGTCAAAGAAGTTGATGAAATTATCGAGCGTATACGTCAAAATTATGCTGAAAAAACTGAGGTTAAACGTGCCGCCAAGAATGGTGATGAAGTAGTGATTGATTTTGTCGGTAAGAAAGATAATGTGGCGTTTGATGGCGGAAGTGCCAAGAATTACACATTGAAACTGGGCAGCGATCAGTTTATTCCAGGTTTCGAAGAGGGTGTCGTCGAACATAAAGCTGGTGATAAATTTGACCTAGACTTGGCATTTCCCAAAGATTATCACGCTGAGAATTTAGCCGGTAGTAAAGTGGTGTTTAGCGTTACTCTACACAAAGTCAATGAAATCACTCTACCAGAGCTAAATGATGAATTTGCTGCCAAATGTGGTCCGTTCACTGAGATGAAAGACCTAAAATCTGATATTAAACGGGAAATTACTGCCCAAAAAGAACGAGAAGCTGATGAAAAACTGAAAGATGAGTTGGTTGGCGAATTAACAGAGTCATCAAAGGTGGCACTGCCCGAGATATTAGTAGCTGATCAATTGAAATCAATCGAGCAAGATTTAATGCAAAATCTTTCTTATCAAGGATTAACTTTGGAATCTTATCTCAAAGCACAGGGTTTTAAAGATAAAGAAGACTGGCAGACCAAAGAGGCTCGCCCAGCCGCTGAAAAACGAGTCAAGGCTGGCTTGGTATTGGCTGAACTATCAAAAGAATTGAAAATTGAAGTATCTCATGATGAGTTAGATGCCCAAATTTCAGCTTTCAAACAACAATACGGTAAAGATGAAAAAACCATCACACAATTTGACAACCCAGAAGTGCACCGTAGTATCGCTAACCGAATGATTACTGATAAAACTGTTGAAGAATTAGCCAAAATTAATTCATAGGAAAATTGATGAATACTGCAAAAAGCTACCTAGTTCCCACCGTCATTGAAAAATCTGCTGACGGCGAACGGGCGTTTGACATCTACTCACGCCTGCTCAATGAGCGGATAATTTTCCTGGGCGAGGAAGTCAATGAGCATACCGCCAACATCGTAGTGGCGCAGCTACTGCACCTAGCGCATGTTGATCCAACAGCCGACATCTCGCTGTACATCAATAGCCCGGGTGGCAGCGTTTATGATGGGTTGGCAATTTATGATACCATGAATTTTATTAAGCCAGATGTAGCGACGTATGGTATTGGCTTGCAGGCCAGTATGGGGGCGTTTTTACTGAGCTCTGGCGCTAAAGGTAAGCGATTTTGTCTGCCGCATGCTAAAGTGATGATTCACCAGCCATCTTCTGGCACACGTGGCAAGGTGACCGATATGGAAATCGACCTTAAAGAGACTCTGGAGCTAAAGGAGCTATTAGCAAAAATCATGGCTAAAAACACTGGTCAGAAACTTTCTAAAGTCAAGGCTGACATGGAGCGTGACTATTGGATGTCGCCAAATGAGGCTGTGAAGTACGGACTGATTGATAAGGTTATTGCTCACGCCTAATAACGCTACATCTAGCGTCCAGACCCCATATCTAGCGTATCGTTGTGAAAAGTACGCCATATTTTGCTTGTGATTTTTCTGGAAAATCGTCATACTTGAAGGTGAGGAGGGATTTGCAGTAATGAAACAATACCTAGAACTACTAAAGGACATCCGTGATAATGGCGAGGTTAAGGGTGATCGAACCGGTACAGGCACTAAGAGTGTATTTGGCCGTCAAGTGCGCTACAACCTTGCAGACGGTTTTCCAGCAATGACGACCAAGAAGTTATATTTTCGTAGCGTGGTGCATGAACTGCTGTGGTTTCTTAAGGGTACTGGCAATATTGAATATTTAGCGCAAAATAATGTGCATATTTGGGATGAATGGCCATACAAACACTACCTGGAAAAAACAGGTCAGGAGGTGCCTGATTCATCAAGCGAACAGTGGAAATCTGGCATTAAGGAATTTATTAGAAAAATAGCAACCGATCACTCTTTTGCCGAGCAGTGGGGTGATCTTGGCCCGGTTTACGGTGTGCAGTGGCGCAAATGGCCGGACGGCAAAGGCGGGACAATTGATCAGATTCAGCAGGCGATTGACACCATCAAAAATAATCCAAATTCACGGCGCAATATCGTTAGCGCTTGGAATGTGGCGGAAATTGACGATATCGCAGCAGCTGGTGGTCTGCCGCCATGTCATACGCTGTTTCAATTGAACGTTCGCTCAGGGCAGAATGGCGAAAAAGACAAGCTTGATTTACATCTGTATCAGCGATCGGCTGACACTTTTCTTGGCGTGCCATTCAATATCGCCAGCTATGCCCTACTCTTGAGTATGTTAGCGCAAGTAACCGATAAGCAGCCAGGCGAATTTGTCCATACGCTAGCCGATACGCACATTTATCTCAATCACTTAGAGCAAGTCGATGAACAACTGTCGCGCCAGCCATTGCCGTTACCACAGCTGTGGCTTAACCCCGAAATTACCGATATCAATGACTTTACTTTTGACGATATTCGCTTGGAAAATTACCAGTCGCATCCAGCTATCAAAGCGCCGATTGCGGTGTAAGGCGCTGATATTCCACGAAATCAAAATCGTAGACATTTTTTTCGTCAGCCGGGTGATGTTCACGGGCGATTTCCTGCCACCGGCTCATATCTAGTGACGGGAAAAAGGTGTCGGCTTCAGGAAACTCCGCCTGAACTTCGGTGGCGTATATTTTGGTGATCTCGGGATTATTTAAGGCTTCAGTATAAACTTGAGCGCCGCCGATGATAAACGTCTTATAACGCGCCAAAGCCAATGCGCTATCTAAATCTACAGCAGTCAAAACTTTAGCGACACCAGTTGGTCGAGATGAAATAACAATGTTTTCTCGCTCAGGCAACGGTTTTTTACCAATTGATTCAAAGGTTTTTCGCCCCATAATAACATTTCCACCGATAGTGAGGCGCTTAAACCGTGCTAAATCCGCTGGCAAATCTCGCCCCCAAGGCAAATCACCATTTTTGCCGATTGCTCGGTGCTTGTCATACGCTACAATAATTCCTATCATGAAGCTATTTTACCACAACAGATGACAGTTGCTATGCTATAATGACAGAATGAAATCGTTCTGGCATGATTTACCGCAGCCATTTTTCATCTTGGCGCCGATGGAAGCCGTCACCGACGTGGTGTTTCGTCATGTCGTGAAAAGGGCAGGCGTACCCGACGTGTTTTTCACCGAGTTTGCCAATGCCACCGGCTGGGTGCATGCTGGCGACAAAGCTATCGCTGGGCGGCTCATCAAAACCGACGACGAACATCCATTAGTCGCCCAAATCTGGGGCGGCGAGCCGGGCGACATGAAGCAATTTGCCGCTCACTGCGCCAAACTCGGCTTTGACGGCATCGACATCAACATGGGCTGCCCCGCCAAGTCCGCTATCAAATCTGGGGGAGCAGCGCTGATCCGCCAACCCGACGTAGCGGTCGCCGCCATTGCTGCCGCTAAAACTGCCGGGCTACCAGTCAGCGTCAAAACCAGGCTGAGCTATACGTATGTTGACGAATGGCGAGAGTGGCTGACGACTATCTTACAGCAAAATATTGTCAATCTGACAATTCATTTACGCACCAAAAAGGAGATGAGTAAAGTCCCAGCTCATTACGAACTCATCGACGACATCATAGACCTGCGTGACGAAATCGCCCCACAAACGCTCTTGACTATCAACGGCGACATCCGCGACCGCGCCCACGGCGAAGAACTCGTCCGTCAACACCCCGGCCTCAACGGCATCATGATCGGGCGGGGAGTTTTTAGCGACCCGTTTTGCTTTAGGAGGGCAGTTGAACTATCCTCAGTCGAGGAGGCTGTGACGGGCGCATCAAGCCCCGTCAGCCGAACGCCATGGACTGGCGAAGCCACCCGTAAAGAGTACTCCGAGGCAGAGGATAGTTCAACTATTCATCACAAATCTGAATTGATCGCCTTACTACACTACCACCTTGACCTCTTCGACCACTATCAACCAACCCTCGGCCGCCCCTACGAAACACTCAAACGTTTCTTCAAAATCTACATCCGGGATTTTGACGGCGCCAAAGAACTGCGTGAACAGCTGATGCACACTAAAACTACCGACGAAGCCCGGCTAACTATTGCAAATATATGTAATTTGTGATATAATTAAAGTATGTGTAATCCAAAAATTGGCCTTGAAGCACAAAAAAGAGGAAGAGAGGCCGAAGAAAGAGTGATAGACGAGTTATCCCGCGCAGGTTGGGGAACAGAAGTTAGCCCTGAATTAGACCACGGAAGAAAGACAGACGTAGTAGCAATCTACCCATCAGAAAAACAGTTTCCAATACAAGTTTCTGTAAACGATAAGTCACCAAGAGAGCGGGAAAGATTAGCAAGAAGAGGCATAGTTTCAGTATCTTCAGGAACCCTCGATAAGAAGGGGCAAACTGCCCCCGAATTTTTATGTAATCAATGCCCTTTAAGAGAACAATGTCATACCAAAATATCTACAGCATTAGGAGCAATGACTCTCGCATCAATATAAACTATACAACAATCACTAGCGTCGTCGCTTGCGTCGTTGCAAATCCGCCACTTTCAACCGCACCATGTGTCGGTCGATGAGCTGTTTGGCCTTTTCGCGTTCTATTTGGTCGTCGGCGTTGTCGCGTGCTGCGATGGCTCGCTCTAGTGCCGCCTGGGTTTCCGCCTCGATGATGTCGTCGCCATGGTCGGCTTCATCAACCAAAATCCGCACGCCTGTTTGATCAATTTCTACCACGCCGCCAGAAATAGCAAAGAATTCTTCTTCTTGCGTCTCCTTGGTGCGGCGGACGGTGATGACGCCGTCCCTCGCCACCGTCACTAGCGGCTCATGGCTCGGCAGCACCGAGATTTCGCCGTCAATCGTCGGGATAGTTACCGAGTAGACCGCCTCATCGAGCTTGACACCGCCGAGCGTTACTAGCTTCAAATTCATCAGGCTAATCCTTCTTTGCCTCTGGTTGCTTTGCGCTTTCAGCGTCGCGAGCTACCTGGTCAGCCAAGGTTCCTTGCACCATGTAGAACCAGCTTTCTGGCTTGTCGTCGTATTTACCAGCCAAGATGTCGGCAGCGTCGCGAATAGTGTCTTCCAATTTGACGTACACGCCTGGGTTACCAGTAAATTTCTCAGCCACGTGGAATTGCTGCGCCAAGAAACGCTGGATGCGGCGAGCCCGAGCAACGATTTGCTTCTGGTCGTCCGACAATTCTTCCATACCGAGGATGGCGATGATATCCTGCAACTCTTTATACTGTTGCAATACTCGCTGAACTTCGCGCGCCACTCGGTAATGTTCCTCACCGACGATTTCTGGGTCGAGCGAGTTGGAGCTGGAGTCTAACACATCCACGGCAGGGTAAATACCAATTTCCGTCAAAGCACGGTTCATCACAATAGTCGCATCCAGGTGAGCGAAGGTCGTCGCTGGCGCTGGGTCGGTCAAGTCGTCAGCTGGCACATACACCGCTTGAACAGAGGTAATCGAACCCTTTTTCGTCGAAGTAATACGCTCCTGCAAAGCACCCATTTCTTGTTGCAAGTTCGGCTGATAACCCACAGCGCTTGGCAAACGACCAAGCAATGCCGACACCTCGGCACCAGCCTGCGTAAAGCGAAAAATATTATCAACGAATAGCAAAACATCCTTACCTTCATCACGGAAAGCTTCAGCAATCGCTAGACCGCTCAAAGCCACACGCAGACGTGCCCCAGGTGGCTCGTTCATCTGACCAAACACCAACGAAGTCTTGTCCAGCACACCGGCTTCTTCCATTTCGTAGTACAAGTCATTTCCTTCACGAGTACGTTCACCCACACCAGCAAACACCGAGTTACCAGAGTGGAACTTAGCGATGTTGTTGATCAGCTCGGTAATCAGGACGGTTTTACCAACACCAGCACCGGCGAACAGACCGGCTTTACCACCTTTGGCCAGCGGGGCGATCAGGTCGACAACCTTGATGCCGGTTTCCAAAATCTCCGTCTTGTTTGACTGCTCGCTCAAATCTGGAGCAGGGCGGTGAATTGGCGCTCGTTTACCTTTTGGTTGAGGTTTACCGTCAATCGCTTCACCAACCACATTAAACATACGACCCTGAGTCTCAGCACCGACTGGCACGGTGATTGGCGCACCTGTCGCTTTAACTTCGGCACCACGACTCAGACCATCTGTCGAGGCCAGAGCAATCGTCCTCACTGTATGCTCATCCAAGTGTTGTGCTGCTTCCAACACCAGCGTTTCTTTACCATTCTTAACATGCAATGCGTCATAGATTGCCGGTAGCTTGGCATCTCGTGGAAACTCCACATCAACCACCACGCCGACAATCTGAATAATTTTTCCTGTTGTTTGATTCATCAATTCCTCCTTTATCATTGCTCCATCGCCTCCACGCCACCAGAAATCTCGGCGAGTTCTTGGGTAATTGCACCTTGACGAGCCTTGTTCATCGCCAAAGTCAAATCATCCACTAAATCACTGGCATTGTCGGTGGCATTTTTCATCGCCATCATCCGCATGCTATGTTCTGAGGCACGAGCATCCAATAGCGCCTGGAATAGTCGTGCGCCGACTAAACGCTGAGCTACCGCATCTAACACTTCAGCTGGACTTGGTTCAAATTTAGCATCGGCCACATTATTAGAAACTTCAGTCGGATCAACAGAGGTCTGCGTACCAGCCGGCAGCAATCGCTCCATCTCCGCCACCTGCAAAATACTACTAACAAACTTTGTATAAACTAGCGTCACTGCATCAACCTCACCCCGTTCAAACATGCTTGTAGCAGTATTCAAAATCGTATGGAAGGTGAGACCTGTCGGTTGATCTGGTAGATCATCATAGTTACCGATCACCTCAGTATCCTTTAGACGTGACGCAAATTGCGAAGCTTTACGTCCGATTGTCAAAGTTATATTAGTGATACCACGCTCATCATCTCGACGAAGTAGCTCTAAATATTTTTTCAAAACATTACTATTGTATGCACCAGCCAAACCTTTGTCGCTAGCAATCACAATAATCAATCGTTTATTAATTTTACGTCGCTTAAACAATGGGTGATTATCTGTCACACCTTGACTAGCCAGATATGTTAGCAATTCCTCAGCTACCCGTGTATACGGCGCTGACATTTTATCTGCCTCTTGGGCACGACGCATTTTACTAGCAGCCACCAACTGCATCGCCTTGGTAATTTGCTTGGTTGAATTAACCGAGCGAATTCGAGTTTTTAGCGCACGAGTACTTGGCACGATTTACTCCTCAAATCCCTTCGCAACCTTAACGGTTATACCATCAATAATATTCAACTGCTCATCGGTTGGCTTATCGCCTTTATTAAGCTGACGCATGACATCCTTATGTTCAGTCCATAATTTTGTCAAAGTCCCTTGTTGAGCCTCCTTAATCTTGGCGACTGGCACTTTATCAAAAGCACCACTAGTCACCGCATGAATACTGACAAATTGCTCCCAGACACTCATCGGTTGGTACTGCGGCTGCTTCAATAGTTCAGTCAAGCGCTGACCACGGTCAATTTGTGCCTTGGTCGCATCATCCAAATCCGAGCCAAATTGAGCGAAACTAGCTAATTCACGGAACTGACTCAAACCGAGCTTCAAGTTACCACCGACCGATTTGACGGCCTTGGTCTGAGCGGCACCACCGACACGGGAGACCGATAGACCAGCAGAAATCGCCGGGCGAATACCTTGGTAAAACAAGTCGGTTTCCAGGAAAATCTGACCGTCGGTGATGGAAATCACGTTGGTCGGGATGTAAGCTGAGATATCGCCAGCCTGCGTCTCGATGATCGGCAGGGCAGTTAGTGAGCCAGCACCGAGTTCATCAGATAATTTTGCTGAACGCTCCAACAGACGAGAGTGTAGATAGAACACATCACCAGGATAAGCCTCACGTCCTGGTGGACGACGCAAAAGCAGTGACATCTGGCGGTATGCCACCGCATGTTTGGTCAAATCGTCATAAATGATCAGTGCATGTTCACCTTTATCACGGAAGTACTCACCCATAGCCGTACCAGCATACGGCGCCAAGTACAGCAGGGAAGCGGCGTCCGACGGACTGGTCGCTACCACAATGGTTTGCTCCATCACACCCTCTTCCTTAAGGCGCTCCACTAACCGAGCAATCTTTGACAACTTCTGGCCAACCGCTACATAAACGTTAACCACACCAGTTTTTTGCTTGGCTTGGTTAATCATAGTATCAATGGCAATCGCCGTCTTACCAGTCTGACGATCACCAATAATCAACTCACGTTGACCACGACCAATTGGGAACATAGCGTCAATTGACATAATACCGGTCATCAGCGGCTCATGGACAGATTTACGCCCCATCACGCCGATAGCTGGCCTTTCAATCAAACCACGCTGTTTCGTCTTGATAGCTGGTCCGCCATCTAGCGGCCGACCGAGCGGGTCAACTACTCGACCGAGCAATTCCTCACCAACCGGCACGTCCAAAATTACCCCTTTACGGCGAACATTCATTCCAGCTTTGACCTTTTCCTCGCCACCAAGAATCACCGCACCGATTTCATCTTCCATCAAGTTCAAGGCAAATGCCTCCACGATATCACCGTTATCGGTTTCAATTTCCAACACTTCGCTATAACCAGCCTTATTTAAGCCGTGCACCCAGGCCACACCATCACCGATGCGAATAACCACACCAGCATCCTCTAATCCTTCAGTCGCCTCCAGCTGTGCGATTTTTTCCCGCAGGCTTTTGGCTAGCTCTGTCACATCAATCTTGCTCATTATTCCTCCTAAATTTTCTTCGCCCGCAAGTCGTTTAATTTCTTAGCAATTGTCGCATCCAGCGTTGCGGTTGGCGTCCGCAGTTTGAAACCACCAATTAGCTTTGGATCAATTGATTCACGCAGTAATACTTTGATATTCTGGCCGCTGGCATTTGCTCCGGGTACGCGGCTACTAGCGTCTGACGAGGGTTGCTCTGCAGCCCGAGCGTCCCCAGACGCCCGGCGCGAAGCCCGCATACCCGAGTTAGACGCTAGTAGCTTTTTAACTGCACCCTTTGTCGCCTCGTCCAGCGGTATTGCACTCTCCACTGTCGCCACGACCGTCCCACACTCAGCCATCTCAGCCTCAATATCCCGCACCAACAAATCAACCTCTCGCTCACGTTTCTCACTAACCAGCAGTGCCAACAATTCATCAATTACCATTGCATCACCAGCCAATAGTCGCTCAGCTGCGTATTGTGCCAATTTTCGCCGAGACACACGCACCATGAATTACTGTGCCTCCTTGACAGCCGCCGTGATAACCTTAGCGTCAACTTTGGCATCAACTGTCGAGCCTAGTACCGTACCTGTTGCTTTGGCTACTAGCTCTAGCGTCTCATTATGCAACGTCTTACGTGCCGTCTCGATTTCCTTAGCAATTTCATCTTGCGCTGACTTGATAATAGCTTCTGACTTAGCTGATGCTTTCACGCCGGCTTCTTCAACCACCTTAACAGCTTCTTCACGAGCCGACGCTACAATTTCATTGGCTTCAGCCCGAGCCTTGCGCATCAACTCACTAGTCATTTTTTCAGCCTTATCAGCATTCTCACGAGCTGATTTAGCTGCCTTATCAGCTGTACGCATATCTTTTTCACGCTTGTCTAGCATTGCCAAAAGAGGCGGATAGACAAATTTGCGCAGAATAGCTAACAAAATCAGAAAAGCAATCGTCTGTAAAACTAGCATTTTCCAATCAATACCAAGTGATACAAACAGGTCAGCTTTTTCAGCTTGCGCTGTAGCAAATTGTGTTAATAAAATCTCCACAAATTACCTCTTAAAACTACATAACTTTGCCAACGATCGCTGCCACGAAACCAATGATCGCCAAGGCGTCAATAAATGAAATGCCAAGAATCATCATAGTACGCAAATCGTTAATTTTCTCTGGGTTACGACCAGCTGCGTTCATCGCTGCTGCACCAACCATTGCTGCGCCAATTGCGGCGAAGGCTGCTGGGATGGCATAAGTTAAGGCAAATGCTAATGCTTCCATTTGATATTTCTCCTTTATAAAATTATTTTATACTTTATTAATTTAATCACTCTCTGTTGACAATTTTTTAGTCTCAACAATAGAATGATCATGATCAGAAAGCTCGTTGGTATCGTGGTGAGCTAACCCCAAGGAAATAAACACCGTCGATAGCATAAAGAAAATATAGGCCTGAATACCACCAATAAACAGCTCAAACAGATAAAACGGCTGCAACATAACTGGTGAAACATATTGTGTCAGAAAGGCAATCATAATCAGCAGAATTTCTCCCGCTAGAACGTTACCAAATAAACGGAAGCTCAAACCGAGCAGTCGAGAAAATTCCGCCACTAACTCCAAAATACCGACAAACGCCATAATCGGGTCTTTCAGTGGACTAACAAAATATCGCCCCATATTACCCTTAAAGCCAAGATATTTGAAAGCATACACTTGCGCCGCAATAATAGTGATAAGCGCCAAGCCAAAAGTCATATTAAGATCAGCCACACCGCCACGAAGTAGAGGAGTGTGATGCTCACCAACAGTAATCGGCCCGACCACCGGCAATAGCCCTAACCAATACTGTGCAATCACAAAGAAGAAAATCGTAATTGTTAATGGCGCCACTTTCTTTGCCCATTTTTCATCTGGTATAACCTGACGGACAGTGTCATATAAACCATCAAACGCCCAATGAATCAAGCCAGTTACTAAATTATGTTTCTTCTTTTTGCCAACCGCCACCGCTCGCACTGAGAACATTAACCACACTAGCATCAACAAGCCAAACAAACCCAACAGACTGGAGTTAGTAATCGACACACCACCAATGTTAGCAATTTCATCAGCTTTAACAGAGATATGTGGACCAGCTACTGCCAGATATTTAATCACGATTTAACTCCTTTTTCTGCTTAATGACGCTAATCTGCCTAACAACTAGCAAATATGCGCCAAACATCCCTAGAATAATCCCGCCAAACATTAGCCAAGGTTTGGTATTAAATTGTGCGTCTAACCAAACGCCCAACAACGTAAAACCAACGCTCGGCACAAACATTCGCCAAGTCGTATCACCGATAGTACCTACAATCGTCCATAGCGCCTCCACTTCGGTCGTGGTTTTTTTACCATCTTGAATAACGGGTTCTTTTACCATCACTATTCACTATAGCAACCTGCTATACTATTTGACAAGATGCCACGCAAAAATTATCCAAAAAATCGTAAGAAAACACCATATGTAGCGCCACCTACGCTAGATATAGCGTCGACACCATATGTAGCGTGTCGGAAAAAACGACGCTTTCCAACCGAGAAAATCGCTCAAACTGCTGCCGATACTCAAGAATTGACTGATTTTTCTCTACAGATTGACATTTATCGGTGTCAATTTTGCGGTGGCTGGCATTTGACCAGTCGGCAAAAATCCTAATTTCTATGCTACAATTATTCATAAGCAACATTTACAAGGAGGTAATTAATGAGTAATCCAGCAAAGGTAATAGTTTATAGTACAGCTTGGTGTGCGTTCTGCCACACAGAGATGGAATGGCTAAAAAAGATTGGCGTGGAATTTGAGACTAAAGATATTGAAGCAGATGAAGCAGCTAAAAAAGAATTACTCAGTAAAAACGGAGGAAACTTTCAAGGCGTGCCGGTTACCGACGTTGCAGGCGAACTGATTTTAGGCTTTGACCGCCCAAAAATCACTGAAGCGTTGAAGAAAAATGGTCTGATTAGCGAGTAGACTGACGCAACACACAAACCCCCGCCATAAATGCGGGGGTTTTATAAACACTACTGAATTTGCTGCTGAATTCTACTCAGTAATCCGATTAATCGCACCATCCGTTCAGTCGTTAGTTCCGTGCCGATATCCTTTTGAGCCTCATCGTAAGCGGCGCTTTGTCGCTCAAGCACCATTCTGTCATCATCGTTAGTATGAGAGAATGTCGTCTTAACACAGAGCACACCAAGCTGCTTCTCGTCCAGCGTTAATGAGCCGTCTTCATAAATCTCACCGCTAGGCGTCATTTGAAGATTCGGAACAACAACGCCAGAGGAGACATTACCGCAAAATGTAGGATCATCCAATAGCTGTTGTTGGCGCACTTCAATAGCAGCATTGTCCTCGAACTCCATAACTTCATTTACACCAGAGGTGACCTTGCCAGTCTCAATGTCGATAGTTAACGATTGATCCCCGGAAGTATTATAAACTGTAAATACAAAATCACTACCGACATCTGGACCAACACTTCCAGTTCCTCGTACTATACGGACGAGTTCTCGACTGACAACACCAAAATCTTTATGACGTATAAGCCTGGCAGCCACATACACCTTATGGTCGCCATCAGTAAAATCAGCTTGACATCGCACTGCACACCATCCGTTACCATCATCAATTATCTTCTTAGGCAAGGAAAGTAGGAATTTGTCCAGTGTGTCATGAAATTGCTCGATCTCCTCTGGAGAAGGGATGATATCAGGGTGCCGCTGTATTTCACTAGACCCCTTTGCTTTTTCTATCACGTCTTGTAAAACCTCTCTCACTGTCTTATATGTATATGCTTAATATATATATGATATCATGATTAGTCGTAAAAGTCAAACAATCAATTTACAAGCAGTTGTCATAGCAGATTGCTATTGCTTGTGATTATTGACTTTTTCATAATTATTTGTTATAATTTAAGTATGGAAACAGGTAACGTCATAGAGTTTCATCCCCGATCACGAGAAGAAACTTCTTATGATTACCCAAAATCTTTACAGGGAAGCGCTAAGGTTATAGACCTATTCTCAGAAGAAGAGAAAAAACTGAATCGTATCAATCAGCTCAAAGATGAAATTAAAGATTTGGCTACCAAAGAAGTTATTGATAAGGTTGATTTACAAGAGTTAAATACGAAGCTTGGCGAGCTAAAAGAGCACGCAGGCGAAATAACTATTGCAATAGCTGTCACCGTCAGTAGAATTGGCGTTAGACACCCAAAGATAGTTGACTATCTGCCCAACTATCCAAATATCAAGGAGTATCTGACTCAAACCATCTTGAAATCACCTAAACACCCGTCAGTTGTAAAAGCACGAGAAACTGCGATTCTTGCTTTAGCTAAAATCCCAGGAGTACACGCAATTGATAGCCCTCAGTCTGACGACAGCCCAAAACCGCCTTCGGTGAGCTAATTTTTCACGACAGATGATATAATATCCCTATGTCTGCAGTAAAGAAATCAAAGAAACAGTCGTCGGCTATCGTTAATCGTCGAGCACGATTTGATTATGAGCTGGGAGAGGAAATCGTAGCTGGAATAGTATTAACAGGATTAGAGGTGCGAGCAGCCCGTGACGGACATGTCCAGCTGAAAGGTGCTTATGTGACTTTACGGAACGGCGAGTTATGGCTTAACAACGCAAGCTTTTCTTTACGACAGAACGAAAGAGGCAAGCCGAACGCTCGCACAGTGGACACTTCAGCTCGAAAACTACTAGCCAGTCGCAGACAGATTAACCATCTCGCTACAGCCAAACAACAAGGCATGACCATCGTACCAACAAAATTATTAACCGGCGGCAAGTTTATCAAAATCGCCATTGCGCTCGGCAAGGGCAAAAAGAAATACGATAAACGTGAAACTATCAAACGCCGTGATCAAGACCGTGATGCTAAGCGTCAGCTTTCTCAGCGATAACATCTCGTACTACACTAATCGTATTCAACACACTTAACGCTGATGAAATTATTCCATATTCAGCGCCTGGTGCGAGCGTATCAAATCGTCATACAGAGCGACCATTTTCTTGGCCATGGTAACCGAATCAAATTGCTCCGCCACCGACAAAGCACCTTTTGACAGTGCCGCTAGTCGTTCGGGGTCGGCAAACAACTCATTAAATACTTTGGCAAAATCTTCACCCTCGATACCATCCGTCAAAATAGCATTTTTCTTAGTCAGACCTTCTGTCATCTGCTCGTCACAATAAACAATCGGTAAACCACTCGAAGCCGCTTCCAAAAAAGTCATCGGTTGATTGTCAAAATGATAAGACGCTAACGAAAACACATCAGCTTGTTTGAGAAGAGAAGCGACACTATCCGACGACTGCATGCCAGTAAAAATAACCCTATTCTCTACGCCAAGTTCTTTTGTAACCGCTCGCAGTTCTTTCTCGTAGGGACCGCCGCCGACCAGCACTAACCTCACCTTTGGGTCTGTAATATGCGGCATTGCCTCTATCAGCGCTTTTTGTCGCTTCTCTGGACTCAGTCGCGCCACTGAAATGATAAATTTATCACCTGGCTGTTTGTCTATGGGTGAGTTCTCGACAGAAGCATCACGATACCGTTTAGTGTTGATACCGTTCGGAAATATATGACACGGCACAGTTAAACCACCCTCATCAACTAAAATTTTTGCCAAATGCTTCGACGGTGATATACACGCATCGCACTGGTTAGCAAAAGCCGCCGTCAATCGCCAGCCTTGACGTGAAAACATCTCTTTTATAGCACTGCGGTTCATTGAGCGCAGTTCATCACGTGAACCAACTGGCAAGATAGGCTTTGTTCTTAATACTATAGGGAAAGCTACCGAAGCCGCAATAA
>ERZ773065.775-NODE-775-length-17192-cov-5.939838_pt1 | contig 17192 bp, 12 predicted proteins | sample MGYA00580623_ERZ773065 | MGnify/ENA primary metagenome ERZ773065 (study PRJEB29015, sample SAMEA2738017) | human oral metagenome | biome: human oral; feature: human-associated habitat; material: dental | place: China | collected 2047 ... | reverse complement strand
GGAGAAACCAGCGTGTCGATTGTCGACCGGATCCTTCGCATCGGTGAGGGCCGCACCCTCAAGAAGCTTGACGCCATCGCCACTCAGGTCGAGGCGCTCGCGGAGACCTATGCGGACTTCACCGACGAGGACCTCAAAGAGGTCACCACGGACCTCAAGGAGCGCTACATCGATGGGGAATCCCTCGATGGGCTGCTGCCGGAGGCATTCGCCGCAGTGTGCGAGGCGGCCGACCGGGTGCTGGGCATGCGGCCCTTCCACGTCCAGATCATGGGCGGTGCCGCACTCCACCTGGGCAATATCGCCGAGATGAAGACCGGTGAGGGCAAGACGCTCGTGGCGACCATGCCCTCCTTCCTGCGGGCGCTGACGGGCAAGGGCGTCCACGTGGTGACCGTCAACGACTACCTCGCCGAGTACCAGTCCGACCTCATGGGGCGCGTCCACCGCTTCCTGGGGCTGACCACCGGTTGCATTCTGACCGGTCAGACTCCCGCAGAGCGTCGTAAGCAGTACGCCTGCGACATCACCTACGGCACGAACAATGAGTTCGGTTTTGACTACCTGCGCGACAATATGGCTCAGCGCCCCGAGGATCTGGTCCAGCGGGGCCACGCCTTCGTCATCGTCGACGAGGTCGACTCCATTCTCATCGACGAGGCACGCACTCCGCTGATCATCTCCGGGCCCGCCACCGGGGACGTCAACAAGTGGTACAAGGAGTTCGCCAAGATGGCGGAGCGCCTGCGCGCGGGCAAGGACTACGAGGTCGATGAGAAGAAGCGCACGGTCGGCGTCCTGTCGCCCGGCATTGAGCGTGTTGAGGACTACCTGGGCATCGACAACCTGTACGAGTCCGAGAACACGCCGCTGATCGGATTCCTCAACAACGCGATCAAGGCCAAAGAGCTCTTCCAGCTCGACAAGGACTACATCGTGCGCGATGGCGAGGTGCTCATCGTCGATGAGCACACCGGTCGTGTCCTGCCGGGCCGCCGCTACAACGAGGGCATGCACCAGGCCATCGAGGCCAAGGAGCGCGTGGAGATCAAGGCCGAGAACCAGACCCTGGCCACCATCACCCTCCAGAACTACTTCCGCCTCTACCCCGAGGGCTCGCGCTCGGGCATGACCGGCACCGCCGAGACCGAGGCCGCCGAGTTCGCCGGCACCTACAAGATCGGTGTCGTCCCCATCCCCACCAACAAGCCCATGATCCGCAAGGACCAGCCCGACCTGGTCTACACCAATGTCGCCGCCAAGCTGACCGCCGTGGTCGATGACATCTCCGAGCGCCACGAGGCGGGGCAGCCGGTCCTCGTGGGCACGACCAGCGTGGAGAAGTCCGAGCAGCTCTCCGCCCTGCTGAGCGAGCGGAAGATCCCTCATCAGGTCCTCAACGCCAAGCAGCACGCGCGCGAGGCCGCCGTCGTCGCCATGGCGGGGCGCAAGGGCGCCGTCACCGTGGCCACCAACATGGCCGGCCGCGGTACGGACATCATGCTCGGCGGCAATGCCGAGCACATCGCCGTCTCCGGGCTCAAGGAGGCGGGCCTGGATCCCGAGGAGAACGCCGAGGAGTACGACAAGGCCTGGCCCGCTGCGCTCAAAGCGGCTCAGGACGCCTGCAAGGCGGAGCACGACGAGGTCGTCGAGCTCGGCGGCCTGTACGTGCTGGGCACCGAGCGCCACGAGTCCCGCCGTATCGACAACCAGCTGCGCGGGCGCTCCGGCCGTCAGGGGGACCCGGGCGAGTCCCGCTTCTACCTGTCGATGGAGGACGACCTCATGCGCATGTTCGCCTCCAACGCCGCCCAGCGCATCATGGCCTCGGATGTCCACGACAACAACGTGCCCCTGGAGTCCAAGGTGGTCACGCGCGCCATCGCCTCGGCCCAGCGCCAGGTCGAGTCGCGCAACTACGAGATCCGCAAGAACGTCCTGAAGTACGACGACGTCATGACCGAGCAGCGCGAAAAGGTCTACGACGAGCGTCACCGCGTGCTGAAGGGCGAGGATCTGGAGCCGCAGGTCGAGGCCTTCCGCTCTCAGGCCGTCGGGGCGATCGTCGCCGGTCGCACCGCGGAGGGCCGCTCCGACGAGTGGGATCTTGACGCCCTGTGGAACGATCTCGGTCACCTCTACCCGGTGGGGCTCACCCGGGATGAGCTCGTCGATGCGGTGGGCGGCCTCGACCGCCTGACCTCCGAACGGCTGTCGGTCGAACTCTCGGAGGACGTCGCCGTGGCCTATGAGGACGCCGAAAGGCGTATGAATGAAAACCCGTTGGCCCGCACGCAGCTCGGTGACGAGCCCATGCGGACCCTGGAGCGCCGTGTCCTGCTGGCCGTGGTCGATAAGCGCTGGCGCGAGCACCTTTATGAGATGGACTACCTCAAGGAGGGCATCGGCCTGCGCGCCATGGCGCAGCGCGATCCATTGGTGGAGTACGCCAACGAGGGCGCCCACATGTTCAAGGCGATGATGGAAGGCATCCGCGAGGAGACCATCGAGCAGATCTTCGCCAACGTCGGTCGCTTCGACGCCGCCGCGGCGCGCGCCGCCGAGGACGGCACGGCCGAGGCCGCTGCGACTGTCGCCGCTGCGGACGGCACCGCTGCGGCCCGTCTCAAGGTCGGAGCGGTCGGCTCCGGCTCCGCGGGTGGCGGCGTCCTGGGGTCCACCGGCCAGGAGTCCATGAGCCGGCGGGTGACCTACTCGGCCCCCTCGGAGGACGGCACCGCCACATCGACGACGTCGGGCTCCGCCTGGAGTGCGGCGGGCAGCGCGGGAGCCTCGGACTCATCGAGTTCATCGAGCTCGTCGAGCTCACGGGTGGCGGCGGGACGCGCCAGGGCCTCTGCGGATGGGGCCTCGCGCTCCGCCAACCGGGCTCAGCGGCGCGCCGCCAAGAAGAAGCGGAGGCACTGACCGCAGACCGGTGCGGCCGCGCAGATCCGGTGCCGGGCTCAGCCGATTTCGAGTGTCGACATGACCCACCGGCCACGATGAAGAACCAGAAGGGCCGCCGCGGCCCGAACCCGTGAGCCGTCATCGAGCAGGACGGCGGCCTCGCAGTTGCCCGACAGAGTGATCTGGGCGTGGACGCAGCGCGCCCTGGGGCGGGCGCGGCCGGGCTCGGTCCCCAGGAGGCGCATGGCCAGGCCCGCGCGGCGAGCCAGTGCTTCGAACATGTCGGGAGTGGTCCACCTCGCCAGGTGGTCCACGGGCCGGTGGCCGCTGAGAACCTCTGCGGCCGCCGTGACGATGGAGGCGGCATGGCGCCGCGGATCCGGGAGCTGTCCTTGTCCAGTTGTCTGCCGCTCGGTTGCCTTGGGGGCGGCTCGAGTGCTTTTCCGCTTGCTCTGCTTCCGGCGTCTGATCGGGGTCTGGAAGTGCAGGCGGTCCCACTGCGCGTGTTCGGCGTCCGACTTGGGCGCGCGGGTGACGGTCCTGCCCGCCGGGGTGCGGGCGGCGGGCCTGGGCGCGCGCGGCCGTGGCCCGGACGGTTCCGGACGGCTCGGCGCGGGGCGCGTGGGGTGCGTAGGGCGCGTGGGAGCGGAGCCCTTCCCGACGGGGCGCGGGAGCGGCCTGGTCGGGGCCGGTGTCGCAGTGGCGGCTGATGTGATGAGTGGCGTGACGGCTGGTGCGGCGGTCATGGTTGTTTCCTGTCCTCGGAGGGGGTGGGGCGGGCCTGGGCGAGTGCGTCGGGAAGCCGCAGCTCGGCTCCCGGGCGTAGAAGCGAGGGATCTGAGCCGATGGGCTCGGTGTTCGTCTCGTAGACCAGGGGCCAGGTCTGGACGATCTGCGCATCGGTGGCGTCGGGTCCGAGTGCGGCCGCGGTGATCGACCACAGCGACTCTCCGGGTTCGACGGTGTGCGTGTGCGCGGAGTCGGTCCGGGTCCCGGTCCCATCGTCGGGAGCGTCGGGAGCGTCGGGAGCGGAATCGGACGGGGCGGCGGGATCGGCATTCTCCGCGCTCTCAACGGCCGGTGGGGCCGGCTCGGCCGGTGGGGAGTCCTGCGCGGACTCGGCGCCGTCCGGATCCGGGGCGGACTTGTCCGGCGGGGCGGCGGCCGCTCCGGTGCTCACCCGCCACCCCAGGTCATCAGGGGGTGCGGAGGCCGATGGGGCCGCCGTCGCGGCCGGCGAGATCGCGATCCCTGCGATCAGGGCGCCGGTGGTGATCCGGCGCACGAGCGGAGCGCCCCAGCGCCGAAGCACGACATCGGCGCGCCCGCCCATGACGGTTCTGGCCGATGCGCCGCGCGAAGTCCTTGAGGTCGTTGAAGCCTGCGAAGTTATTGCCACTGCATCCTGCAGCAGGATCGCCAGCGCTAGCCCGGCGGACGCCAGATGCCACAGGCAGCCCGCGGCTCCGATCCCGCAGGCGAGCACGATCGCGATCTGGGCGATCTGGGATGTGCTCCACCAGGCGACTGGGACCGAGGCGAGGGCGGTGCCCGCAGACCAGGCGCTCGCCGCCAGCGCCGCCGTGCCCAGGGCCCCGGCCAGCGCGACGACAGTGAGGTGCAGAAGCGGACGCATGGAGATCTCCGTCATTGAAGATGTTGTTTGAGGTGATTTGATCCTGCTTGATAGATCTCAGGTTGTCAAGAGTTCTTTAGGTGGTCAGGTTGATCGCTTGCGCCTCTGGCGGTTGAGGTGACTGCCGTATGTCGAGCGAGTGCGCGGTCTTGCTGCGTCCGCGGGGGTCGTGATGAGGTGCGGACATGGAATGGGACGCGCTGCTGGTCGACCTCGAGAGTCGGTTCGAGGCGGAGCGCCGCGCCGATATCGCGGCTCAGGCGGCGGATCTGGCGGAGGCCGAAGTCGCCGCTGTGCGGCTCGCCGATCGGCTCCGCGGCGCTGTTGGGCGCACGATCCGCCTGCGTACGCGTGGCGGTACCCCGGTTGATGGCGTGCTGGCGCGCGCCGAGGACGGCTTCGTGCTCATTGAGGAGGGGGACGGCCTTCAGGCTCTCGTCCCGACCGATTCGCTCGCATTCCTCGAGCCGCTGCCCGGCCCCGCGCCCGAGGCGATCGGTCGCCGTCCGACTTTTCAGGCCGCTGCCCGCGAACTGGCCCGTGCCGGCGCTCGAGTGCGCGCGGTGACCCCCGCCGGAGACGTCATTGGCCGGATCGGGCGAGTGGGGGCCGATTATCTGGATGTCGTCGTGGATGGTCCGCGCAGCGGCAACGGTCAGCGGCGTCCGCCGGGAGGGGCGCGGCCCGGGGTCGTCACTGTGGCGCTGGCCGCGCTCGACGTTCTGCGCAGCCGGTGAGCCGGCCGGTCCAGAAGGTGCTCGCCGGGCTCACTCCTTCTCGAAAAGCTGGCCTGCGGCGCCTGCGGCGACCATGTCGCGCGTGGCCTTGAGCTGGCGCTCGATGTAGGCGTCGAAGGCGCTCTCGGGGACCCTCCATAGGCGACGGGCGCCCACCTGGATCGCCGGCAGGTCTCCGGACTGGATGAGGGCGCGTACGCCCTGAGCGGACAGCTGCAGATTTTCGGCGACCTCGGCAATGGTCAGGAACTTGTCTTTCATGGCACGATGATGACATCCCGGTGCACAGCGCGCCATCCCTGAACAGTCCTGTGGATAGTCAAAGATGCTTCCAGAATATCCCAGGGCCTCATGAGTGATCAGGAGAAACTCATGGTCCTTTCCCGTCGTGGTCCCGCACGAAATGCACATGCAGACGTCGCACGCCCAGCTCGCGGGCATCGTTCCACATGGCGTGATCCGCGCCTGACCGGCGGTCTCGTCCTCATCGGCGCCTCCGTCGCCCTGGGATCCTGGGCGGTGAACGCCGCCGCAGACACCCAGCAGGTCTACGTCCTCAGCCGGGACGTCGCGCCCGGGCAGGATTTGACGGCCGATGGAGTCCTGTCCCTGGTGGACGCCCATCCAGGCACCGATGCCTATGTGAGGGCCGGCCAGTTGCCCGAGAGCGCCGTCGCCCAGAGATCCCTGAGCGCTGGTGAGCTCCTGCCCACCAGCGCCGTGGGCAGCGAGACCTCGGATGACCTGCGCGCGGTCGTCCTGAAGGTCTCCTCCGGTCTGCCGGCCGATACCGGCGTCGGCGACGTCGTCGACCTGTGGGCTCTGCCCGCCGCCCAGGTCACCGCTGAGGATGCGCGCACTCAGGCCGAGGTGGTCGCCGAGCACCTGATCGTCTCGACGGTCGGGCAGACGGGGGAGAGCCTCATCGGGCAGAACACCACCGAGGTCGAAGTCCTGGTTCCGGCCGATTCCGTGGCCGAGGTGCTCACCGCCGTCGGCGGAGACGGGGCCCTCGTCCTGGTGCCCGGCAATGCTGGGAGCTGAGTGAGATGGCCGAGCGACTGCATGGGGTCCTCCTGGCCGTCTCCGGGGAGGACGCGGACCTGCTGCGAGCGATCGATGCGCACGGATCCGGTTTGCGCGTGGTGCGCCGCTGCGCGGATACGGCCGAACTGCTCAGCGCCGCCATGGCGGGCCTGGCCGCGCTCGTGGTGGTGGATACGGAGTTCGACGACCTCGACCTCTCTGTTGTGGATCGACTGGCGCGTGCCGGTGCGACCGGCATCGTCCTGACGTCCGCCGATCAGGCGGAGCGCTGGGCCGTGGCCGGATGGCCGGTCGAGGAGCGGAGCATCGATCCCGGTGCGGTGCGGGCCCGTTTACAGGTGCTCGCCCACGCCGTCGAGAACGGGCCTCCGGCCCCGACCATGCGGGTCGCGGCTCCTTCCCAGTCGGATGATGGGGCCGACGACCAGTTGTGGGCCGAGCTGGCGACCATCGAGCCCTCGGCCCCGGCCGTGCCGGACGACGCCGGGGGCGCAGACGATTCCATCCCGGCGGAGAAGGCCCCGTCGCCCGCAGAGCCCGGAAGGCGTCCTTCCGATGCGTCCGACGGCGGTTCGCCCCATGGCACCGGCGCCCAGACGAACGGGGCGAACGGGGCGAACGGCGGCATCGTGGTGGTCTGGGGGCCTCGCGGCTCCTACGGGAGGACAACGATTGCGGCAGCGCTGGCTCACAGCCTGGCTCCCGCTGGTGGCACGATCCTCGTCGACGCCGATCTGGAGGGGCCGTGCCTCTCCCAGGTCCTCGGATTGCCGGAGAACTCCTCCGGACTGGCGACCGCCGCACGCCTGGCGGGGCATGGCAGGCTGGATGAGGAGACCCTGGGCGAGCTCCTGGTTCCCGTCGGAGAGTCGGAGCGCCTGCTGTCCGGCTTGGGGCGCCCCGGGCGCTGGCGTGAGCTTCCGCCCTCGGCCATGTCCGAGGTGTGGAGTCGCTGCCGCGGCTTGGCCGCCTGGACGGTCGTCGATGTCAGTGGCGGGCCGATCGACGACTCGGTCGACGAGTACACCCTGGAGCCCGGCAGGGGCGCCGTGGCTGCCGAGCTCGTGCGCCGTGCCGACGTCGTCCTGGTGGTGGGCGGGGCGGATCCCGTCGGAGTGCGCCGGCTGCTGCAACTGCTGGGGGACCTGGACGACGAGATGCACCCGGCCGGCCGCCTCGAGGTGGTGGTGACGCGAGTACGGTCGAGCGTCGCCGGGCCCTCGCCGCAGCGCGCCGTCAGAGACGCCCTTGAGCGCTACGGCCGGCTCAGCGACGTGACGCTCGTGCCCGACGACCCGGTGAGCGCCGACCGCTGCATGATGGAGGGGCGGGCCGCCACCGAGGCGGCGCCCGACAGTGCGCTCGGACTGGCCTTGGCGGAGCTCGCGGATCGAGTCGCCCCGGATGCGGCCGCTTCTAGCCGGGTGGTTAGGAAGGCGCGCCGCGGGCTCGGGCTGCGGCGGCGCGAGAGCCGGAGCGCTCGGGCGAAGCGGGCGCGCCGGTCGGCGCGGTCGGGCGGCCCGCAACGAGTCGGGGCGGGGACGCCGTCTTCTCCCACCGGTGGGTCGCCGTCGATTCCCCCATCGCATCGGGGCGCGGCGATGGGGTCGGGGCCCGCGCACCCACGGGGCGCAGTGCCTCCGCCTCCTCCACCACCGCCGGATGCCGGGACCGAGGCCGCGGGCGGAGAGCGGATCTCGCCCGCCACGCGTGAGGGGCGGCACCGGGGACGGCGCGCCAGGTAGCGGCGGGGCGCTGTACGGCGTGCGGGACGAGACGCATGCGGCGCACTCGGGCGCGCTCGGGCACACTTGGGCCATGCGTGTCTACCTGCCTGCGACGGCCGCCGACCTGTCTGCGCCGACCATCAGTCCTCGGACGGCTCACGCGGTCACGTCCGCCCTGGCCCGGGCCCTGCCCGATGAGGATGAGGAGACTCTGGAGGCCTCGGCGAGCCTGTGTGCGGCGGACGCCTCCTTGATGCTTCTGAGCGGGCCTGACGCCGGGGTCCTGGTGGATCGTCGAGTCGTGATCGCGGCGGACGTCGACGCCGCAGCAGTCTCGGAGGTCCCGGTGAGTGAGGAGATCCTGCCCGGCACGGTTCAGGTGGGTGCCCCGGTGGCTTGGGAGGCTGTGGCTGCGCTGCTGGTCGATGAGCGGGAGGTCGAGGCGGACGTGCGGGCGGCGCGCGCGGGTGACGAGGCTGCCTTCGAGCGGGTCGGGGAGGCCGACTTGCTGTGGTTCGACGTCTCCGAGCGCGAGTACCTGGCTGCTGAGCTCGGCTGAATGGGCCGGTGGGGCCGGCCCGTTGCGGAACGGCCGGCTATGAGGCGGTAATGCGAAGCGTCGAGCCCACGGGCGTCGTGGTCACCTCGATACGGTCGGGCACCTGCCGACGAAGCTCCTCGATGTGGGAGACGATGCCGACGGTGCGACCGCCCGCCTGAAGGCGCCCGAGCTCGGCGAGAACAGTCTGAAGGGTCTCGGGGTCGAGGGTGCCGAAGCCCTCATCGACGAAGAGAGTCTCCATGGCGACGCCTCCGGATTCAGCGGTGACGACGTCTGCCAGGGCGAGGGCCAGCGAGAGGGAGACGTAGAAGGTCTCCCCGCCCGAGAGCGTCTTGGGATCGCGCACCACGCCGGCGCAGAGGCGGTCGATCACGCCCAGGCCGAGCCCGCGGTCGCGGCGCCCGGCCGAGCCGGTCTCATCGGCGACGCGCACGAGCTCGTAGCGTCCCGATGACATCTGAGTCAGGCGATCGTTGGCGAAGACGAGGACTTCGGCGAAGCGGTCGAGCAGGACCCATGTGGCCAGGGGGGTGGAGGCATCGTTGCGACCGGTGACCAGGGCGGCGACCTGTGTCAGCGCCCGGCTGCCTGCGAGGATGTCGGCGAGCCGGACGGCGGCCCTATCGACGGCCTCCAGGGCCTCCTCAAGGTGCCTGTGGGCCTCTGAAGCAGTCGCATGGGCCGCCAGTGCGGTCTCGCGCGTCTTCTCGGCGGCCTCCTGGAGTCGGCGGGCGCCGGCGACATCGGCGGTCTCCTCACCGGTGAGGGCGCAGATCCGCGGGTCCTCAGTGAGTGCGTGACGGACGCGCTCGCGGTCTGCGCGGATGCGGTCGACCGCCTCGGCGAGGGCCGTGAGCTCGGCGGCCGGCAGAATGGCCTGCTCGGCCTGACTCGCCGTGGTGAAGCCGGCGGCTGCCAGGGCCTTGCCCAGGTCGTCCGATGCGCTGGTCGCCTCCCGGGCGGCGGTGCGGACTGCCGCCAGGTGCGAGCGCGCCGACTCGGCGGCGTCTGCGATGCCGAGGAGCGCGTGATGCCGGGCGGCGACCGTGGCGTGCTCGCCGCAGGCGTCAGCGCAGCGTGCTCGGTCCTGCTCAAGGGCGTTCTGCGCTGCTTCGAGGCGGGCTCGATCCTCGGCGAGGGCGGTGCGGTCCGTCTCTAGGGCGTCACGCATGGCGGCGGTCTCCTTGGCGAAGCCGGCGAGCTGCTCGGTCAGCTCCGACAGGGGGCGCGAGGCCCGTGCGAGCGACTGGAGGTGTTCGGCCGCCCCGGCCAGAGCACCGTCGAGTTCTGCGAGGGGCCGCATGCCCGAGGCCTCGAGGGCGGTGCGGTGCTCGCGCTCCAGATCACTGTGCTCACGCACCCGTTCGGTCAGATGCTCGTCGGCGCGGGCTCGCTCGGCGTCGACCTGCTCGACCTGGGCGCGGCTGACCGAACCGGCCTCGGGGTCGGCGGGGGCGGGGTGCTCCGGGGAGCCGCACACGGGGCAGGGCTCGCCGTCTACGAGCTCGGCGACGATGGAACCGGCCGTGGCCTCCAGCCAGGCGCGGTGCTGAGCGGCGGCGTGCGCCTTGGCAGACTCCACGACTTCGGTCGCCTCGACGACGGCCTGCTTGCTCGCGGCGAGCCGGGTGTCCAGCGCCTCGGCGCGAATGGCGGCATCGCGCCGCGCGAGGGCGGCGTCGCGATCCACGCGGGCCTGGGGGAGCCGGTTCTCCGCCTGGCGGGCGGTCTCGAGCGCAGTCTCGAGTTCGGCGTGGCGGGCGGGCCGGGCCTCGAGCGCTCGGATGTGTTCATCGAGATCGGCGCGGCGCGTGTCGAGGAGGGCCTGATCGCGCTCGAGCGCCGCCCGCCGGTGGCCCAGGTCTGCTTCGAGGGCGACCAGCGGCTCAAGAGATCCGGCGAGGGTGCGAGTGCGGGTCGCGAGCGCGGTCAGCTGAGACTCGGCGTGCTGGAGACGTTGCGATTCCCCGGAATCCTCGGGGGCGTAGGGCGCCTGCGGAGCAGAGGTGAGGATGGCTTCGCATTCCTCGAGGATCGGGCCGATGGCTGGGATGTCCTGGGTGTCTGTGCTGTCGGTGTCATCGGTGCTGTCAGCGATGCTGTCGGTAAGGATCGTGCTGGTGGCGCTGGCGCTAGCGCCGACAGTGTTCAGGGTCCGGGACAGTGCCTGCGTCGCCAGGTCGCGTGCGGCTGCAAGGTCTCGCAGGGCGCGCGCGTGCCGGTGCAGGGCGGTGGTGACCTGGGAGGCGCGGCGGGCGGCGTCGAGACGCGCGGTATCGGCGTCATGAGCAGCGCGGTGCGCATCGAGTTCGGCCTGCTCGGCCAGAAGCGCCTCACGCCTGTCGAGCCGCTGACGCAGCTCGACGGCGGCCTCGGTGGCGGCATGCGCCGTACCGGCCTCCGCCCGAGCGCGTTCCACGGCCTCGGCCAGCGGGGCGAGCGCGGCACGGCTGCGGGCCAGGGCCTGCTCACCTATGGCGGCGATGGCGTCGGTGTCCGGGACCGGGGCGCCGGCCAATTCAGCCAACTGAGCCAGCTCAGCCAATTCAGCTGATTCGGCCAGCTCAGAAAGCTCAGCAGGTTCAGACAGCTCAGCCGACTCGGGCGCCTCGCTCAATTCAGTACGCCGTGGGGCCGGGAAAGGTTCGGCGTTCTTTTGCGCATCGTCGGTGACGATGGTGGCGGAGAGAGCGCCCGGAGGAGGGTCGTCGTCGGCGCTGGGGATGGGCAGGAGGGCCAGCAGTGGGGCAGCGACCTCGACCCGGGCCTGCAGTGCTTGGCGGGCCGCTTGTGCCTCCCGGTCCGTGAGCCGGTTGCGTTCGGCGATCTCGGCCTGGATGGCGTCGAAGACCCCGGTACCGAAGACGTCGCGCAGCAGGGTGTGGCGCTCCGCTGAGGTCGCCCGCAGAAATCGTGCGAAGCGCCCCTGGGGCAGGACGACGGTCTGCGTGAACTGATCCCGGCTCAGGCCGACGATGCGGTTGACCTCGGCGCCGACGTCTTCCAGCCGCGTGATGGGCTCGTCAAGGGCATGCCCGCCGGGTGCCGACAGGCGCCATAGTTTGGCCGCGGCGTTCTGGCGCGTGGTGCCGGTACCGCGCTTTTTAGGACGCCAGTACTCGGGGCTGCGCAGGATTCGGTAGACGCCGGCCGACGTGGAGAAGGTCAGATCGACCTCGGATCGGGCGGCGGCATCGACGAGAGTGGAGCGCAGTCGCTGCTTGGACGAACCGCTCGAATCGGCGACCTGCCCGTAGAGGGCGAAGACGATGGCGTCGATGATGGTCGTCTTGCCGGAACCGGTGGGGCCGGTCAGCAGGAAGCGGCCGGAGGCGGTGAAACGGTCGAAATCGATGGTCTCGGTGCCCGCGTAGGGACCGATGCCGGTCATGATCAGCGTATGCAGACGCATCAGTTCATCCCCTCCGAGCCGGTGCGCGCGGCGTCGTAGGCGGTGGCCATGACGGCCCGTTCATCGGGATCAGCCGGGCGGCCGAGCATCTCGGTCAGGAAGCGGTCGGCGATATCCAGCGGATCACTGGCCCGTGTGACGGATATTCGATCGCCTTCGGCCTGCGGGGGCGGGGTGTGGGAGAAGGCCAGGAGATTGGGCAGTTCGGCTTTGAGGAGCGCCATGGCGTCCGGTGGCATGGCGCCGGACAGGGCGACCCGCACCCAGTCTTCGCGGTGCGCGGGGGCGAGAGCCAGGATCTCGTCGAGCGTGCCCGTCAGTGTGGTCGTCCGGTAGGGCAGGGGCGCGGGGATGCGCTCGAGGCGGGTTGCGCCGCCGGAGCCGATATCGAGCAGGACGGTGGATTTGGGGGAGTCCGCCTCGGGGAAGGAGAAGGGGAGGGGACTGCCGCTGTAGACGAGGCGGGGGCCTTTGCCGTCGGTGCGGATCTCTTGGGGACGATGGAGATGACCGAGAGCGACGTAGTCCAGACCGCCGGACTGCTCGGCCAGGGGCGAGCCTCCCAGGCCGGTGTAGACGCCTCCGGGAACGGAGTCGACGCCGCCGACGCGAATATCCCGTTCGGACTCGGCAGCGGGCTGCCCGCCGACGACGAAGGCGTGGGACATGACCAGGGCCGGGACCCGGACTGCCGCTGCGGCGCGCCGAGCGGTGAGATCAGCGGCGACCAGGCGCAGGGCGCCCGAGACGACGGCTTCATGGCTGCGGGGCAGACGAGGCCTGACGGCGGGAGCCGCCGGGGAGCCGGAGGCGGGCGAACCCGCGGGTGCTGATGCGCCCTCGGGCGCGGCGTCGGAATCCCCGACGGGATCCTCAACGGTCTCTCCGAGCCTCTCGGCGAGGATCGGCGGCAGGGACTCGCGAGCGGCATCCGGATCGAGATAGGGCAGGGCGTAGACGTACAGGCCGTCCGCGCCGTCGAGGCCCGGGATGACGACCGGGCGGCCGACCTCGGCGGTGCGGGCGCGAATGGTCAGGCCCTCGCGCAGGAGATCGGCGCCGAAGCCGAGGCGCTGTGCGGAGTCGTGGTTGCCCGGGGTGAGGATCACCCGGGTCACGTCCGACAGGCGGCGCAGGGTCTCATCCAGGAGGCGGACCGAGTCGGTGGGCGGGATGGCGCGGTCGTAAACGTCCCCGGACACGACGACGGCATCGACCTCCTCGCAGCGGGCGAGCTCGACGAGGTGGTCGGCGAAGGCCGCCTGGGCGTCATCCAGGAGGCGCCCGTGGAAGGTGCGCCCCAGATGCCAATCGGAGGTGTGCAGGATCCGCATGACCGCACCCTCTCACAAGGGTGCGACACGAATGACCGGGCCTTGCCCGCGTCGTGCCCGGAGGGCAGTGCCGCTCAGTTCTTGACGGTAGGAACAGTAGGAATGGTGAGGATCTGGTCCACGTCGACGCGGTCGGGCGCGAAGGCCGCCAGCTCACTGTCCGCGGGGTACCCCAGCGCGATGCCGACGGCGAGCGTCTCGTCCTCGCCGATGCCCATGACCTCGCGGACGATGTCGGGACGGTGGACCAGTGCGTAAGCGTTGATGGCCCCCAGCCCCTTGTCGACGGCGGCCAGGGCGAGCAGCATCGAGAAGGCCCCCAGGTCGTGAATGGACCACAGGGGGGAGTCCTTGGGAATGGTCACGTACAGCGCCGCCTGGGCGTTGAAGAGCCGGGTCTGGGACGCGGCGAAATCCTGTGCCGTCTCGCCCAGGGCCTCGATCCTGCCGCTCAGGGCCGCCATGTTGGCTTGGGCGGCAGGCGACCACTGGGTGCGAGACATGACCGGGAAATCCGAGTTCCCCTTCTCGCCGGCGGCCGCCTTCTGGGCGAAGCGCTCCTTGATCGTGGCGAGGGCGGCGCCGGTGGCCGCGTAGACGCGCCAGGGCTGGGAGTTCACCCATGACGGCGCCCGCTGGGCGGTGCGCACGATGTCCACCAGATCCTGGCGGGACACGGGCTGTTCGGTGAAGTCGCGGACGGAATGGCGCTGGGCAACGACCTGCTTGAACTCCATGGTGTCTTCCTCTCCGGACGCGGGCGCATCCGCTCGGAGAACATGCGGCCCGCTTCGGGCATTCCGGGCGTGGGCGTCTTCGTGAGTGACTCGTCGGCCCTAGTTTCCCGGTTCTTCTCGACGGAGGCGGATGGGATGGACGGAGTTTTGCGACATGAACGGAGGTTTCTCCCATTCTTCTGAGAGCGGGGGCGCGAAGAATGGGAGAAACCTCCGTTCATGTAACGAACTACCGTTGATGTCGAGCCGTCAATAGTATGCGGAGACCTGCTGCGACGGACGGAGGTCATCGTCTTCCGGTGAACCGGTCTACTGGCAACGGTCAGAGGCTCGTTTGGTCAGTGGTTCGTTGAAGGTGCTGGTGGAGCGGCTATCGCAGAGATTTGGTAGGCAGTCGCCTCATCTTCTTCTATCAGCGGAGCAGTCCGACGCCGAAGTCGGTGGCGCAGATGGAGCATATGATGCGGCGGTTCGCCCAGAAGCTGGCCGAGCACGGCTTCGTCACCATTGCCGCCGACGCCGCCTATCAGGGCGCCTCGGGCGGCACACCGCGCCAGACGGATCGACCGGCCAACCGGGTCGAGGACATCCGGGCAATGGTCGATTTCATCAGCACCTATCCCGGTGTTGACGGCCAGCGCGTCGGGGCCCTCGGCATCTGTGGGGGCGGTGGTTACACCATCCAGGCGGTCAAGACCGACAAGCGGGTCAAGGCGGTGGCCACCGTCAGCATGTTCAACAGCGGTCGCGTCCGCCGTAACGGCTTCCTCGACGCCCAGATGGACTCCATCGCCGAGCGCCTGGAGCAGGCGGCGCGGGCCCGCGCCAAGGAGCTGGACGGCGAAGTGGAGTACACCGGTACCCATATCTCGCATCGGCTGGAGCTGACTCAGGAGCAGCTCGAGGAGACCCCCGCCGGTCTGTACCGCGATGGCACGGTCTACTACGGCATAACCCATTTCCACCCCAATGCCACTCCGCGCTACACCACCAGCAGCCTGATGTACTTGATGGCCTTCGATGCTGAGAACCAGGCCGAATTGATCGACCAACCACTGCTGATGATTGCGGGCAAGGATGCTGATACCCGTTACATGACCGATGCCGTCTTCGACAAGGCCACCGGCACCATTAGCAAAGAGCGCTTCCTGATCGACGGCGCCACTCACATCGAGACCTACTGGAAAGAACCTTACGTCACCCAGGAGGCCGACAAGCTGATCGAATTCTTCAAGCGTTACCTGTAAGGCCTAGCTTCGGCTCCCATGCCCCGGAGCGTCCTGACGGCACGCATCGTCGGGGCGCTCCGTTCATGGCGGCTACACGTGAGTCGCTAAATAATTTGCTCGCCATTGAAGGTCAATCAAGGAGGATGATGAGCGGTTTTGTAAGTCCTTGTGGTTGCTGCTGACTATATTGGTTGCCGCCGCAAGGAATGTCTGCTCGTGGGGTCTTTTGGTGCTGTAGATATTTCTGAGTATGCGCGAAAATGAAAGGTGGCCATCAAGCCGGATGGCCTCGGCGCCGATCCCAGTGCTTATTTCCGAGGAGGCCACTAGACTGCCGTTCGTACAGGCAATGGTGGATTTCGCGTCTAGGCTCGCTTCCGATCGCAGTGCCCAGGTCGCTGCTAAGCGAAGACTGAAGCCGGATCATGCAACACCGCTTCATCTGCTTCATCCACGTCGCCGTCGGCAATGGCGCCGCGTCACATTGCTTCAGTGCCGCTTCACCGCTTCACCGTGCTACTCCACCAAGTCGCCCGCCGGGCGTCGCTGAATTTGCTGAACATCGCTGAAAATCGCTGAACATTGCCGAATTGGTCTCAGGAGACCTCGACCATGCCGGAGGCGACCAGCGCGATAATGACCGCGCCCAGGATCACGCGGTAGACGAGGAAGCCGGTGAACTTGTTGGAGGAGACGAACTTCAGCAGCCATGCGATCGTCGCGTAGGCCACCAGGCCCGAGACGATGGTGGCGATGATGGTGGGGGTCCAGCCAATATTGCTGCTGATGTCGCCTGCCGCCGTCACCGCCTCGAGCAGGCCCGCGGCGATGAGGGCGGGAATGCCCATGAAGAATGACAGCCGCGTGGCCGTCACGCGATCGAAGCGCAGGAAGAGCCCGGCGGAGATCGTCGCGCCGGAGCGGGAGATGCCCGGAAGGACGGGCGCGAGAGCCTGGAAGGCGCCGATGATGAGAGCGTCCTTGACGCCCACCTGGCTCATGCCCTTGCCGACCGAGGCGTGAGTGGCTCCTGCCGGGGCGTCGGACTGCTGGTCGGCGAACCACATGACCACGCTCCAGATGATGAGCGCGCCGGCGATCACCCACAGGGAGCGGGCCGTGACCTCGATGAAGTCCTTGAGCACCAGCCCCACGGCCGCAACCGGGATCGAGCCCAGGATGATGCCCCAGCCCAGCGTGTAGTCGGGGTCGCTTCGGGCGCTCTTGGACCGCAGGCCCTTGAACCAGGCCGTCACGATGCGGACGATGTCGCTCCAGAAGTAGATGACGGCCGCCAGGATCGCCCCGATCTGGATGACGGCGGTGAAGGCGGTGATGCCCTTGTCGTTGATGTCGTAGTCGAGGAGCTTCTCGACGATGTTGAGATGGCCCGTCGAGGAGACGGGCAGGAACTCGGTGATGCCCTCAATGATGCCGAGGATGACGGCGTGCAGCCAGTTCATGGGTCTCCCAGGATGGGGTCGGACGGGGTCGCCCGAAGGTTATCGCGCCGTGATGCGGTGCTGACAGCCCTGCGGCGTTGACCTGGTCTCACTCTGCCCCGCTGACTCTTGCTCGGCTCTTACTCGCCTCACTACTCGCCCCGCTCGGCCTCAGTCTGTCTCCTTGGCAAGAAGGGTCAGAACGGCGTCGTGCAGCGGACCATTGGTGGCCACGGCGTCGCCGCCCCACGGGCCGGGCTCGCCCGCCAGCGAGGTGAAGCGCCCTCCGGCCTCGGAGACGATCGGGACGAGCGCTGCCATGTCGTAGACCTCGAGCTCGGGCTCCGCCGCCACGTCGACGGCGCCGGAGGCCAGCAGCATGTAGGACCAGAAGTCGCCGTAGGCGCGCGTGCGCC
>ERZ773065.768-NODE-768-length-17337-cov-3.402268_pt1 | contig 17337 bp, 14 predicted proteins | sample MGYA00580623_ERZ773065 | MGnify/ENA primary metagenome ERZ773065 (study PRJEB29015, sample SAMEA2738017) | human oral metagenome | biome: human oral; feature: human-associated habitat; material: dental | place: China | collected 2047 ... | reverse complement strand
TGGCTGGATGGAAACTTGGCGTGAAGAAATGATAAATGAAGGATTTTCGATTGTAAATGATGGTCTTATAATTCATCTGGCTGTTGACGACGATGAAAAAATTGAAAAATGTAGAGAATACGGAAGAGCAATTGTTGGATAATATAAAAACATAAAATACTATAACCTTTGAGCAAAAGTTTATAATAATTTTTTGTGAATTATAAATTTGGAGGAAAAATTGGGAAATTTATTAATACAGCTTGCTATAATGGTTTTTGTTGGAATACTTATAGGATGGTTTACAAATTATCTGGCAATAAAGCTGCTATTCAGGCCTTATAAGGAAATAAACCTGCTATTTTTTAAAATACAGGGATTAATTCCTAAAAATCGAGACAGAATATCAGAAAACCTTGCTGAAACAATTGAAAAGGAGCTTATTTCAGTAGAACATATTACAGCAAAGCTAAAAGATGGCGATATTATTAATGATGAAGTTTTAGACAAGCTGCTAGATAAAATTATAGGGGAAAAGCTGAAAAAAAGTGTATTAGAAAAAAATCCACTATTAAAAATGTTTTTAAATGATTCATTAATTGAAAAGATAAAATCATATTTTAAAAAATCAATTTTGGAAAATAAAGAGGAAATAGTGGAAGAAATCATAAAAATTGCAGAAGATAAAATAGATTTTAAGGAAATAATGCTAGAAAAAATGAAAAATTTTTCATTAAAAGAAATGGAAAAAATCATTTTGTCTGTTTCTAAAAATGAATTGAAACATATTGAAATTATTGGTGGGATATTAGGAGGAGTAATTGCATTGTTTCAGTTTTTTATAATGCTATTATTAAAACAGATATAAAATAATATTTTAAATAAGATAATATTGTTATAAAAATAAATTTATAATATGATATAATATATATATCAACCGATTAATTTATACTTTAATTATTAGATATTATTACTATTGATATTAAATTATAACATTAAAAAATTTATTTAAGGAGTTTTTTATGAAAGACATTTATTCAAATCCACTTACAAGTAGATATTCAAGTAAAGAGATGAGTTACATTTTTTCCGATGAATTTAAATTTAAAACTTGGAGAAAATTATGGATAACTCTTGCAAAAGGAGAAAAAAGTTTAGGACTAAATATAACAGATGAGCAAATTAAAGAACTTGAAGCCTTTAAAGATGATATAAACTTTGATGTTGCATTAGAAAGAGAAAAAATTGTAAAACACGATGTGATGAGTCATGTTTATGCCTATGGGGTTCAGTGCCCTAATGCAAAAGGGATTATTCATTTAGGTGCTACAAGTTGCTTTGTTGGAGATAATACTGAACTTATTGTTATGAAAGAGGCACTCTTAATTGTAAAGAAAAAAATTATAAATGTTTTAAATTTATTAAAGAAAAATGCTCTAAAATATAAAAATATTCCAACTTTAGCATATACACATTTTCAAGCCGCTCAACCCACAACTGTTGGAAAAAGATTAACACTCTATATGCAAGATTTACTTATAGACCTTGAAGAATTAAATTTCATATTGGAAAACTTAAAACTTCGTGGAGCAAAAGGAACAACAGGAAGTCAAGCATCATTTATGGAGCTTTTTGATAATGATGAAGAAAAAGTAAAACAACTTGACGATTTCATAGCTAAAGAAATGAACTTCAAAGGAGTTTTTGCAGTCACTGGACAAACTTATACAAGAAAAATTGATAGTAAGGTTTTATTTTTACTATCAAATATAGCACAATCTGCTCATAAATTTTCAAACGATTTAAGGCTTTTACAACATCTTAAAGAAATTGAAGAACCTTTCGGAAAAAGTCAAATAGGTTCCTCTGCCATGCCTTATAAGAGAAATCCTATGAAATCAGAAAGAATTGGAGCCTTATCAAATTTTGTTATTTCAAATGTTATGAATCCTTCAATAACTTTTGCAACACAATGGTTTGAAAGAACTTTAGATGACAGTGCGAATAAAAGACTTTCAATTTCCCAAGGATTTTTGGCAGTAGATGGTATATTAGAGCTTTATGCAAATGTAGTTGACGGAATGGTAGTTTATGAAAAAGTAATTGAAAAACATTTAATGGCTGAATTACCATTTATGGCAAGTGAAAATATAATGATGAATCAAGTAAAAAAAGGTGGAGATAGACAGGAACTTCACGAAAGAATTAGGGAACTTTCACAAATTGCAGGAAAAAATGTAAAAGAAAAAGGTCTAGAAAATAATCTATTAGAATTGATTGAAAAAGATGATTTCTTTGACATAAGCAAAGATGAACTTAATGAAGTTCTTAATCCAATGAAATATATAGGAAGATGTCCTTCTCAAGTTGATGAATTTATAGAAAATGAAGTTAATCCTATTTTAGAAGAAAATAAAAATATGATTGAAAATATAAAAGAAGTAGAAGTTTAAAAAACGCTCCAGACGGAGCGTTTTTTAGTTAACATTTTACTTAAAATTTACTTGCGTCAACAGAATTTAAGTATTCTTCTATCGGTTCAACAGCTTTTTTAATAGTTCCATTTATAAATGGATTTTCTAATTTTGCTACTTCAAGAAGTTGTAAGAAAGGTTTTGTTCCCCCTGTTTTACATAATCTTAAATAATCTGCAAAAGCAGTTTTATGATCTTTTCTATCTTTATTCCAGAATTGGAAAGCACATACTTGAGCCAAAGTATAATCTATATAATAGAAAGGCATTTGATAAACATGTCTTTGTCTAAACCAGAATCCACCATCTTCAAGAACCTTTATTCCATCATAATCTCTATATGGCAAATATTTCTTTTCTAATTCTCTATATTTTTCACGTCTTTGTTTTGGAGTTAGTTCAGGATTTTCATATACAACATGTTGGAACTCATCAATTAATGCCCCATAAGGTAAAAATAACAAGGCATGAGTAATATGTTTATATCTAAATTTATCAGCTTCTTCTTCAAAGAATAAATCCATCCAAGGCCAAGTGAAAAATTCCATACTCATTGAATGAATTTCTGCTGATTCCATTCCTGGCCAAGTAAATTCAGGAATATAATCTCTTGATGAGAAAACTTGAAAAGCATGACCCGCTTCATGAGTTAAAACCTCAACATCATGAGTTGTTCCATTAAAATTAGCGAAAATAAATGGACTTCTCCAATTTCTTAAATAAGTACAATATCCACCTGCTGCTTTTGTACTCTTAGCATCCAAGTCAAATAAATCTTTTGTTTTCATAAAGTTAAAAAATTCTTTTGTTTCAGGAGATAACTCACTATACATCTTTTCAGCTCTTTCAAGCATCCAGTCTTTTTCTCCATGAGGTGCAGGGTTCCCTGATTTAAAGAAAATAGGTTCATCATAGAAAGTAAGTTTATCTAAACCAATTCTCTTCCTTTGCTCTTCTCTTAACTTATTACAAATAGGAACGATAGTTTCTACAATTTGTTTTCTATAAGATTCAACATCTTTAGCATTATAGTCAACTCTACCCATTTTTTTATAACCAAGTTCAATGAAGTTTTTATAGCCTAACTTTTTAGCCATTCTATCTCTTATCTTAACAATCTTATCATAAATTTCGTCTAATTTTTCAGTTTGTTCTTCATAAATTTCTGATATAAGATTTGTAGCTTTTCTTCTGATATCAGCATCTGAATCTTGAGAATATTTAGCAAGTTGAGTTAGATTTAACTGTTCTCCATTCCATTCTTTTGAACAAGAAGATAAAAGTTTTTGATATTCCATAACAACCTTTGCTTCTTCAACTAAATCATCCATTATTGAAGGATTAAAAGTCAATAAATAATTTTCATATTTTTGGAATAAATAAACTCCGAACTTTTCTTCAAGTTCTTTTCTAAATTTGCTATTTACAAATTCTCTAATATATTCTACTGAAACTTCTTCAACTTTAGGAAAATTTTCTTGTATGAATTGCATTTCTTTATCATAGAATTCATCTTTTGTATCTATTGAGTTTTTAACATGCGCTAAAGAAACCATACTGTCGGCATCTGATGTTACTTCATTAAGCTCATTATACGTTTCAATAGCCTCATCAACTGTTTTAGCATTTATAAGTCTTTCAGTCAAGGCTCTAATATCTGCTATTAATTTTTCTAAATTAGGACGAATATATTTATAGTCTCCAAACTTTAAATCTAAATTTTCTTTAGTCATAACTACCTCCTATTTATTTAAAATACAAAACTATTTTATCACAATTTAAAGATAAAAAACAGTCTTATAAAAATTTAAATTAAAAAAAGGAATTACCTAAGTAATCCCTTTATATAATTATCTTCTTAGCATCATTGCATATGGTTCCCATGGTTCAATCTTTATAGATTCTTCTTCCAAACCTTTTAACCATTTTTCATCAACGAATTTTTTATCAACAATTGCTGAAATATTTTCATTTGTAAACCAAGAGTCGCTCATTGAGAATATTCCTTTATCTCCAAGTTCATCTCCCCAAGAGTTCTCAACTTGCCACTTAATTGGATTTCCATTTTCATCTAAATCAACTCCTACAAATGTCATTGCATGAGTTAAATCTGTATATCTATAGTCAATTCTGTCAGCTTTTGAGAATTCTCCAAGTTCTGTTAGAGTTTCATCATAGTTAAACAAATCCTTATCCATAATTCCCAACTGTCTATCACAATTTTTCATAACATCACAAGCAAACCACACAGCTTCTCCTGCTTTGATTGAAGCAATTATTGCCTTTTTGATTTCTTCTTGAGGAACATTTAAAGATGCAACCGGATTTCCTTCTCTAACTGATTTGAAATATTTTAATTCTATTCTTTTACCAAATGGATATTTACCTCTTGGATCTTCAATTAAATCAACTTTATTTTCAAAGTAATTTCCAACATATTCTTCATAGAATTTTTTAGGAGTTAAATTTGTAATTTTTTGGAATTTATCGTCTTTATCTGTATATTCAAAATCAAAAGTCTCCGGTAATTTTCCTAAAACTTTTGTACAAATATTGTAAACTTCATAAAGAGTTTCTTCTTTTAATTTCTTTAATTCTTGGACTGAAGCTCCGTTTGAATGTGCTTTTCTCATATTCATTGCTGTTCTCTTCAATCTTACATTGATTTGTTCAACAAACGCCCCTGAATCTGATGAGCTGAAAGTTTCAGGCATAACTGACTTAGGAACAATACCATGTTTTGAAATTAAATCATCAAAACATTCAAAGAAATTTCCATCATCAGCACCCAAATCTAGCAAGCTATCCATAAGTCTTGTTCCTAGAGGTTCATCAATATGTTCAATCATAAGTTCCAAGAAATTATTTGATTTTTCCATTTTATCCATAAAGAAAAGATAAACTTGTGAGAACTCAAAAGTTTTTAAATTAAGTTTTTCCATAACTTTCAATCTCAAAACATTAAGTCCTGAAAACATCCAACAACGTCCTGATTTCTTTTGGTTTGTAATTTCAGCTTTCTTTACGCTGTCTGAAAACTTAAAATTATGAAATCTTAAAGCATCATTGTTAATTGAACTCGCTTGAATACCATTTTTTGCAATTGCATTTGAAATTACTTTGCTTGATAAATCGCTTTCAAAACGTTCTTTAAAATTTTTCATCATTTCATTTGTTACCATAATTTATTCCCTCCATTTTTTTATTCTCAACATACTCATAATAGCACAACAAAAAAATTATTTCAATAGATTTTTAGATATAATTGATATTTTTTATCGATTTTATTCTGCATTAAAAAATATAAATTTTAAAATTCAGTTGATTTTAAAAAAATATGATTTTCTTGTTAAGAAACTATTGACAAAATAATTTATGAGTTCTATAATTCAATTGTAAGGAGAAAATGTTTTTTTCTTATAAATTTTATTTTTAAGGAGGTTACTATTAATATGAACCACCTAATTTTAAAAAGAATATCTATTATCTGTATAACACTATTTCTAGCATTTATAGTCAGAAAAAACGATATTAAAAATATATATATTAAACACTTACTTTTTTCAATACTTTATTTTGTATTATTTTATTTTACTGAATTTATGGATTTAAAATCATTGATTATAGAATATGTATGTATTACTGTTTTATTTTTCTCTGTTAAATACATATGTGAAAGGGCTAGCAAAAATGAAAAAAATAAAAAAGGCAATTAAGCTTTTTTAATACTTTATTTGTTTGCTTTTTATTTTAATTTTGTATTTCAGGTTGTAGAAATTACGAAACAAAAAACATTCAGCATCATCAAAGAGAAAAAGTATACACAAAAACAATTAAAAACTAAAGTTGGAAATTTTTTACTCTCCAACCTTAGTTTTTTTATTATTTTCCAATAGTAATTAATTAGCAGATACGTACTTTTTCAAACCTTTTTTCCAAAGAAATATCGCAAAAATAGTTCCCAATAAATCGAATAAGAATATATATAATATACTTAAAGCAGAAGCTTCCCCTTTAACTATAAGTACAGGTAGATTAATTGACAGCAAAATAGGAACTACATAAATTAATACAAACTGTATTGATTTTGGATAAATAGACTTAGGTCTGCTTGAAAAATCAATTAGATATTCAGGTATTCCCATTATGGCACTTGAATGTTCTTTCCAAAATGATATAGTAATTACAATCTGATTTAATAAAAACACCAAGTATATTGATAACAAAATAGAAATCGCAAATTCTATTATTATAAATAAATTTAAACTATATTTTGTCAGCATAAATACTTGAAAACACAGTGCTATAAATAAATTAATCAAACTCGGAAAATCCACCCTATATAATGAGTAAAACAAAAAAGAATTTACAGGTCTAATCAAAATATAATCCAACTCTCCACCTAAAATAAATTCATATAAATTTTCATGAGCAACGGTGAATAAAAACTGATAACCATAACTTATTACAGAAGCTACCGATATCAAAAGTAAATAGTCATTTTTTACCCAACCATATATTGTTTCAGTATAATCAAAATAAATTATCCCCGCAATAAATTCAGCAAGAAAAAAAATTAAGCCGAAAACTATTGTTACAATTGCAGTAGATCTATAAATTAAAAACTCTTGAAAACTATGTGATATAAATTTTTTATACAACCTAAAATTCATATTTACGCTCCCATTCCCTCATATCTTTTCAGTCCAAAATAATAAGTAATTCTATAAAGAACAAAAAACAGAATAAGCCAAGAAAAAGAAAGAATTATGTAAAAAATTAATTCTTCAATTGTTAATTTTCCTTGCATAGCTCTTGTAAAATTAAATCCTACTATTGCAAATGGATTTTTATCAACTATTTTGTAAATTTTATTTCCAAACAAGTTCAAAGGAAAAAGCAGTCCTCCAAGCAGTAAGTAAATCGAATTTATTAAAGGTCTTAATGTCCACATATTTATCAAATAAAATCCAAGATTTCCCACAAGAGAAACTAGCATAAAAAACATACAAAAATTTATTATAAACAACAAAAATACTAGAAAAAAATATCCTATATTTGCATTAACGAAAAAAGCTAAAATGAACATAAATACATAACCAATAATAAATATAAACTTTTTTCCTAAAAATCCAAAAAAAGAATTCACTAATATAGAATATGGTCTAACCAACATAGAAGTAAGTTTTCCGGTCCTAACAAGATGACCCATATTAACTACACTTTCACTTGAAAATAAAATCATCCCAATATTTGAAATAATTATATAATAAATCATTTGAGTTTTAGTAAAACCACCAATACTTTCAACTGAAGTGCTTTCAAAAATACCATTCCAAGTAAATATAGAAATTAAAATACTTAATATATTAACAAATATATTGGAAATAAAGTTAAACTTATAGCTTAATTGTATATTCAGCTGATTAAAAAAAGTTGGTAAATATTTACTCATTTTAGTCCTCCTTTTTACCTTCACTGAATATATCAAAAACTACATCTTCAAAACTCTTATTTTCACAGGATATATTTTTTATAAGTAAAAAGTCTACATTTTTTAATATAAAATTTGCTTCATCAAAATTTACCTGTAATTTTTTCTTATCCAAAAGTTTAAAACAATTAAATTCATCAGGTATAAAATCTTTAAATTCTATTATGTATTCATCTTTAATAGAGAATTTATTTATAATTTCATTTATATTTGAATCTTCCACCTTTTTCCCATTTAACAAAATTATAACCCTATCACACAATGTTTCAATGTCTTTCATATAGTGAGAAGTTAAAAATATAGTCACATTGTCTTTTTTATTTATATCAAGTAAAAACTCATGTATCGACCTTTGACTTGTTATATCCAATCCTATCGTAGGTTCATCTAAAAATAAAATTTTAGGACTATGAATTAAAGCACAGATTATCTCAAACTTAATTCTCTCTCCAAGCGATAATTTTCTAACCGGAACCCTTAGCTTATCTTCTAAATTTAATAATTCTACCATATTATTCAATTTATTTCTATAACTTACTTTATCTATCTTGTAAATACATCTTAACATCTCAAGAGTTTCTACAGCAGGTAAATCCCAAATTAATTGACTCTTTTGTCCTATAACCACACCTATTGATTTAAGATAAGCTCTTTCCTTCTTAAAAGGAATATATCCTTCACACTCAATATTTCCACTTTCCGGATTTAATATTCCAGTAAGCAATTTTATCAATGTAGTTTTTCCTGAACCATTAGGACCTAAAATTCCTACTATTTCTCCTGTTTCGATTTCTAAATTAAAATCTTCAATAGCAGATTTTTTTATTTCTCTTCTTTTGAAAAAATCCTTTAAAGAACCTAAAAAACCACTATCTTTTTCAAAAGAATTATAACTATAAAATAAATTTTCAATTTTTATCATAAATAAATTAATTCTCCCAAGTATAATAATTAATTATTCTCAACTTCAGAAATTGTATATAATTTTTTAAAATATGAATCAAAATTCATAAGTTCTTCAAAATTACCTTTTTCTTCTATCTTCCCATCTTTTAACACCAATATTTGGTCATATTGTTTTAAATTTTCCTTTATTAATCTATGTGTTACAGAAATCAATGTTATATTTTCAAGCTCAAGTAGTCCCTTTTCTATGGAAAATGCAATTTCATTATCCAAACTTGATAAAATTTCGTCAGCAAGTATTATCTTTGTATCCTTTATCAAAGATCTTGCAATTGAAATTCTCTGTTTTTCTCCTCCTGATAAATTATTTGCATTTTCAGAAATCAATTCCTTATCATACAATCTATCCAAATATTTACCAAGTTCAGCTTTCAATATAACATCTTTTACTTTTTCTTCCGAATAATCTTTACTAAATAATGTTATATTATCATAGATACTTCCTTTGAATAGAAATACATTTTGATTAATTGTTGAAATTAAATTTATAATAGAATTTCTTGAAATTTCATCCAAATCAGTTCCATCTATACAAATTTTTCCCTCATCTGCTTTAATTCTTTTTGAAATTAGCTTCATCAAAGTTGATTTTCCACTTCCTGATAAACCTACTAAAGCATATTTTTTGCCTTTTTCAAAATCAAAACTTATATTTTCCAAAACTTTTTTATCATCATATTTAAAGCTAACATCCTCTAAAGAAATCTTATTATTAAAGTCTTTAATTTCTGTTGTTTCAACATTTTCTTCTGAAATTAAAGTATTTTCGATTTTATTTAATATTTTATCAACAGACTTAAATTTTCCATAAGATTCTATAGCAAACATCAAAGGATTTACAATATGATTTGTAAGTTGAACACAAACAATCATTTGTCCAAGTGTTATAAATCCTTTATACGCTAAATATCCCCCACAAACAAAACCACCTAAAAATGTAAAACCTCCAAAAAAATATGAAATCATAGTTACTAAACTATACCTTTTTTGATATGCAAGTCCTTTATCATAAACATTTTTTGAGTTATTATAAAACACTTTTGAAATAAATTTTTCTAGTCCAAATACTTTGATTGTTTCATAACCATTAAAATATTCACTTGTTCTTGCAGTATATTCACTTTGAGAATTTGAAAATTTCTCTTTAAAAGTTTTTAAATTTTTCATTGGAATATTTCCAAAAACAAATGAAATTATAGACAATATCATTAAAGCAATTGTCATTTGATAGGAAACATAGAAAATTGTACCAAAAGCAAATATAAATAAAAATCCTGATTTAACTAAATTTAAAAATGTTCTAAAATACTCTGTTTCTATTGTATTAATATCATTAGTAAGAATTGAAATCTTATCCCCTACATCATTATTATAAAAACTTTCGATATCTTGTTTTATCAAATTATTAAATATGTAAATCTTTGTATCTAAAGACATTTTAGCTACAAATTTATAACTCATAACTTCATAAATCCATTTAAAAACGCTCTCTGTAATAAGTAAAGCAAAAGTATAAATCATAACCTTAGAAAATTGCATATTTATTGCTCCACTGGCAGAATCTATAACATAACCAAAAAAAATTGCAACTCCTATTTCCAATGAAATATAAATAAACATAACTACAAAAAGTGGCAACAAAATGTTCAAATTATTTTTCCATATTTTTTTCATAATATCTCCCCCTTAACAGATAACCTTTTCAAATATTATCATTATGGATATATTTTATGAAAAATCCCCCAAAAAGTCAATAGAATACATAATATAGTTTATTAACCAAAAGTATTGAAATAATACAACTACAATGTTATAATTTAACTGGATAAATTTGTTATATAAGGAGGAATAAAATGAAAAAATCAAAGAACTTACAAATATATATAATTATTCTATTATTAGCTGGAATACTGTCATCAATATTTTTACCATGGTCTAGATTGTACATGGGAAGTATTCCCCCAGGAAATATTCCAGATAAAATATATTATGGATATGAAAAAATTGGATTATACAGTTTAATTCCACTTGTAATTCTTTTTTGTTTAACTGTATTTTCACTTATCAAAAAAAGCTCATGTAAATATTTTAAATATTTAAGCATTTTATTAAATCTTATTACTCTAGGGGTATGTCTATTTGATATTGTTCGAATTAAGGTTAAATATAGAGGAATGGTAGGAACAATACCGATAATAGAAAAAGGACCTTTTGTTATAGCTTTAATTTCAGTTTTAATTTTTATTGTATTATTATGTATTCCTGTTGACGAAAATATAAACAACTAAAAAGCTGTGATTACTCACAGCTTAATATTTCTTCTATTTTATTATGAACTGCCTCTAAATTCGCTTTTGAATCTGAACTAAATGGAATAACTAAGTTCATATCTTTTATTCCTAAAGTTTCCCTTACGATTTTTAAATGCTTATTCCATTGCCCTTTTGATATTTTATCAGCTTTTGTCGCTATAACATAACCACTAAATCCATATTCTAAAAGCCAGTTATACATCATAACATCTTCCTTACTAGGAGCATGTCTAATATCCACAATAAGTATAACTTCACACAAATTTTCTCTGTTGGAAAGATAGGTTTCAATAATTACTCCCCATTTTTCTTTTTCACTTTTTGAAACTTGTGCATATCCATACCCAGGTAAATCTACTAATCTAAATGAATTATTTATTTTATAAAAATTTACCGTTCTTGTTTTTCCGGGTTTGGAACTAGTTCTGGCTAAATTTTTCCTGTTTATGAAAGCATTTATAAAACTTGATTTCCCAACATTACTCCTGCCGGCAAAGGCAACTTCTTTTAAATTAGAATCAGGATACTGTGAAATAATCGCAGCTATTTGTTCTAATTCACTTGAGATTATTTTCACATTACACCTCTTTTTCTAAAACTAAATCTAATACTTCACAAACATCGGAAACTGTATAAATTTTTAATGTTTCTCTAATTTCTTCAGGAATTTCATCAATATCAACTTCATTTTCTTTTGGAATAATTATATTTTTTATTCCATATCTATTTGCTGCAAGGATTTTTTCTTTAAGTCCTCCTATTGCTAGAACTCTTCCTCTTAAAGTGACTTCTCCTGTCATTGCAAATTGTCTATTTACTTTTCTGTTTGTAAGTGCACTAACTATTGCTGTAGTCATAGTTATCCCAGCAGAAGGGCCATCTTTTGGTACTGCTCCTTCAGGAACGTGAATGTGTATATCTTTTTCCTTATAAAAATCTTCTTTAATATTAAATTTATCAGCTTTACTTCTAACAAATGAAATTGCAGTCATTGCAGATTCCTTCATAACATCACCAAGTTGTCCAGTAAGTTGAATTTTTCCGGTTCCGTTTACAATATCGGTTTCTATTGTTAAAAGTTCTCCACCAACTTCTGTCCAAGCTAATCCATTTACCAGTCCAACTTTATCTTCTTTTTCTAAAGTATCATCATGGAATTTTTTCTTTCCTAAGAAATCAACAAGATTTTTTGAATTAACTGTAACTTTTTTACTTTCTTTTGAAACTAAAATCACAGCTGCTTTTCTAATTATTTTCTCAATCATTCTTTCCAAATTTCTTACACCGGATTCTCTAGTATAATATCGAATGATATCCCTTACTGCATCAGCTTTTATATCAAGCATTTTCTTAGTCATTGAAAAGTTTTTAAATGCCTTTGGAATCAAATGATTAATAGCAATTTTTTCTTTTTCATCATAAGTATAGCTTGAAACCGGGATAACTTCCATTCTATCAAGTAAAGGTGATGGAATTGTAGAAGTTGTATTCGCAGTAGTTATAAACATAACTTTTGAAAGATCAAAAGGAATATTTATATAATTATCTGTAAACTTATTGTTTTGTTCAGGATCTAAAACTTCAAGCAAGGCACTTGAAGGGTCACCTCTAAAGTCATTTGAAACCTTATCAATCTCATCAAGTAGCATTACAGGATTGTTAACTTTACATTGTTCTAATAGAGTTAAAATTTTACCCGGCATTGCCCCTACATAAGTTCTTCTATGCCCTCTTATTTCACTTTCATCATGAAGCCCACCTAAACGCATGGAAACAAATTCTCTATTCAAAGATTTTGCGATAGATTTTGCAATAGAAGTTTTACCAACTCCCGGAGGTCCAACTAAGCAAATTATTGAGCCTTTTTGATTATTAGAAATTTTTCTTAAAGCAATAGATTCAATAATTCTATCTTTAACATCCTTAAGTCCGAAATGGTCTTTATCTAAAATCTTTCTTGTATAAGCTACATCTAATTTTTCTTTTTTAGATTTTTTCCAAGGCAATGCAACTATTTTATCGAGATAACTTCTAATTACATTTCCTTCTGGAGAACCTGAAGGTATTTCTGAAAGTTTTCTAATTTCCTTAAATAACATTTCTTCAATATTTTCTTCAAATCCGAAACTCATTATAGTATTGGCATACTCATCCAATTCGGAGCTTATATCTTCTCCTTCTCCAAGTTCTTCTTTTATTACATTCAGTTGTTCTCTTAGATAGTATTCTCTTTGATTTTTATTTAATCTTGATGAAACTTTTCTGGATAAACTTTCTTCCAAAAATGATAACTCTATGGAATTTTGTAAAATTTCATAAAGCTTTTCAAGTCTTTCTCTCATATCAAAAATTTTAAAGTTTTCATAATGTTCATCATCAGATAATCGCATTATATAACTTGCAACATTATTTGTAAATTTATCCATATTTGAAGAATTTTGAACACTTATTTCAGTATCAACATCTAAATGTCTTTTCTTTGCAGTATATTCTTCAAATGCAACTTCAACCATATTTCTTAGAGTTGCCAATTCAGAATCTACTTCTTCTCCGACCTCATCATAATAAAATTCTTCAACATCTGCCGTTAAAAATTTTCCATCATCATAAATCTTCTTTGCTCTACATCTACAAATTCCTTCAGCTAAAACTCTTGTAATTCCATTATTCATCTTTAAAATTTGTTTAACGATAACGACAGTTCCCATTTCATACAAATCTTCAGATTTAGGATCTTCTGTCCTAATATCTTTTTGAGTAAAAGCAACTAAAATTGAATCCTTTTTTAATGCAGACTCTATTGCATCTATTGACTTTTTTCTTCCTGCATCAAAATGAACAACAGAATAAGGATAAATCCAAAGTCCTCTAAGTGCGATTACAGGTCTATTTAATTTTTCTTCAACATTAAAATTTATATTGCTCATAAATATTTTTCCTCTATTTTTTACTTTCTTTATAAGTTAAAACGGGATTTGCCTTTCCTAAAACAACATCTTTTGTAACAATACATTTTTCAACATTTTTTTCAGAAGGTAATGTAAACATAGTATCTAAAAGAGCGCTTTCTATAACAGCACGTAAACCTCTTGCTCCTGTTTTTCTTTCAAGAGCTATCTTTGCTATTTCTTTAATTGCATCTTTTTCAAACTCAAGTTCAATATTATCCATAGATAAAAGTTCTTTATATTGTTTAATTAAAGCATTTTTTGGTTCTTCTAAAATTCTAATTAAAGAATTTTCATTTAAACTTTCTAAAGTTACAATCATTGGTATTCTACCTACAAATTCAGGTATCAAACCATATTTAAGTAAATCTTCCGGTCTTAAATTCTTAATTATTTCAGAAAAATCATCAAGCTTTTCCGTTTTAACATCTGCACCAAATCCCATTGATTTTTTCTCGAGTCTGGCTTTTAAAATTGAATCAATACCTTGAAAAGCTCCACCTACAATAAATAAGATATTTGTAGTATCAACTTGAATATATTGTTGGTCGGGATGTTTTCTTCCACCTTTAGGAGGAACATTTGCAACAGTTCCTTCTATTATTTTTAAAAGTGATTGTTGAACACCCTCTCCACTAACATCTCTAGTTATTGATGGATTCTCACTTTTTCTAGTAATTTTATCAATTTCATCTATATATATAATTCCTTTTTCAGCTCTTTCTATATCATAATCTGCTGCTTGAACTAATTTTAAAATTATATTCTCAACATCTTCTCCAACATATCCCGCTTCAGTTAAAGTTGTAGCATCTGCTATTGCAAACGGCACATCTAAAACTTTTGCAAGAGTTTGAGCTAAAAGAGTTTTACCGCTTCCTGTGGGTCCAACAAGCAAAATATTAGACTTTTGAATTTCTACTTCACTCTCAACATCTCTGTTAATTCTCTTATAGTGATTATATACTGCAACACTCAATGCTTTCTTTGCATTATCTTGTTGAATAATATATTCGTCTAAAATTTTCTTGATTTCTACAGGAGTTGGTAATTTTTCTAAACTTTCTTTTTTCTTAGTTCTTTCTTGGTATTCAAGCATAGAATGGCAAATTTCAATACATTCATTGCATATATTTGCATTAATTCCGCTTACTATTTGATCTACTTCTTCAACCTCTTTTCCACAAAAAGAACATCTTGTTATCTTTTTTTCCAAAATTAACTCCTTAATTTTCTATTACTTCATCAATTATTCCATATTCTTTTGCTTCATAAGCAGTCATATAGAAATCTCTATCTGTATCTTTTTCAATTTTTTTAAGTGATTGTCCAGTTCTCTTTGCTAAAATTTCATTTAGAGTTGCTCTAACTTGTAAAATCTTTTGAGCTTGAATTCTAATGTCTTCAGCTTGTCCTTGAGCTCCTCCTAATGGTTGATGAATCATTATATCTGCATTAGGTAAAGCAAATCTCTTTCCTTTTGCTCCTGATGTCAACAAAAATGCTCCCATGCTTGCAGCACGTCCGATACAAATAGTGCTTACATCAGGTTTAATATATTGCATTGTATCGTAAATCGCAAGACCTGCACTAACTGATCCTCCAGGACTATTTATATAAATTTGAATATCCTTTTTTGGATCTTCTGATTCTAAAAACAAAAGTTGTGCAACAATCAAATCAGCCATTTGATCATTTACTTCTCCACTTAAAAATATAATTCTCTCTTTTAAAAGTCTTGAATAAATATCATAAGACCTTTCTCCTCTATTAGTTTGTTCAACTACCATTGGTATAAGTGCCATAATTACCTCCTAATAAAAAATATAGCTTAACAAAATGCAAGCTATATTTCAACTAATTATTCTTCAACAGTTTCTTTTTTAGGTTCTTGGAATTTAACAAGACTTACCAAATGATCAACCGCTTTTCTTCTAATTAAACTTGCAGTAATTCCTTCTAGACCTTCTCCTGATTTTAATTCCTTCTTAAATCCTTCAAAATCTTTTACTTTCATATTCTTTCCGAACTCATCAATTTCTTTATCAATTTCTTCTTCGGATACTTCAATATTTTCTAATTTTGCAAAAGCATCAATAACAAGTTCTGCATTAGCTCTCTTAGTAGCTTCAGGTCTTAATTGTTCTCTAACTGCTTCTTCAGTAGTATTCAACATTTTGAAATAATTATCCAATTCCATATTGTATTGTCTAATTCTACCAGCAAAATCTCTAAAAGCCTTATCAACTTCTTCATTTATCATAGATTCCGGAGCTTCTACATTTGAACTTTCAATAAGAGCATCAATTGCATTATTTTGTTTTTGAACTAATGCATTTCTTTCAGCAGATTCAACAAGATCCTTTTTAATGTCTGCTCTGTATTCTTCCAATGTATCAAACTCTGAAACATCTTGAGCAAATTCATCATCTAATTCAGGAAGTTGTTTTTCTTTAATTGAATTTATTTTAACTTTGAAAAGAGCTTCTTTTCCCTTTAATTCATCTGAATGATATTCTTCTGGAAAAATAACATTAACATCAACATTATCTCCAATATTCTTTCCAATTAATTGTTCCTCAAAACCTGGAATAAAAGTATGAGATCCAACAACTAAATCATAATTTTCAGATTTACCTCCATCAAATGGAACACCCTCAACACTTCCTTCAAAGTCAATATTTACAGTATCCATATCTTTTACAGGTCTATCTTCAATTGAAACTATTCTTGCATTATTTTCACGTTCTTTATTTACTCTTTCATCTACCATTTCATCAGTTACTTCAAACTTAACGTCATCAGCAACTAAATTTTTATAGTCTCCTAATTCAGGAACTGGTTTTAACTCTTGCTCAAATTTAATAACTATAGCTTTATTTTTATCAAACTCTTCAATATCGATTTTTGGCATTCCACAAATATCTTTACCAATTTCTAATTCTTTAACAGATTCTTCGAATAGGTCAGGTAATAAATCATTTACAGCATCTTCAAAGAAAATTCCTTCTCCATAATTTAATTCTATGATTTTTCTTGGAGCTTTACCCTTTCTGAATCCTGGAATGTTAAATCTTGATCTCATTTTGTTATAAACTTTATTAATTGAAGCTTCAAATGCTTCTGGACTAATTTCTGATGTAAAAACTATTTTCTTTTCATCTC